>Ga0265314_10004325_pt1 | contig 13256 bp, 14 predicted proteins | sample 4126metaG_FD_203106 | JGI IMG/M metagenome (GOLD analysis project Ga0265314, IMG submission 203106) | Rhizosphere microbial communities from Carex aquatilis grown in University of Washington, Seatle, WA, United States - 4-1-26 metaG | ecosystem: Host-associated > Plants > Roots > Rhizosphere >... | reverse complement strand
CTACCGCAACTCATTCGAAATTCCCCTCAACTTCAGGATAGCGCGGGTCGGAAGGCCCGAGGTCTAGAGTTCCTCGGCGGCATCCTTGGGCGCCTTCTTGGCCTTGACCGCTTCCAGGTATTCGGACAGCTTCAAGGGCAAGCGCGCACCTTTTTCCATGTGGCGCTGCACCGCGCGCTGATACCGCCTCAATGTCTCTCGCCGCGACGAATCGCGGAGATTGCAGGCCTCGATATCCAGCAGCAGCTCGACTTCCCATGGACGGAAAGTGTTGCGGTTCATGCTGCCGCGCAACAGTTCCTGAATCAGCCGGTTGAACTGGGCAAGTACCGCGTCGCTATCTGGAAGAGAATCGTGCATGGTACTAGGAGTTTGATGGCAATGTTAGCACAGCGAGGGCGGTCAACTCACCTGCGCCAGCAAAAGATGAATCGCCTGAAGTTGCTTTTGGACCGCATCACGATCCGTGGCGTCCGGCTCTAACTCCAAGTATTTCAGCAGATCCCGGCGAGCGGCATGGTACCGCTTCAATTCCAGGGAGAGCATCCCGCGCCGCTTGTACCAGGATCCGATCTCGGGTGCTCCCAAGAGCAGCAAATCGAGTGTGGAAACGGCTTTCTCATGGTCTCCCACCCGCAGATAGACGCCCTGAAGGTTTTGCAACATCCGCATGGCGATCTGTTTGGGAGTCGCCCGCTGCAGAAGGATGGGATCGGCGACCTTGGCGCCGGCCAGCGCGAAACACTCCTGAGCCGTTATCCTGCGGCCGCCATGAAACGGATCGATATAAGTCGCGAAATTGCCATCGTTGAATTCGAGAACAAAATGGCGCGGCAGGCCGATGCCGAATACCGGCATATGCAGGCGCCGCGCAATTTCCATGTACATGACGGCCAGCGTGATCGGTATTCCAGTCCGGCGCTCCAGCACCTGGTTGAGGCAACTGTTCCGGGGGTCGAAGAAATCGGTCTCGTTACCGTGGAAACCCAGCTCGCCAAATAGATAACTGCTGGCTTTTTCGACGAAATCGCGTCCGTCGTTGAAGTTGCGAAGGCGGTCCCCCAGCGACGAGGCGAGTTCGTTCAATTGATCCAGGAACGGCTCTGGCTGGAGGTTGGGGAAGTGGATCGTGGCCAGATCCAGCGCCGCGCGGTCCATGCGGATCCGAGGGCTTTCCTCAGCCAGAATCTGGTGCAGATGGTTCACCTGCCCCTATTGTATTATCCGTATCAACCAGCTGTCGGATCAACCCGCAAGGGTGATGTAGCGGAATCCGGCCCGCGTGATGCGCCCGCGATCGAGCGCGTGCCGTGTGTCCAATAGAATGGGGGTTCGCATCACCGACGCGAGCGATTCCCAATCTAACTCCAGATACTGCGGCCATTCGGTGACCAGGACCACCGCATCGGTATCGCGCGCGACTTCGTGCGCATCGGATGCCAGGACGACATCCAGAGTGGGGTATTCCTTTTTGAAACGGTTCATCGCAACCGGATCGTGGACCTTCACGCGCGCGCCGCGTTCCAGAAGATGCCGCGCGACATCGAGCGCCGGGGCTTCCCGCAGATCGTCCGTGTGCGGCTTGAATGCCAGACCCAATAAGCCGACCGTGCGGCCTTTGAGAATTTTCAGTTCCCCGAGCAGCTTCTCGACCACGCGTTCCCGTTGACGTTTGTTGACGTCGCGGGCGGCCTTCACAATCTGCATATCGAGCCCGTATTCGGATGCCGTCGATACCAGTGCCGCGGTGTCTTTTCCGAAACACGATCCGCCCCACCCGATGCCGGCCTGCAAAAAGCGTGTCCCGATGCGGGCGTCCAGACCGATGCCGCGCGCCACTTGCGAGATATCCGCGCCCACTTTTTCGGACAGCTGTCCAATTTCGTTGATGTAGCTGATCTTGAGCGCCAGGAACGCGTTGGCCGCATACTTGATCAGTTCGGCCGAAGCGAGATCGGTGGAGATGAGCGGCACGCCGGCCACGCGTTCGGGTCTCGGCAGGAAGGAAGGCGGCTGAAAGGTCTGATCCAGTATCGGGCGATACAGCGTGTAGAGCACTTCGGCGGTCCGAGGATCATCGGCGCCGATCACCACGCGATCAGGATACAGGCTGTCGAGAAGCGCACTGCCTTCGCGGAGAAACTCGGGATTCGAAGCCACGGCGAAACAATCCTTGCCACGCCCGCGGCGCTCGGCGGCGTCGCGCACCAGCGCGCCCACCCAGTTACCGCTTCCGATAGGCACCGTGGATTTGTTCACGATTACGGTGAAATGATGGCCCAGGCGTTCGCCCACGCCCTCGGCGGCAGCTTGCAAATAGCGGAGATCGGGCGCGCCTCCCACACCAGGAGGCGTACCCACGGCGATAAACACCACCTGGGCGTCGGGGATGGCTTCCGAATAGTCCATCGTGAACTTTAAGTTCGGACGGGCCGCCACCAATAGATCCTCCAAATGCGGCTCGTGGAAGGGGACTTCCCCGCGCTGGAGGGCGCCAATCTTGTTCTCATCCGGGTCAACGCAGGTGACCTCATGACCTAAGTAAGCCAGGCAGGCTCCGGTGGTCAGTCCGACATAGCCTGTTCCAAGGATTGCAACGTTCATAAGAACTCCTATTTTACGACCGGAAGGACTGCGGAGAAAACAAACTTTAGGCGCTCATGTACTTGCCGCAGACCGTCGAGTACTAGACCCGCAGAGCTATCTCTAAGAAACAGAAAGCCTAAATAGGCTGATCCCTCCGGCAAGGGTAGCAACTCCTGTCCCTCTTTGGCGGTGATGACGATGTCTTCTATTCCTGGAACCTTGCGGGCTTCCTCCAACCCCTGAACACCCCGGTAAACCCCCGCATGCGGGATAGGGATCATCATGACTCCGTGGCTTCCTGGAGCCAAGGTCGCGCTCGAAACGTCTTCGCCCAGCGCATGGCGGAGCAGGAGCTGTTCCAGTGTACAAAACGGGGCGCGGAAACGCAGCACGCGCGCGCATAGGCCGCCGATAGGCCGGGCAGCCGCCTCAAGAATCCAGACGCCCTGGCCGTTCACCCGCATCTCCGCGTGAACCGGGCCATCCGTGAAGCCCAGAGAGGTCACCGCCGCTTGCGCGGTTTCGCGGATGCTCCGTTGAATGGCCTCGGGCTCGCGGGAGGGGGTGACGTAGATGGTCTCTTCGAAGAAAGGGCCTTCCAGGGCGTCGGGTTTGTCGAAGAGCGCTAGGGTCTGTAGCTTTCCGCCCGTGACCACGCCTTCGAGCGCGAATTCGCGACCGGGAATATAGTCTTCGACGATGAGGCCCTTTTCTTGATCGTGGGCCTGCATGCGGGCGATTCGCGCGGCCGCTTCGCGGAATTCTTCTTGATCGTTAGCGCGAATGACGCCCCGGCTGCCGGAGGAATCGAGGGGTTTCAAAACGCAGGGGAACCGGATGCCTGTCGGATCGGCTCCCGCGATCGGCATCCGCCGAAACTCTGGAACCCGCATTCCGGCCGCGTGAAAGTGTTCCCGCGCGAGCAGCTTATTCGACGCCGCACGAGCCGCTTCAGCGGGATGGAAACGCAATCCGAGCCGCTCGGCCGCCTGCGAGACCACCCGTGCAGGACCGTCGCCCACCGCGAGGATTCCGTCAAACGGCCCGCGTGCGGCCAGCGCATCGATACCAGGTTCCGGATCCTCGAAACGAACCGGCGCGGCGTTGTCTCCCCATGGATTTTCCAGGATGTGGCAGCGGTCCGTCGCCAGGACCAGTTCCAGATCGAGCGCGCGAGCGGCGTCGGCAAATTCTCGCACCTGATATCCCGTGGTCGCGGCCACTAACAGGACTCGCTTCATGTCTCACAGACCTATTTTTAAACTTGCGGCGCGGGTTCGGCGCAGCAATACCAAGGTTCGTCGAGATGGGGAACGGGGGGCTGGGGCCGAAGCGTCGGAGCCGGGGTGTGCAGAACCAACTCCCAGATTTCGCCGAAGATCTCGGCGCGCGTTTTGTTCTCCGCCTGGCGACGGGTTACCAGTTGGAACACCAGATTGGCCAGCGTGTCGACATCGCGAATGGGGTGCTTCCAAGGGTAGACTAGCGCCTTCTCATCAAAGGGTCCGATCACAGCCTGGATATCGGGCAGGTCCAGCAGCCGCGACTTCTGCGTGACCAGCAGCCGCAAAGCGAGCTGCACGGGCGCGGTGTTCTCGACAAGCTCCAGATCCGCGAGAGCCTTTAGCAACGCGCCGTAGCCCTCGATCGTGGTCCAGGGCATGAAGGCGATAAAAGTCGGCTGGAGGGACAAGCCGGCCTCGCGCAACGACGCGGCAACGTCATAGAAATCCTGACGCGTGTGACCTTTTTCCAGCAAAGCCAAAACGGAATCGTCAATGGATTCGACCGCACTGGTGATGAACAGGCAACCGGTCTGCTTCAGCTCCGGAAGCAGCTCGCGATGCTGCTTGAGGTGTTCGATCTTGATGGTCGCGTCGTATGTGACTTCAGGGAATTCGGCATGGAAGGCTTCCACGGTGCGCATGGCGTGCGTGGGGCCGTTGAAGAAATCGGGATCGCCGAAGGTGATGTGGCGCGCACCCGCGGCGACTTGCTGCCGGATGTCTTCGAGCACCACCTCGCGCTGCACCACGCGAAATTGTCCTTCGTACACCGGAACCACGGGGCAGTGCCGGCACAGGTGCTTACAGCCCCGGCTGGCCTCGGTGTATCCAACTGTAGTTTTGGTCCCGTTTTGCCTTAGATGAGAATACGATTCCAGGCCCGGCAGGCCTCGGCGATCAGGTGTTATGAAGGTGAGTCGATCAATACTTCTCGTGGAGACTTTCTCGCCGTTAGCGAGTTGAACCAGAGCCGCTTCAAACTCCCCGCCGATGACGGTTTCGATGCCGAGACCGCGCAGCAGATCGGCATTCAACGGAGCGTATAGGCCATAGCAGACCAGGCGTGCGCCGGGGTTGAGTTGTTTCACTTGCTCGATCACTGGCATCGCCAGGCGTGTCGCCGTGTGCATCGGCAGATAGAAGGCGACTAAGTCCGCAGCGCGAACCACAGCCTCATCAAACGGACCCGCTGCCAGGTCGAGGCACGCGACGTCATGGCCCTCGCGAGCCAGCCAGGCCGCGGGCGAGCTAAGCCCGAACGGCTGGTGGCCGAGCTCGTAGGTGGAGATGAGAACAACTTTCACTACTACTTACTTCTTTTTGGCGGCGGGCTGTTTGGCCCCTTGTTTAGCAATGATCGAATCCTTGATCTTGTCGTAGGTGGCCTGCGGAACGATGCTCTTCGAAACCAACTGGTCTTTCTTCGCATACGGCCGGCCGGCGATGATTTTTGCGGAATACGCGTCGCCGATGCCGGGCAGGGCCTTGAGCTGGTCGGCCGTTGCGGAGTTGATGTCGAGCAGCGCGCCAGCTGCTTTCGCGGGGGCTTTAGTCGGGGCGGCCTTGGACGTGTCCTTGGTTTGAGCCGCAGCCATGCCAATCAAGAGAGTGCAAGCTAAAAGGGGCGCAACAATGCGCCGAAAAACGGAAGTATTCATGACACTAGTGTAATCGCTAATCTATAGAGACTGTGCAGGAGCGCCGCGGATTTCCGAGATCGGTCTGGGATGCGATTCTTCCCACTCTCCGCTACTGGGCCGAAACGGAAGTGCACGCGCTGGCGTTTTCCGTTGCCGCTAACGTGCTGTTGGGATTCTTTCCCTTCCTCATCGTGAGTGTCTCCATTTCGCGAATAGTCTTCAGCCGCCAGACTACCGTGGCGGCGATCGACTTCGCGCTGCGCGATTATTTCCCCGACGCTCTTGGTTCCTTCCTGAGCAGCAACCTCCCTGCACGGCCGGTGACCGATTGGGTGGCGATCCTGCTCCTGCTGTTTTCATCGAATGGGATCTTCGAGCCGTTGGAAGTGGCGCTCAATAAGATCTGGGGCATCCACAAGAATCGGAGCTATCTGCAAAATCAGCTGGTGAGCCTGGCCCTGATTTTCTCTTGCGGCAGTTTGGCCTTGCTTTCGCTCGGCATCACCGAACTGCGAGTCGGATCGTCGGCCGGTTTGCGGATTGAGCTGTGGACCTCGATACTTTTTTTCAAGCTGGCCGCCGTGCCGCTGACTGCCGTGATTCTATTTCTGATCTACCGCTATTTGCCTAACGGGCGGCCGCCGCTCCCTCGTGTGATCGCCGCGGCGATCGGCGCCGGCCTGCTGCTCGAAGGGCTGAAGTACCTGAACGTTCTCGTCTGGCCCTATTTGGACGCTCGCATTCAGAGAGAGTACGGCGTGTTCCGCTACTCGGCCACGATTCTGTTTCTGAGTTTCTTAGCCACTATGGTGGTGTTGGCCGGCGCGGAATGGGCCGCCCGTGGACATCGCCAGGATGAGGTGAAACCTGCAGCAGAGAAATGATGCGCGATCCTAGGGGTATGCTAGCCGTCATCACGGGAGCCTCCAGCGGTCTAGGCACGGTGTTTGCGCGAAAGCTGGCTGCCCGCGGCTACGATCTCCTACTGGTTGCTCGTCGAGAAGACCGGTTGCAATCGATAGCGCGCGAGATCGGCGAACAGTATCACGTTCGTGCAGAAATCTTGGCCGCCGATTTGACCGACGATGCCGCGCTCGCCGCAACTGCTTCGCGAATTCGAGACGCGGCCGACCTGGGCATGCTGGTCAACAACGCGGGATTTGGAAGCCTGGGTTACTTCTTCCAAACCGACCCGCACGTCCAAGAGCAAATGCATCGCTTACACGTGCTCGCGACTATGCGGTTGTCGCATGCCGCTCTTGCCAATCTGATTCCGCACGCCAAAGCTGGAACGGGCATCATCAACGTTTCATCCGTGGCGGCGTTTGCGGCGTCGCCGCAGAGTGTCAGCTACGGCGCCACCAAGACCTGGATGAATCGCTTCACCGAAGGCTTGGCCATGGAGCTGGAAGTGAATTCGGCGCCCGTGACTATGCAGGCGCTATGTCCGGGTTTCACCCTGACCGAGTTTCATGATGTTGTACATATGGACCGCTCGCGGATTCCCGCATCGCTGTGGCTGACTGCGGATTTCGTCGTCGAAGAAAGCCTGCGCGGGTTTGATCGCCGCGAGCTGTTCGTGGTTCCCGGGTGGCGCTACAAGCTGCTGGTGGGGATGCTCAGGCTGCTGCCGGGCGGACTGATCCGATGGGGGTCGATTCGTACGGCGCAACGTTTCAAGCAGCCCAGGGGCGCAGGCGTAAAATAAAAGTATGGCACTGCTGAGCGATCGGGCCGGGAAAACCTCCCGTGTAGTTGTACTGCCCGCCTCGCTCGAAGATCCCTCGAAGTCGCCGCCCGGCATGTACCGCCTGGGGCTTCTGATTGCCTGCGGTTCGATCCTGGCATTCTTCGCGGCGCTGGTGGTGGCTTTTTACTGGCGCTCGCGCACGCCTCCGTTTTGGGCGCCGGTCACGCTGCCGCGTACCCTATGGTTGTCCACGGCGATCATCCTGGTGAGCAGCGTCACATTCGAAGCCGCCCGCCGAACGTATCGACGAGGCTTGCACCTAGTTGCGGCACGATTGCTGGTAGTGACGGCCTGTCTGGGCGCGGCATTTCTCGCATCCCAGTTATCGGCTTGGTTGAACCTGGTCCGCCGCGGCTACTATCTCGCCCAGAACCCGTACAGTTCGTTCTTTTACATGTTCACCGGCCTTCACGCCGCGCATCTGATCGGCGGATTGATCGCGCTGTTTATCGTCGTGCTGGGCCGGTCCACCCGTCGCGAAACCGTGGATACGGTCGCATACTACTGGCACTTTCTAGGCCTGCTGTGGATCGCGCTGTTCGTGATTCTTCTCATAGCGTGACTGCCGATACTCCGAATGCCAATTGATCCCTCCGCGCAAGTGGCACCCACGGCTCGTGTGCATCCCGGCGCTGTAATCGGCCCGGGAGTCATCATCGGCGACTTCGCGATTATCGAAGAAGATGTCGCGATTGGTGCGGGATCCCGACTAGAACCGTACGTCTACGTCAAGCGCTGGACCACGCTGGGTGAGCGCAACCAGATCTCAGCAAGCACGGTGCTCGGCACGGATCCGCTGGATAAGAATTTTACGGGCGCGCGCAGTTTTCTCAAGATCGGGAACGGGAATATCATCCGCGAGCATTACACCATTTCCCGCGGCACGGCGCCCGAGTCTGAGACGGTCATCGGTGACGAGAATTACATCATGACCTCGGGCCATATCGCGCACAATTGCCGGATCGGGAACCGCACGGTGATCGCCAGTTGCGCGCTGGTGGCTGGCTACGTGGACGTGGAGGATCAGGCGTTTATCTCGGGCGGCGTGGTAATTCATCAGTATTCGCGGATCGGGCGTCTGGCGATGATCGGAGGAAACACCCGTGTTAACAGCGATCTTCCGCCGTTCTTCCTCTACACCGATTTCAACGTCGCGGCGCACGGCCTGAATCTGGTCGGGCTCAAACGCGCCGGCTTTTCGGAAGCCGATATTAAAGCGTTGAAGATGGCCTATCGCCTGCTATATCGTTCCGGATTGAAGTTAGACGATGCGCTCCAGCGGATCGAAACCGAGGTCCCTAGCGAGCACACGCGGCATTTGGTGGCATTCGTTCGTTCGAGCAAGCGCGGCATCTGCCGCGAGTAGCGCGCTTCAATAGCGAACGCCTTCCAGAAACAATCCCGATGCCGGAGCAGTCCACGCCGCGATATCGAGCTTCGGATTCTTCTTTCCGCTAAGCAACTCTCGAAACTCGTCTACGGAAACTTCGCCTCGTCCGACTTTAACCAGCGTCCCCGTCAGCCGCCGGACCATCTTCCAGATAAAGTGCGACGCTTCGATGCGGAACACAATCAGATTGTCGTCGACCGATACCTCGGCCGATTCCACCACGACGATGGTCGACTCACCGGGCTTCGACGGATCCGCCGCCCGGAACGCGACGAAATCGTGGCGCCCTGCGATCAGCGCCGCGGCCTGCTGCATGCTCGCGACGTCGAGCGGTTCCTTGATCCACCAGACGAATCGTTTCGAGAGCGCCGCCTTGCGCGTCGAAATCTGGTAGAAGTAGGCTCGCGACTTGGCGTCGTGGCGCGCGTGGAAGCGCGCTGGGACCTCGGTCACTTCCAAGACGGCGATGCTGGCGGGCAACTTGTCGTTAAGCTCGCGCAAAATCTGCGGCGCCGTAAGCGCAGTTGTCTTACCCCGGACTTTCAAATGTGCGACTTGCCCCACGGCGTGCACCCCGGCATCGGTGCGTCCCGCGCCCTGTACTTCGACGTCGGTTCGGAACAGATCCAGCACGGCCTGCTTCAGTTCACCCTGCACAGTGCGGGCGTTGATTTGCTCCTGCCAGCCGGAGAAGCGCGAGCCATCGTATTCAAGCGTCAAGCGAAATGTCTGCATAGAGTGTTTATTCCGGAAGGACCAGATCCGCCACCAGCGGCAGATGATCCGAGGCGATCAAGGACCGGCGGCTGCGATGGAAGAACGCCTTTTCGACTCTTAGGTGATGGTCGCAATAAATGTGATCCAGATGCAGCAGCGGCAGCAATGCCGGATAGCTGCGCGCCCGCGTGAGATGCGCGTGCAAATCCGTGAGATGAAATTCAGCTACGAGAGTTTTCGTGACCAGTCCACGCACCCATTCGTTGAAATCGCCCAGAACGATGCGTGGCCCGGAAATATCGATGGCCCGCAGCAGATCCCGGTCGAGCAGTCGAAGAGCCTGCTTACGGCGCTCGCCGACGGCTGTCCCTAGATGCACGTTGAACAGGTGCAGGATGTGCCCGCCCAGGCGGATATCGGTCCTGAGCGCCACGCGTTGCTCGCGTGCTCCGATGGTAATGTCGATCGGTCGAACCATTTTGAAATCCCAGCGGCTAAGCGTCAAATTTCCATAGGCGCCACCGCGATGCTTGCGCGTTTCTCCCATCGCGCCGAACAAGCCCAGGCGGCCGGCAAGATAATCGGCTTGGTGATCGGCGGCGGAAGCTCCTTCATGGCTCACCACTTCCTGGAGCGAGACGATGTCGGCGTTCACCTCCTCCAAGACTCGCGCGACGCGCTCCGGATGGACGCGTCCGTCCACGCCGCGGCACTTGTGAATGTTGTAGGTGGCGATTCGGAATCGATGCATGGGTCTGAATAACGGGTCCTACATCTGGTCTTCCATGAGCGACGCGAACTGCTCGCCGGCGCGCTGCCAGAAGCCACGCCGCTTCCATTCGGACAGGTCCACTTTCTTGCACCGCGCCAAGTCGGCGAGAAAGATCTCGTGGAGACGGTCGACCAGCACGCGGTCATGGAAGCAAACGCTGGTCTCGTCATTGAGCGCAAGAGACCGGTTGTCGAAGTTGGCTGTGCCCACGGAGGCCCAGGCATCGTCCACCATCACAATCTTCTGATGCAGCATCGTGGGCAGGAACTCGTAAATCTCCACGCCCGCCTCGAGCAGTTTGCCGTATAGCCGCACGCTGTTCTGACGCGCCCACCACGTATCGTTATGTTTGCCCGCGATCATTAACTTGACGGCCACGCCCCGGCTGCACGCCCGGCCCAGCATCTCGATGACACGCGAATCCGGAATGAAATAAGGATTGGCGATATATAGGTGGCGCCGCGCGCATTGGAGCGCGATGATGTGCATGGTACCGGCCGCGCCTGTTCCTTCAAAAGGCGAACTTAGGATGGTCTGCACGTCTATGTTCCCCGCTGGGCTGGGCATCGGGAAATAATCGTGACCGGTGAGAATCTCGCCCGTGCACTGGAGCCAATTCTTTGCGAATCCGCTTTGCTGTTCCAGCACCGCTGGGCCCTCCACGCGAATCATGATGTCGCGCCAGGAGCGAGCGGTTTTCGCTCTGCCCAGCCAGTGATCCGCCAATCCCGCGCCGCCGGTGAAGGCAACCTTGCCGTCCACGATCAAAGACTTCCGATGATCCCTGTGGTTAGCTCGATTCATCGTGTACCAATGGATTGGCCGGAACCATGCGAGCTGGCAGCCGCCGGCTTCCAGGATCTTGAGGACCGGTTCGCCCACGTTAGAAGAGCCGACGGCGTCGAGCAGCAGCTTCACCGGAATTCCGCTACGTGCTTTTTCGGCGAAGGCTTCGGCGAAACGCCGTCCGATGCGGCCATCCCAGAAGATGTACTGTTCCATGGTGATGGAACGCTCGGCCGATTCCACTGCCTCCAGCATCGCCGGGAAGAATTCATCGCCGTCGTTCAACAGAGCCACCTGGTTCCCCGGCACCAGCGGCATGCCGGTCATTCCTGCCATCGTGACGGGGAACTCCGGGGATTCCACGTCCATGTCCGTTTCAAGAGGGTAAACAGCGGGATGCGATTCCGGAGTGGTTTGGTAGAAGAAGAACGACAAAGCTCCGGCGATCACCGTCAGGACCCAATTGCCGTCGAGGAACGCGGCGATCGCCACAGCCAGCCAGATCCACCAGGTGCGGATGACGCGGCGGAGTCGGTCCCAGCGTTCCAATCGCCCCAGCCGCTTCGGCTTGGGACGGCGCGGAGACAGCCGATACAGCTGTTCCTCCGGGACGCGCGGCTTGAGCCACCGCCGCGATTCCTTCGGCTTCTTATCCGATAGTGGTCCCGATGTGGGTAATGATCCCGGGCTGGACACGCCGACTCCCTGCCCTAGCCTAACTAACCTGGAACAGCCGCGGCTCGCGGCGGTAGAGAAAGTAAACCAGGCTCGCGAAGGCAATCGCGTGGGCCAACGCTCCGGCCAAAGGGATTCCGGCAATGCCCATGGTGCGGGACAGAATCAGATCGCCCAGGGCCGTTGCGGCCACCGTGAACAGGGATGCTCGGATCATAACGGCCGTCGCGGAGATCGCCACGGCCAGCCGTGCGGCGACCACGAATAGAACAGCGAACGGCACTTGCAGCAGAGCAAACTGCTGAACACTGGTCACCACCCGTGTGGCCGAGGCGTCAAACGCTCCGCCCTGGTAAAACGTTCGCACAATCGGAGCGGAGAGCCAGATGATCGCACTCACGGCCGGCAGAGCAAGCCCGACGATCACACTAGCGTGCACGCGCAGGGAATGACGAAGATGGGTCCAATCGCGGTGCGCGGCCAGCCGGGAGAACTCCGGCAGAACCGCGGTGGCAATCGCAGTCGCGCTGATCGCCGCCAATACCGATGCCAGTTTAGTGCCGTACGCCAAAGCCGACGCGCTTCCCGAACCAAGCGAGCCGGCTACAGCCTGATCGATCAGCGGGCACAGGGCCGCGAACATCGTTCCGGCCAAAAGGGGAACGTATTGCCCGCGGATCGCCGACATCTCCGGGGTCCAGCCACGCCAAGCCGGAAGAATCGGGATTCCCAGCCGGCGCACGCCCCATCCCAGGATCAGTGTTTCGACCGCGACTCCCGCCAAGGTTCCCCAGCAGAGCGCGTAAATATTCCATCGATTCGCACCAGCGTATAGAAAAATGATCGCGGCCAGGGGCGTGGTCAGCGGCGCCGCGGCGGCGAGTGCGAATGCATTGTGCGCGTTCAATACCGCGCGCCAAACCGCGATACAAGCGCTCAGCGGAAGCCACAGAATCAAGGCCCAAAACAGGCCCGTCGTGATTCGTAATTTTTCCGGTGAGAAGCTGGAGCCCAATAATGGCAAGAGCCACGGTCCGCCGGCCGCCAGCAAGACGCTCACTGCCAGCATCGCGGACAGAACCAGCGCTAATCCGGTTCGAGCGAACAGGCGCGCCGCTGCGTCTCCCTGGCCGGAACGCACCCGGATGAATGTCGGCACAAAGCTCGCCCCGAAGGATCCGGCCACGATGTCGGTGAAAAAGGCGGGCAGCAGGATGGCGATCACGAAAGCGTCCAATTGATCTCCGGCCCCGAAATAGCGGGCCGTCACCATCACCTTGGCGGCTCCAGCGAGCTTGGCGGAGCTGGCTAGAACGCCCACTAGTGCCGCGTTGGTGAAGACGCGCTGATGCGATGCGCGGCGTTCGGCGGCCGGGGCGGGGCTCACCTCCGCACGGTATCACACCTCCATGAATATTCCGGTTTTGCTAAGGCAGCTTGGCGATTTCGAGGGCGACTTTATCGGCCGGCACTGGTTTGAGATCCTGGCTCTCCTGTCCGCTTTCGGCTAGTGTGATCGCGCTCGCATCACTGGTGAAATGGCTCAGGAAATCGGCGCTCAGGAGCGGTCCTTGGTCCACATCCTCCCAGGCGGCCACGTAGTAATCGCCGGGAGCAAGATTTTGAAATCGAAATCCACCATCCTGCCCGCTGA
>Ga0265314_10004322_pt1 | contig 13258 bp, 4 predicted proteins | sample 4126metaG_FD_203106 | JGI IMG/M metagenome (GOLD analysis project Ga0265314, IMG submission 203106) | Rhizosphere microbial communities from Carex aquatilis grown in University of Washington, Seatle, WA, United States - 4-1-26 metaG | ecosystem: Host-associated > Plants > Roots > Rhizosphere >... | reverse complement strand
CTTTCGAAACGTCCTTATCCTGCGCGTCTAAAACCAGCGCCAAATCCTGCCCGGCGACAAATGTGCCCGGCGGCGCATGACGGCAATTGGCCTCTGGCCGAGAAGGCCGGCTTTGTGCGGCCGCAATCGCTTCGGGCGCGGCGCCCGGATGGGTGGGCGTCCCAACCAGATTGCCCGTTTCCATCGCCGCTATATCCGCCGCAATAGCAGCCACCCGGTCGTTCCAGTGCCCGCGAAGCCGGCCGCCGTGTCCGTAAGTGAGGTCGCTCTTGTAAACCGGAGTCGCGACCTCTGCCAGATCCGACCATGCCTTCAGGGCATTCTTGTAAAACGCCAGCGCCGCGCTCTTGGCATTGGGATCTCCGGTCTTTTGGTAGATCGCCCACAAAATCGCGCTGCGGAATTTCCGCGCAAAAAACAATCCCAAGCCGCTCTGTATGGCAACGTCAGCCTCCAGTCGGCGAAACGCCGCATCGGTCGGCTTTGCTGCGAGTTTCCTGGCTTTCGCGAGATTTGATGCCGCTGTGTTTGCCCAATCCTCAAGCCACTGGGCGACCTCCGTGGGAAAGTATTTGTGCTGGTCAAAGGCCGTCCCCTCCAGCAGGTGACCCACATAATCGTCAATACCCAGAAACAGTTGCGGATCAAACGAACTCGATCCGCCGGTCGTCGTCCTGTTGTCCGACAGGTTCGCTCCGCCGGCGACGATCGAAATATTCGTGTAAATCTCCGGCCAGTACACCTGATTGGCCACGCCCACCGCGTGATACATGGTCACCAGAGGCAGAATGCGGCTGGCATTCCCAAGCGCGTCCTCCATCGGCTGCTGTGCTTCCGCGCCGAATTCCTTCGCCAGATATCGCCGCCACGTCTGGGGATCGGCATCGGGATTGTACAAAAGCCTCCCCCACACCCGGTAGGTGTACAGGAATTTCTGATAATCGTATGTGGGATTCAGAGTCCCATCGAGGTACCCGCACCGGCCGCCCGGCGTGCCGGATCCTTCGCGGCCCTTGAAAGACAAGGGCTCATTCCATTCCACGCCCACGCTGTCGCAAAAGCTCGAAGCCCGCCCAAAACCCGCCGCAAAAACCGGGTCGCCCCAAAGCAGTACGCGTTGCGTCCCCGGCCAAATCCGGTGCAGCACGCCGTAGTTCCGGTTCTCCTTCAGGAAATTTGCGTAACCGTAACGCGAAGCCTGCCCGTTCAAAATTGTCGAATCCCGGTTCCTGCTGCGCTCGCTCTCCCGCAGCGATGCCTCGTGATAAGGCAGCCCCTGATGTTCCGACACGTATTTCGGCGACACGACCACGCGCATCCCCGTCGCCGCGGCCGCGTCGATGTGTTCCTGGTAACACTCCTTGCCGTGCATATCGATTTCCATCATGCGGCCGGCCTTTGGAAATGCTTCGAACAACGTTTTCCAGAACGCATAACTCCCGGTGGGAATGCCGCTCTCGCTGTGGACCCGGAACGTCACCCCCGTTATTTCCGGGCACGCCTTCAAGAGAGCCGTGAGCGCATCGCGGCAATAAGGCGCATGATTGGCGGCATTCAAACCCACGATCGGATAATTGGCGCCCGCACCATAGGTATATGCGTGCGACCAGAGACCCAATTGAAATTCCAACCCGCGCCGGGCGCATTCCTTGCCGATGAACTTGAGCGTCTCCAGATTGGCGTCGCGCTCGGCATCCGGCAGATTCTTCGCCGATACGTCCCGATACTCGGGCAGCGAAACCAGAAATGGGTACGCAAAGAACAAGTACACTTCCGGACTGCCGGCGGGAATCGAATTGTAATGGAGCCCCAGACACAGGTTGAAGCGGTTGAACCGTTCCGCCGCCAGCATGGAAAGATATTCCCCCCAGAATGACCGATCGTTAAACCAGGACTTATCCTCAACTTCGCTCTGAAACGAACGGCACATCGAACGCGTCTTATTCTGCGGCTGCTCGATGATCGCAGCATTGATATCCACGGCCGCCCGCAGCGAATCTGAATACAACACACGATCGGTAAGTTCCAGCACCCCGTACACCATTCCCCTGGCATCATTACCGCCCGCCAACAACACCGGCCGGCCTGAGACGCTGCCGGGCGAAAGCACAAGAGACTCCGCGGCGGTAGGCAGCGCAACAGCCGCCCCTCTCACACTTTCTTGCGCTATAGCGTGCCCGCTGGATGCCGCCACAATCAGCAGATCACCGGCAGGCGCCTGGGAAACCGACGAATGCATCAGCACCCTGGCGCCCTTCCCCTCGAATGCCTGTTTGAGCTGTGCGAGCGCCCACCGGGCCGGCGTGCCCGATGCGACCACATCGTTATCCGGGGTAATGATGGATACGCCCCCTGCGTCACCCTCCGCGGCGCCAAAGGAAACGCCGCCCCATGCGAGGCTCGCCAGTCCCAGGCCGAGCGACGTCTGCTTCAGAAAGTTCCGTCGGCTTGTTAAATACTGGTCATTCATGGGATCTCCAGATCAACAAATCAACTCGTCTCGCAACCATTTCCTTGAACGCCAATCAGACACCGTGAGCGAAGTGGAGGCACCGCCAGGATTGGCGGACCTATGGCGTCCGGGCACCACGATTATACGACAGCCGAAGCAATTTCAATGGCTGCTGTTTTTGCCAATGGGGGTGATCTCACGCAGGCCGCAAATGACATTCCCAAGAGGCCGCAGATATTGCGTCATCCGCCTTGACTGTCCATTCAGAATACGTCGTTCTCACCGCGAACCACCCCCACTGTTCGTGGCGGCGCGCTCGATGTGTCTGCGCACCAGCGACAGCATGAAAAACACCAGCACCATGCCGATGCCAAAGGTCGAGAAGAAGCCGGAGATGCCGGCCTGTTTCATGGCAAATTCGGCGGTAAACGGTGCGAGGATCGCGCCAATGCGGCCCACGGCGACGGCGGTGCCGATGCCTGTTCCGCGGAAGGCGGTTGGATAAACGTGCGCGGCGAGGGCGTACATGGCGGTCTGCACCGCGTTGAGGGTCCCGCCGATGATGACGCACATGGTGAGGAAGGTGAATGTATTCTGGGGATCGAGGCGCATGCCCGCGGTGACAAACGAGCCGGCGGCGGCGATAAGGCACAGCGTAAGCATTGTGATGCGCGAGCCCACCCACTGGATGAACAGGCCCGCGGTAAGCGCGCCCGCCACGCCGCCGATGTTCCACCACAGAAGCCCGTTGCTGGCGGCGGGCTGGGAAAAGCCAATGGCGGTAAGGGAGGGCACGAACTTGGTGAACGCGATGTAATTCACGAGTAGTCCGAAGAAAAACGAACCAAACAGCGCGAACGTATCGCCGATGTAGGCACGCGTGAACAAGTGGAGGAACGCGGCGCGGCCCTTTTCGGTGTGTTCGCCGGCGTAGTCGACAAACGTGGCATTCGCGTCAACGTTGTGCCCAAGTTTTCGCAGGAGGGCGATGAGTTCCTGCCGGCGTTTTTCGCGCCTTGCGAGAAAGCGAGGGGATTCCGGGAGGACCAGCAGGATCAGCGCCCCCACCACGAGCGGAACAATACCCCCGACCAGGAAGAGCGCCCGCCAGCCGAACGCCGGGATCAGGTATTTTGCGATGGTCGCCGCGAGCATGCCGCCCAGGGGGACGCAGACGATGGTGCATGTCACCGCCAGAGCGCGGCGGCGCAGGGGCACATATTCTGATGCCAGCGCCGCCGAGGTAGGCAGCGCGCCGCCCAGGCCAAGGCCGGATAAAAAGCGAAGGATCGTCAGCACGTTCAGGTCGTGCGCCCCGGCGATGGCAACGGTGAAAACGGCGAACCAGAAGACACTCAGGGCCAGGGCGGCGCGCCGGCCGATCCGGTCGCTGAGCCATCCCCAGGCGAGGCCGCCGAGGAGCATGCCCAGCCCGCCGATGCCCAGTGAACCGTCAAATGCGGACCGTGGCAGCGACCACTCCTTCATCATGGCGGGCACGGCATGGGTCAGCAGTTGAATGTCGAGCCCGTCGAGAATGATCGCCAGCGCCGTGATGAGAACCAGCAATTTCTGATAGCCGGTCCAGCGGCCCTCGTCGAGCACCTTTCCCACATCGATCTGCATGCGCATCCTTTCCGCCATCGTTTTTGCCAAGACGTGGAGGGTGACCGGACAGTTCCCGAAGCAAGCTTCCCTTGCGCAGATACCCTCGTAAGTTTCGACAATGCAGTTGCGGCTCGAATCTGTCAAACGATTTTGTTCAATTCTCCGGCGCCGCGTCGCAGGGGATTTACCAGGCCAGTAGCCGGCCCCATCGAATGCGACAACGGAAGCAATGATGTTGACGCGCGCCGTCAGGCATTCGACAATTCGCGAGAGCAATTCATGGTGCGTCCCTGGTTCGGTAGCAATAGATTCACGCCTCGCCCGCCACTGATGCACAAGGAGAGCCCATGTCCAGGATGCGCCGAACCATCTCCAAAGCGTTGCTGGCGATTTGGCTGATCATGCCCACGCGCCTGCTGCATGCTTCCGAGCCCGCGCCGGCCCAGACCCAACCAGCGTCACAAAACATGGTCTTGTGGTATCGCCAGCCCGGCACCGCCTGGCCGCAAGGCATGCCCCTGGGCAACGGCCTGATCGGCGCCATGGTCTTCGGCGGCGTGCCGCAGGAACGCATTGCCCTCAACGAATCCTCCTTCTGGTCCGGCCGGCCGCATGACTACGACGATCCGGAAGCCTTCAAGTATTTCCCTCAGATTCGCGACCTGATCTTCGCGGACAAATTCCAGGATGCCGAGAAACTGGCCGACGAGCATTTTCGCGGCATTCCCTACGCGCAGGAGGCGTATCAGCCCATTGGCGACCTGGTGCTCGACTTCGCCCCCGGCGATGTGAGCGACTATCGCCGCGAGCTCGACATGGAAACCGGCATCGCGAAGGTCAGCTACCGCCAGGGAGATGCCATCATCACGCGCGAGACGTTTGTCTCCTGGCCCGACAAGGTGCTGGTGACGCACATCAGCGCTGATAAACCGGGCCGCGTGTCCGTCGGCGCACAGTTCAAGGGGCCCTATCTGGAGAAGGCCGTGGCGGGGCCGGGGCGACTGGTGATGGATGGAGCCTGGAAAGGCCCCTTCCCGCCGCCGCGCGCGGGCAATCCGATGCAGATCGCCCGAACCGATGGCCTGGGCGAAAAATATGAGGCCTCTCTGGCGGCGCGACTGGAAGGCGGCACCATGCAAGCCGCTGATGCAACGCTCAAGATCCGCGATGCCGATTCCGCAACACTGGTCACGGCGATCACCACGAGTTACGTGAATTACCACGACATCACCGGAGACCCCGCCGCACGTTGCAAAGCAATCCTGGATAACGCCGCCGGGAAGGACTATGCCGCCCTGCGGCAGCGGCATGTCGATGACTTTCGAGCGCTGATGGGGCGCGTGAATTTGAATGTCGGCGATGCGGGCCTGGCCGCGAAGCCCACTGATGAGCGGCTGCAGGCCGAACGCAATGGCTCGTTCGATCCCAATCTCGAGGCCCTCAGTTTTCAGTTCGGCCGGTACATCCTCGTCTCCAGCAGCCGTGCCGGCGGGCAGCCCGCGAATCTCCAGGGCATCTGGGACGAAGCCACTTTGCCTTCCTGGGGCAGCAAGTACACGACGAACATTAACCTCCAGATGAACTACTGGCCCGCGGAGGTGTGCAATCTGACCGAGTGCACCGCGCCGCTCTTTGATTTCCTGAAGGACCTCTCGGAAACCGGCGCCAAGACCGCCAAGGCCTATTACAACTGCGACGGCTGGGTCTGCCACCACAACTCCGACCTCTGGCGCGGAACGGCGCCCGTGGATTATTCGATGCCCGGACTCTGGCCCGTCGGCGGCGCGTGGCTCTGCCAGCATATCTGGGAACATTATCTCTTCACCGGCGATGAAAAGTTCCTCAAGGACAACTACCCGGTCATGCGCGGGGCCGCCCAGTTCCTTTCCGAACTGCTGGTCGAAGATCCCAAACACCATTGGCTGGTCACGCCCTTCTCCATGTCGCCCGAGCACCGCTTTCAGGACCAGAACGGCAATCCCGCGGCCCTTTCGCCCGCGCCGACCATGGATGTCGCGATCATCCGCGAGTTGTTCTCGCACTGTATCGCGGCGCAAGGCATTCTCAAGACCGATGACGCCTTCGGCACAAAACTCGCCGGCCAGCTCAAGCGCCTGCCCCCCTACCGCATCAACAGCCGCGGCACCGTCCAGGAATGGCTCGAAGACTGGGCCCCCGGCAATGAGGGCCACAACCTTTCCGCCAACTTCCCCTTTTTCCCCGGCAGTTCCATCACGCTCCGGGGCAATCCGGACCTCGCCGCCGCCGTCGATAAATGGATGGAGAATCGTCGCGCCGGCGCCGGCTGGCAAAACGCTTGGGACACATCCGTCTGGGCCCGCCTCGAACGCGGCGACAAGGTGGAGCAGTCCATCCACGGCCTGGTGCGCGGCGTCAATGACAATCTCGCCAACCGCGGCTCGAATCAATCGGACGCCAATTTCGGCTTCACCGCCGCGGTAGCCGAGGCACTCCTCCAGAGCCACGCCGGCGAGCTCAGCCTGTTGCCGGCGCTGCCGACAAGCTGGAGCACCGGCTCGGTCAGCGGCTTGAAAGCACGGGGCGGGTTTGAGGTCGCAATGCAATGGAACGACGGAAAATTGCAATCCGCCACGATCGAGAGCGCCGCGCCCGCCACTGTCCAACTTCGCTCCGGCGGCAAAACGGCGGAGGTCACGATCAAGGCGGGGCAGACCTTGCGTTTGAACGCAGAACTGAAGGCGGACAACTAAAAAATGAAAGCCAGACAGACAAAACTCACACGCCGGGCCCATCATGCCTCGTTCAATGGGCCGCCTCAATGGCATGCCCACAGGTTCGTCCTTTCGACGATAGCGGCCCTCTCGCTGGGGCAGACCACCGCACCCGCTCCCCCGACAACCCAATCGGCTCCCGAAACACGTTACTCCGCTCCCCAGACCATCCGTCCCGGCGACCTCTGGCCCGACGATCGCGGCCAGCACATCCAGGCCCATGGCGGTGGCATCATCCGCCTTGCCGACGACACTCCCGGCGCCCCCGGCCCGGACGGCGCCGCCGGCTTCACCTACTATTGGTTCGGAGAGGAACGAAGCCAGTCACTTCCGCGGTCTGAGCGCGCTGTCTCCTGCTACTCTTCCAAGGATCTCGTCCACTGGACCTTCCGCAAGGATGTCCTCAATGTCTCAGGCGCCGAAGCGCCGGTGCTCGAGCGCCCGAAGGTCTTTTACAACGCCCCCACAAAAACTTTTGTCATGTATGTCCATTACGACGACGCTGGCTATAAGCTCGCGCAAGTCGGCGTGGCCACCTGCGACACCGTTGACGGAACTTATACCCTGACCAGACATTTCCGGCCGCTCGAGCATGAGTCCCGCGACATCGGCCAGTTCATCGATGACGATGGCACGCCCTACCTCATCTTTGAAGATCGCCCCAATGGCTGGCATATCGCCAGTCTCTCCCGCGACTATCTCAGCGTCGAAAAGGACATTTGCCTCGTCAAGATGCCGATGGAAGGCGGCGCCATCGTCCACTTCAATGGGCTTTATTATGCCATCGGCTCCCACCTCACCGGATGGAGTCCCAACCCAAACCTCTACGCCACGGCCAAGACCCTCTCCGGCCCCTGGTCGGAATTCAAGGACATCGCGCCGCACGCGAAGAACACTTACGGCGCACAATCCACCATGCTCCTGAAAGTATCAGGCACCCAGGCCACCACGGTGATCTTCATGGGGGACATCTGGCGGCCAAATGCCCAATGGGATTCGCGTTACCTGTGGATGCCGCTTGAGCTTGGCGATGGAAAACTGACACTTCCGGAACCGCGCGAGTGGACGCTGGACGCAAAGACCGGCGAATCCCTCATCAACAGCAATGCGCCGGCCATGACGCTGCCCGCAGCGCGTCGCGGCGGCCGCCCCAATTCCGCAGGCACGTCGCCGGCGACGGGTCGTTAGCCGACAGGCCCCCATTCCTCAAGCGGGTCGCAGGCCACAGGAGGTCATCATGGAACGCAGGGAATTTCTCAAGAAAAGCATGGTCGCCGCGGGGCTGGCCGGAACACTCAAGGCCGTTGAGCCGCTGAAAGCAGAGGCAAGCGCCGCGACCGCCGCTCCTCCCAGTGGGATTCTGGGGACGGTAACCGAGGCCGACAATCGATCCGCAGAATACCTTCGCCGCGCGCTGGGGGATGCACTGCTCCCCAAGCCACCGGAGGTCGCGAAATCCTCCGGTCCGGATGCGGTGCGGATCTCGCCCATGCCGCTGGCGGAACGGATTCGGCGGAAAATTGTGCCACAGCGGGGGATTTGCAGCGTTGCGCCGGGCAACGGCGTCCTTCTCTCCGGCAACGGCGCTCTGACGGTGGAGCTTACGGGCGATCCCTACGCCGAGCAGATTACCTTCCGCCATGAATTGATGTACGCACCGCGTCGCAGGCCCGCCCAAGCGCCCAACATTGCAGAAATCCTCCCACAGGTGCGGCAAATGATGCTCGACGGCAAATACCACGAGGCCGCGCAATTGGCCTATCAGAAATTTCACGAATCTCCGACCCCCGGGGGTGGAGCGGGGGGCGGCGCCGGCGGAGGTTTCTCCATGCGCCTCGAGTGTCCGAAAACCAGCGCGATCACCAACTATCTCCGCGTTGTCGATTTCGAAAGCACCGAGGTGAAAGTTCATTGGACCGACGCCCACGGTGAATGGATTCGGCGCACCTTCGCGTCCCGCCCTGACAACATTGTGGTCGAATCCCTCACCGCCCCGCCGGGGCAGTCCGTCAATGCCCGGATCACGCTGGCAGCGGCGACCGGCGGAGGCCGCGGCGGGCGCGGAGGAACTGCGCCGCGCGGGGGAGGCGCGCCCGGCGCCGCGCCGGGCCGGGGCCCAGGCGCAGGCAACATGCAGCAGGACTTCAACGAACAGCGCCTGATCCTGAAAGGAATTCTGGATCCGGCCACGGGCGCCAAGGGCTTCGCTGGCGTGACCCGCGTCGTGCGCGACGGCGGCTCAGCCCGCATGGATGGAAACACCCTGGTCATCGAGAACGCCGCCTCTGTGCTGCTGCTCACGCGCGTTGATGTTTTCCCGGAATTCGGCGAGGACAAGGTTGCGGCCCTCCAAAGGGCGGTGGATGAACTTACCCCCGATTACGCGGCGCTTCTGCAGCGGGCACGCAAGGTCCAGTCCGAGATGCTCAACCGCATCACCGTGGATTTCGGCGGCACCGCCGACTACGGACTGTCGTCGGAGGAGCTTTTATCCGCCCAGCGGTCGGGCGCGGGGTACTCCCCGGGATTCCTGAAATCGCTCTTCGAAATGTGCAGGTACTGGTTCATCCTCGCCAGCGGCACCTATTGCAGCATGTCCGCCGAGACCAATGCCAATATCAACCTGCAGATTGCACCCGGCCCGCAGGGCGATCACCGCGAGGGAATGGAGGCTTACTTCAACTGGATGGAGAGCCTGGTCCCGGATTTCCGCACCAACGCCAGAAATATCTTCGGCATGCGCGGCACCCACTATTCCCTGACGCCCGGGAAGGAATGGGGCGTCGAAACCATGTTCGACCACGCCGGCTCGACCGCCACCGGCGAAACCTGGCCGCATGCCTACTGGCTCGCAGCGGGACCCTGGTGCGTCCGCCCCTTCTGGGATCACTACCTGACCACGGGCGATCTCGACTTCCTCCGCAAGCGCGTGGTTCCGCCATATAAGGATCTTGCCCTGTTTTACGAGGATTTCCTGACGGTGACAGACGCGTCGGGCAAGTACATTTTTGTTCCGTCCTTTTCCCCGGAGAACAACCCCGGCAACCTCGACCCTTCATGCATGATGTCGATCAACGCCAGCATGGACATCGCCGTCTGCCGGGAAGTCCTGGCCAATCTGATCACGGCTTGTGAAACGCTGGGGATCGAGGCCGACAGCGTGCCAAAATGGAAAGCGATCCTGGACAAGCTCCCTCCCTACCTGCTGGAACCTGACGGCGCCTTGAAGGAATGGTCCTGGCCCGCGCTCGGGGAACGCTACGTTCAGCGGCATGTCTCCCATCTCTACGGCATCTGGCCGGGCGACGACATTGATCCCGACCGCACGCCGCTGCTCGCCAAAGCGGCGCTCATCGCCGACCGACACCGCATTCCGGAGCGCCTGGCGGCGCACGGCCGTTGCCACCGCGCTCTGGTGGGCGCTCGGCTCAAGGACAGCTACCTGGTGGACAGCGAGCTGCGGCAACTCATCGAAGAAGGCAACGTGGGCCCGACCCTTCTGTGCTCTCATGACCCTTATTCCGCGGTCATGCCTGATGCCCAGGGCGGTATCCCCACCATCATGATGGAAATGCTGGCATACTCCCGCCCCGGCGTGATTGAAGTGTTGCCGGCCCTCCCTCCGACGCTGGTGAAAGGGGCCATGAACGGCATGCTGCTCCGCACCTGCGCCCGCCTTGACAAACTCGCGTGGGACATGGACGCCCGCACGGTGGACGCCACGGTCACCTCGGCGCGAAAGCAGGACGTCACCCTGATCGCCCGGCAAGGGATTGAACAAATCTCTGCGCCGGCCGGCGTAATGGCAGCTGCACTCCGCCCCGGATCGGCCACCTGCGACCTCCACTTGCCGGAAGGATCTCCAGTGGATATCCGATTGACACTCGGCGGGCGGAATCCGCTCGAATGGGTCAAGTGGGTCACTTAACCACAACTCGTGAGTCACAAGAATACAACCCGGAAGGATTCCAGGATTTCAGGGGTTCGCGAAAGTCGAGGAAATCATGAAGCGCAGGGATTTTTTGAAAAAGAGCGTGGTCGCCGCCGGTGTGGTCGGTACTCTTAAAGTCAGCGAACCGCCTGCGGAAAGTGCAACACCCACTCCCGCCGCCTACGCAACACCCGCCCCCGCCAGATCGGGGGACAATCGTCCGGAAGATTACGTTCGCCGCGTGCAGGGGGATCCCTTCCTGCCCAGGCCGCCGGAACCGGCACGATCCTATCCATTCTCGCCCATGCCGCTGGCCGACCGGATTTCGCGCAAAATTGTGCCGCGGCGGGGATTCTGCAGCATCGCCCCCGGTAGCCTTGTCAGCGAGAGCCTGACCACCGGCAATGGGGCCATGAACATTGAGCTCATGGGCGATCCCATTTCGGAGCGGATCCTCTTCCACCATGAGAGCCTGCTCATGCCGTGGAAAAAACCAATGGAAGCCCCCGCGGTCGCGGACATTTTTCCGCAGGTCCGGCAAATGGTGCTGGAAGGAAGGCACGGCGAAGCACTGCGACTCCTGCTTGGGCGATTCAACGAAAGCCCCATCAAGCAGGACACCGAGCCACACCGCACCATTCCCGCGTTCCTGATGCAGCTCGAGTCTCCGAAGGCCAGCGCCGTCAGGAACTATCTCCGCACCGTCAATTTCGAGACCAGCGAGGCGAACGTTTACTGGAGCGACGAGCGCGGCGACTGGGTTCGTGAGACATTCAGCTCCCGGCCGGACAACGTCATCGTGCAACGGCTCACCGCACCCTCGGGCCAGTCGGTAAATATCCGAATTGCATTGCAGCAGTCCGCGGAGTGGAGCATGAGTTCCGGTGCGACCGGGAGCAGCCACCCCGCCAAGGGCCCGAGCAAAGGTCCCGAAGCATCCGACGTAAAGCGCGATGCCAGCGCCGGGCGCCTCATTTACAAATGCCGGATGGATCCTTCCGTGGACAACAGCGGCTACGCGGGCGTGACGCGCGTCGTGCGCACGGGCGGTGCGGCCCGGATGGATGGGGACGCCCTGGTGATTGAGAACGCGAACTCCGTCCTGCTGCTCACCCGCATCGAGCATTTCCCGGAGGTCAGCGACGAAAAAGTGGATGCTCTCGCCAAGGCGGTCGAACAAATCACGCCGGATTACGCCGACCTGCTGGATCGCCATCGCAAGGTGCAGTCGGAAATGCTCAACCGCGTCACGGTCGACTTCGGCGGCACCTCCCAATCGGGCATGGCGGTCGAGGAACTCCTGTCGGACCAGCGCTCGCGGCCCGATTATGCGCCGGCCCTGCTGGAGAAGGTGTTCGAAATGGGCCGCCATTGGTTTATCCTCACCTCCGGCAAGTATCCCAACATCCCGGCCGCGTCCGCCTTCACCATCAACCTCCAAACGCCCGGACTCGAGCCGGGAGAGCTGCGCCGCGGGGAGGAAAGCCGCCCCGCCGGCCTGGGTCTTCTGCAGATGGCCGGCGCGGCGCAGGGCGATTTCCGCGAAGGCATGGAGGCATACTTCAACTGGATCGAGAGCCTCGCCGCGGACTGCCGGGCGAACGCCAAGAATATTTTCGGCTTCCGGGGCACGTCTTATCCCCTATGGCCGCAACAGGACATGGGGGTGAAATATTACTACTCCAACAGCTCGGCGATCGGAAACCTCTGGCCTTTCTGGATTTCAGCGGGCGGCGTGGCGTATCGCCCGTTCTGGGATCATTACCTGGCCACGGGCGACCAGGATTTCCTCCGCCGGCGCGTGGTGCCGGGGCTGAAGGAACTGGCCCTCTTTTATGAAGACTTCCTCACCCAGACCGGCACCGACGGGAACTACGTGTTCGCCCCCTCCTTCTCGCCGGAAAGCCTGCCCACGAGCACCGACCCGGCCGGTGCGGTGCTGGTCAATGCAACCATGGACATCACCGTCTGCCGGGAAGTGCTGAATCATCTGATCCTGGCCTGCGAAACCCTGGGCACCGATAGCGATGGCGTGACCCGATGGAAAGCGATGCTCGCCAAGATGCCCCCGTATCTGCTCGAACAGGACGGCACCCTGAAGGAGTGGGCCTGGACCACCCTGCAGGAACATTACAGCCATCGCCACGCCCCGCACCTGTATGGCGCATGGCCGGGCGATGAAATCGATCCCGACCGCACGCCGCAACTCGCCAGAGCCGCGGTCATCGCCGACCGCAGGCGCACGTTCGATCTCATGGCCACCATGATTTCAGGAGAATCGCTTCCTGCCTATACGCGCTGCCATCGCGCCCTGGCTGGGGCGCGGCTCAAGGATCACACGCTCGTGGAGCTCCAGCTCCGGCAATTGATCGAACAGGGATACGTCAGCAGCTCACTGCGGTGTTCGCGCGAGCCCTATGGCGCGCCCGTGGCCGATGCCCAAGGTGGAATTCCCGCAATGATCATGGAAATGCTGGCCTATTCACGCCCAGGGGTCCTTGAGGTGCTGCCGGC
>Ga0265314_10004318_pt1 | contig 13262 bp, 7 predicted proteins | sample 4126metaG_FD_203106 | JGI IMG/M metagenome (GOLD analysis project Ga0265314, IMG submission 203106) | Rhizosphere microbial communities from Carex aquatilis grown in University of Washington, Seatle, WA, United States - 4-1-26 metaG | ecosystem: Host-associated > Plants > Roots > Rhizosphere >... | reverse complement strand
GCGAAGGGAGCTGTGCGGGTGACGCGAAGGGGGAGGACCCCGCAGCGGCAGGACCCGCACAGCTTCCGTAGCGCCGCCACGCTTTGATCCCGCTCTCCCTCGACGCAGAAAGTGTGACGACGTGAGAGCGGTGAGCTAGGCGGCGGCGAGGGGCTGATCACCGCGACGTTCGAGCCGCACGACGGCGGCACGCGGCTCACGCAGCGCGAGCTCTATCCGTAGAAAGAAGTGCTCACCATTCACGGGCGCGCGCGACGCCGCCTGGATGGCGGCGCGCGCCGCGCTTCTCGCGGCGCGCGCAACGATACCGATCGACGCGCACTTGACGGCCCCGTCGCGACATCCCCCGCCTCGATCAGCTCGGCCAGGCGCTCGAACTCGAACGGCTTGGTCACGTGCTCGGAGAAGCCGGCGTCGAGCGCCTTCTCACGATCCGATGGCTGGCCGTAGCCGGTCACCGCGATGAGGCGCATATGGCGCAACGATCGCTTCGCTTTCAGCCGCCGCGCCAGCTCGTAGCCGTCCATCTCGGGCAGCCCGATGTCCAGCAACGCGACCGTCGGACGAAAGGCGAGCGCGCCCTTGAGCCCGGCCACCGCGTCGTGCGCCACCTCGACCTTGTGGCCCCGCCGCGCCAGCAGCAATGCCAGCGCTTCGGTGCTGTCGCGGTTGTCGTCGACCACCAGGATGCGCCGGCTGTTCGCGCCCTCGCTGGCGCTCCGACGGCGGCGCAGGGGAGGCTCAGCCGTCTCGCGGCGCGCTTCGGCACGCGGTAGCCAGACCGTGAACGTGCTGCCCTTGCGCGGGCCATCGCTGGCTGCCGAGACCCGGCCGCCGTGCAGCTCGGCGATGTTGCGCACGATCGCGAGCCCGAGCCCGAGGCCGCCCTGCGCGCGATCGCTCGCCTGCGGCCCCTGGCGAAACAGATCGAAGACGTGCGGCAGCAGATCGCCGGGGATTCCGCCACCGTCGTCACGGACCTGGATGACGACGCCGCCATCGTCGGCGCAGAGGCCGCGGACCTCGATGCTGCCTTTCGCATGAGTGTACTTCGCGGCGTTCGCCAGCAGGTTCCCCACGACCTGCACCAGGCGATCCGCGTCGCCCTCCACGACCAGCCCCCGCTCGATCGAGGTGGTCAGGCGGTGTCCTTTTTCCTCCAGCACCGGGCTCACGGTCTCGATGGCGCGCGAGATCACGCCGCCGATGTCGACCGGCTGACTCAGCAGCTTGACCTTGCCGCGCGCAATGCGCGTGACATCGAGCAGGTCGTTGACCAGCCGGGCCAGGTGGCGCGCCTGGCGCTCGATCAGCGCGCGCTCGTTGACGAAGACCTTCTTGCCCTGCAAGCGCATCAGGTCGAGCGTGGCCAGGATCGGCGTCAGCGGATTGCGCAGCTCGTGACCGAGCAGCGCCATGAACTCGTCCTTGGCGCGGTTCGCCTCGCTCGCGGCTTCGCGCAGGCGGATCTCGTGCGCGTGGGCGCGCTTCTGCTCTTCGGCCGCGTGCTTTTGAATGGTGATGTCGTCGAACAGGATTCCGAATCGATCGCCGCCGCGCGCGAAGGCGCGCACGTGGAACCAGCGCCCCAGAGTCGGTACGTAGTGCTCGAAGCGCGTCGGCTGGCCGGTGCCGACGACGCTCCCGAACTCGTGCAGCCACCGCGGGTCCAGCGACGGCGCGCGCTCCCGCATGGGCCGGCCGATGACGTTGTCGCGCGGCCGCCCACACTGCTTCTCGTACGCGCGGTTGAGCTCGATGATCTTGTAGTCGACCGCCCGCCCGCGAGCGTCTCGGATGATCTCGCCGACCGCGAAACCCTCGTCCATCATCTCGAACAGAGAGTGGTAGTGCGCCTCGCTCTCGCGCAGCGCCTTCTCGGCGCGCGCGCGCTCGATGCGCGGGAAGATGCGCTCGCTCAGCTGGCGAAGGAGCTGCAAGTCCCCCGCGGTCCACTCGCGCGCACGACCGTCGGCGACGGCGAGCAGGAACTTCAACTCGCCCTCGCGATGGAACGGAACGGTCACGAACGCCAGGATGCCCAGCCGGGCGTAAGCCCGCGCGTCGGCGACACGATCACTCTCGGTGTTCCCGCAGACCACCGTCTCGCCCGCGCGCGCCGCGCGCTCGAAGTCGGGCGTCAGATAGTCCGCCATCCGATAGGTTCGGGCCATCACGCGCGGCGGCTGGTTGGCCTGCCACCCGAACGACGTCGTCACCTGGCCGCGCGCGACGTCGACGTCCATCAACGTGCAGTGGGTCATGTGCAGGTGGGCGGCGATCCGCTCGCTGATCCGATTCATGATCTCGCCCTCCGGCGCCGCGACCGCCATCGCCTGCGAGATCTCGTCGAGGAAAGCCAGCTGCGCTTCCCGGGTCTTGAGCGTTGCCTCGACGCTGGCACGCTCGACCGCGGCCCAGGTCCGCTCGGCCGTCTCCTCGACGATCGCCAGGTCGTAGCGGGTCCACTCGCGCGGGGCGGAGTCGCTCACACTCAGCGTGCCGAGAAGCTTGCCGCCCTTGGCGAGCGGTACGACCAGGTGCCCGCGCATGTCGAACGCCGCGAGGCGCGCGCGGAACATTGAACCGGGATCGCTTTCGCCGAGCCAGTCCGTGGTCATGAACGGCCGGCCGGAGCGAAGGATGTCGACGATCGGCGGCATCTCCGCCAGCGGGTAGACGCCGCGCAGGCTCGGCCCGCCGTGACGCACGAAGTCCCGGTGGATCGTCAGGGTGCGCGCCTCCTCGTCGCACTCCGCGTAGTAAGTCCGCGCCACGCCCAAGTGCTCGCCGAGCATGCGCGCGGCGACGTCCTGGATCGCCGTCGGCTCCAGCAGCGGCCGCAACGCATCGCTGAGCCCGAGCAAGAATGTCTGGCGCGCGCCGTCCGGGACGTCGAGATCGGATGTGGCTTCGCCGGTCCCCGGGGCCTGGCTCGTGTAGTGGCTCCCACTCCGCACGCGCGCAAAAATATCACGCGCCGATTCTTCCGCGAAGCCCGACGCGCCCGGGCCGGCCTCAGTTCTTGCGGCTGTCCTTGAGCAATCCGAAGCGCACCAGGCTCTCGCCAGTCGACGCGATCGCCTCTTCGGCCGAGCGCGGCGACCAGTGCAGCACGCGCCGCGCCTTTTCGTTGGTCGCGTTCTTGCGCTTGCCGAGCTCGGGCAAGATCTGCTTCACGGTCGGATCGCGCATCGCCGCCAGGCGAACGAGGAAGTTCGGGATCTCCCGGTTGGGCACGCGCTTGGCGTCCGCGCCCAGGCGGCGCTTCAAGATCTGCGCGATCTCCAGCGTCGAGAGAAAGTCGCCCGCCACCGCCAGGAAGCGCTCGCCCCTAGCCGCGGGATCGGTCATCGCGCGCAGGTGCAGGTCGGCGACGTCGCGCACGTCGACCGCGCCGAAATAGAGCTTGGGGCAACCCGGCACGGCGCCGTCCATCAGCCGCTTCACCAGCAGGATCGACGTCGAGTAGTCGGGGCCCAGCACCGGGCCGAAGACGCCGACCGGATTGACCGACGCCAGCTCCAGCGCGCCGCCTTCTTTCTTCATGAAGTCCCAGGCGGCGCGTTCGGCGAGCGTCTTCGACTTCACGTACGGCGCCACGTCGTCGCCGGCCGGATCCGTCCAGCTGCTTTCGTCGAATGGCTGGCTCTGCAAGCGATGCCCGTAGCCAATCGCGGCGAACGACGACGTCAGCACCACGCGCCTGACGCCGGCGTCGCGAGCGGCGCGCAACACGCGCAGGGCGCCTTCACGCGCGGGCGTGATGATCTCGTTTTCGTCCTTGGGGATCGTCGCGGGGAACGGAGACGCCACGTGCAGCACGTAGTCGCAGCCCGCGACGGCCTGCGGCCAGCCGGCGTCGGACTCGAGATCGGCGGCGACGAATGACAGGCGGTCACCACCACCGTTGGCGCCGCCTTGCTCGAGCATGCCACGCACCTCGTTCTCGCGGCCGAGGTTGCGCACGGTGGCGCGAACCTGATGGCCCGCGGCCAGCAGCTGCAAGATCGTGTGGCTCCCGATGAAGCCGGAGCCGCCGGTCACCAGGACCCGGCTCACGGCCGCGCTCCGAACGCCGCCAGCAGCGCGGTCAGCGATTCGCCGTCGATGGCGTGGGTCCTGGGCAGGATGGCGGGCGACACGGCGTCGCCTTCGATTATCAAGAGCCCCGCGCCCAGTGTCTGCAGCCGGCGGGCAAGCGCACCGCCGTCCCAGCGGCCGGTCGCCTTCGCCGACTCGGTCAGGTACTCCGCGGCCACGGCGGGCGTGAGCGCCAGATGCATCGCCTGGGTGTATCGCGCGAAGGGCTTCATCGCTTCCAGAGCACCGTCGATCTGGCTCGCGTCGTTATTGATACCGACAGCCACGACGCGCAACCCTGAAAAGGCGGCTTTGTGGTAGCCGACCAGCGCGAAGGCGGTGCCGGGCGGCAAACGGTCGAAGATCGTGAGACCGGTGCTGTCCAACCAGGTCGCCACCGGAGGCGCCAGCACGGCCGCGCCGGGCGCGGGGTTGAACAGCTCGCCGAGGGGCCCGCCGGCGCGCTTCGACACCGCGAACAGTGACGCCGCCAACACGTCGGGCGGCGGCGCCTGGTGCCAGATGGAGCTCGTGGTGGCCCGCAGCCGGTCGATCTGGTGGTCGATCGCCGCGATCTTGATGCGAGGCGACGATCCGGACGCCAAGCCGCGCACCTCCAACTCGGCGGCGAGGGCGTCGAGCGCGACCTCATCGGCGAGCGCCGTCTTGAGGCGGCGCAAGCGCAAGTAGCAGTATCGGGTGCGATCAGGGTCGGTAAAGAATCCGAATTTCACCGGCGGCATGCTCCCCGAGATCCCCGGCGAACACCACCCCTGATTGGAGAACGCGTGCGACCGGTCACCGATCGTCGTTCGCACGCGAAGAAGTTTGAGCAGCAAAAGCGCTCCCCGGGACACTGGAAGGCGCCAACGTGAAAATCCTGAGCCGTTTTCGAAAACACATAAAAAGAAGGGTTGACGACGAGAGGCAAGCCCGGCACAAAGAAGCACCACTCTCATTTTTTATTGCTTCGAATTGCGAGCTCCGTTCGACGCGTCTCGCGGCTCCGTCGTCAGGGGACTCACGATGAAAACTTTTTCGCGGGCTTGGTGTTTGGCAGGATGGGTTCGTTTCATCGCGACCATGACCGCGGTCGCCCCGGTCGCCTTCGTCATCTCAGGCTTCGGGGTCGCCGGCTGCACGTTCAAGATGGACCGGTCGGCCGACGCCTCGATCAACGTCGAGATCGACGCGGCCCCCGACGTTCACGTGCGCGACGCGCTGCCGCCGCTGGACCGGCCGCCGTGCACGCCGTCGGTCACCACCTGCGCTCCGACCGGCGGGCAATACTGCGGCGACATCGGTGACGGATGCGAAGGCATCATCCACTGCCCCGACTGCACCGCGCCCGACACCTGCGGCGGCACCGGCACGCCGGGACTGTGCGGGACGCCGGGCTGCGTTCCTCGAATCGCCGCCTGCACCGGCGGCGCCGTCTCCTATTGCGGGACGATCGGCGACGGTTGCGGCCACTCGATCGCCTGCGGCGACACCTGCACCGCGCCCGAGACTTGCGGCGGCACCGGCATCCCCAACGTCTGCGGCGATCCCGCGTGCGTTCCCCACACCTGCAGCGTGGCGGGCGGCCAGTACTGCGGCGACATCGGCGACGGCTGCGGCCACAACCTGGCGTGCGGCGACTGTCCGACCGGAATGGCGTGCGACGCCACCAGTCACCTCTGCATCGTTCCCGGCTGCTCGCCGACGCTGACCAGCTGCACGGTCACCGGCGCCAACTACTGTGGCGTCGTCGGCGACGGCTGCAGCGGCACCGTCGATTGCGGCTCGACCTGCCCCGCGGGAACCGCCTGCGGGGCCAACGTGCACGGAATCTGTGGCAAGCCCAACTGCACGCCGCTGTCGTGCACGTTCCAGGGCGGCCAGTACTGCGGCACGATCGGTGACGGCTGCGAGCACTCGGTCGACTGCGGCGCCTGCCCGACCGGCACGTTCTGCGATCCGACCAAGCACATCTGCCTGCCGCCGGGCTGCTCGCCCACGGTGACCAGCTGCTCGGTGTCGGGCGCGACGTATTGCGGAGTGATCGGCGACGGTTGCGGCGGTCCGGTCGACTGCGGGAGCACCTGCCCCGCCGGCACGGTCTGCGGCGCCAACCTGGCCAACATTTGCGGTCAGCCCAACTGCGTGAAGACGTCGTGCGCGCCGCCCGGCGGCCGCTACTGCGGATTGATCGGCGACGGCTGCGACGCGCAGCAGGACTGCGGCGCGTGCCCGACCGGCCAGACCTGCGGCGGCGCTGGCGTCGCGCACGTCTGCGGCGTGGTCGGCTGCACGCCCAACCGCACCTGCTCGCTGCCCGGCGGCCAGTACTGCGGCCTGATCGGCGACGGCTGCGGCGGCGCCGTCGACTGCGGCAACAGCTGTCCCGCGGGGCAGACCTGCGGCGGCGCCGGCATCGCCAACGCCTGCGGCGCACCGACCTGCCCCGGCGCGACCTGCACCCCGGTCGGCGGCCAGTACTGCGGAATCATTGGCAACGGTTGCGGCGGCTCGCTCAACTGCGCGGCGGCTTGTTCCGCGGGCCAGACCTGCGGCGGCACCGGCGTCGCGAACCTGTGCGGCGGCGGTACCTGCACCCCGCTCACGCCGGCGGCCTGCATCTTCAACGGCGGTCACTATTGCGGCCCGATCGGCGATGGTTGCGGCGGCACCATCAACTGCGCCGCGTGCACAGCGCCACAAAGCTGCGGCGGCCGCGGCGTCTCGTACTTGTGCGGCGACCCGGCGTGCGTGCCCGGCAGCTGCAACCCGCAAGCAGGCGTCCAGTACTGCGGGACCATCGGGGATAGCTGCGGCGGCTCGATGAACTGCGGCAACACCTGCCCGAGCGGCCAGACCTGCGGTGGCGCCGGTCCGAACATCTGCGGGGTCGCCAAGCCGTGCGTGAACCTCTGCCCGCTGCAGCAGATCTGCCCCAATGGCGGCACGACCAGCATCAGCGGCACAGTGTTCGCGCCGACGCCGGCACGCTTCGGAACGCCCGACCCGCTCTACAACGCCGTGGTCTACATCCCGAACGGAACCGTGACCGCGTTCTCGCGCGGCGTGTCCTGTGACCAGTGCGGCTCCGACCTGACCGGCGATCCGCTGGTGACCACGACCAGCGGACCCGACGGCAAGTTCACGCTGACCAACGTCCCGGTCGGCAACAACATCCCGGTCGTCATCCAGCTCGGGCGGTGGCGGCGGCAGATCTCGATCAACACGCTCCCCTGCGTCGACAACCCGCTGACGGCCGACCAGTCGCGCCTGCCGCGCACCAAGGCCGAGGGCGACATCCCGCAGATGGCGTTCGTCACCGGCAACGTCGACGCGCTGGAGTGCGTGCTGCGCAAGGTCGGCATCGACGACAGCGAGTTCACCGACCCGACCGGCACCGGCCGCGTGCACGTCTACCTCGGCAACGGGTCGACCCTGGGTAACAGGACGTCGTGGACGACGCTGACCACGTCGTCGCCGACCGTGCCCGCGCCGGCCGGAACGCCGCCGACGCTGGCCAACTACGATCTGTTGTTGCTGCCGTGCTGGGGCGTCCGGCCGCCGTCCGACTCGAACGGGACGAACAATCCGCCGGCGGCCAATCAGGCGAACGTCGTGTCCTACACGAACGCCGGCGGGCGCGTGTTCGCGACCCACTACAGCTACGCGTGGCTTTACCAGCAACCGGTCTTCGACACGACAGCGGACTGGACCCACGTCGCGCAGGCCTTCCCCGCCGATCCGCTGACGGGCATCATCGATCAGACCGTTCCCAAGGGCGTGGCATTCGCCCAGTGGCTGGTCAACGTCGGTGCCGGGACGGTCGTCAACAACCAGACGCAGATCCAGATCCACGAACCGCGTCACGATCTCAACACACTGGTGCCGCCGTCGCAGCGCTGGATCTTCTCCACCAACCCCGCGACCATTCAGCACTACACCTTCAACACACCGGTCGGGACCCCCGAGGCAATGCAGTGCGGTCGCGTGCTGTTCAGCGACTTCCACGTCGCGAACTCCGCGAATGCGGGCATCGCCTTCCCGACGGAGTGCGGGGCCGACGCGCCCCTGACGCCGCAAGAGAAGGTGCTGGAATTCATGCTCTTCGACGTCACCAACTGCGTGCAGCCGGACCAGAAGCCGCCGCCGCCGCCGCTGGTGCCGCCGAACGCGCCGCCCCCGAGCGCACCGCCGCCACCGCCGCCGCCACCGCCGCCCTCGCCGCCGCCGCCGCCACCGGCGCCGCCGCCGCCGCCGTCGGCCCCGCCGCCACCTCCCCCACCGCCGCCACCGCCGCCGGGCTCGGCGCCACCGCCACCTCCGCCTCCGCCGCCGGGCGCGCCGCCTCCGTCGGCGCCGCCGCCGCCTCCTCCACCGCCCGCACCGCCGCCGCCGCCGCCGCCGATCGTTCCTTGAGGAGCACCGGCGGCCCCCCCGCCGCGCCTACCGCGCGGCGGCGTGGACGCCGATCATCACGCCGAAGTCGCCGCCCCTGTCTAGGCCCTCCAACGCGGCCCCGACCCGGCCCACATCGGCGGGGAGGACCCCGCAGCGGCAGGACCCGCACAGCTTCCGTAGCGCCGCCACGCTTTGACCCCGCTCCGATCGACGCCGAAATGTGACGAATCGTGAGAGCTCGAGCTCGCGAGCAGGATCGGAATCATTCGCTGTCGATCGACCCCGCCGACCCCGCCGACCCCGCCGACCCCGCCGACCCCGCGAGCCGATCGAGCGACGCACGCACGGTGCGCTGTAGCTCCTCGAACGAGGCTGTATCGGGGATGCCGGCGGGCAGGTCCGGAATTTCGTCACGTGATCCCAGATAAGCGATCGCCGGTCGCTGGTAGGAAACGGCCAGCTGCGCCTCGCTGGCGGTGCCCGCGGCTCCCGGCAAGAAGATCACCACATCGGAGGTCAGCAAGTTGATGTGATTGCGCGACAGCGGATCGGTGCCGCGCGCGCCGCTGAGAGGTAGATGCGTGACGATCGGGACCTCCACCCATGGATTCGGATACCCGGGCCTGGGGTGTGACGGCGGGGACCTCGTCGACGGAAGCACGCCGATCACCAGCCCGCGACGTCCAGGAGTTTCATGGAACGCCTTGGACACCGACGCCATCACGCCGCCGCCACCGCCGGTGAGCAGGTGCACGCTCTGCGTCGCGAGCCAGCTTCCCACCTCGCGCGCGCGTGGCTCGTGCGCTTCGCTGCCCGAGCCCATCACACCCACAATCGGCAATCGCGCCATCTGAAGCCTCACCGTCGCCCGAGCTTACAGCGACGCGGGGCCGTCGCGAGAATGACGCCGAACGTTGACCCAACGTTCAACGAGACGTTTCAAAGCGCTGCCCCCGCACCTCGTAGGACGAGGTGCGTGATTTTTTCGCACGCGAACTGAAGGAGGGGATCATGTCGAAGCTTCGTCTCGGATTCGGCGCGTGCGCGGTCGCGGTGCCGCTCTCGCTGTTCATGTCACATTCGGCGGCGGCGGATCCCGCACCCGAGCTGCTACCCAACAACCAGGCCATCACGCCGACCGCGGCGCGCGGCGCGCATTTCGCGCCGCTGAACCCGGGCGTCGCGGCCGACCCCAGCTACGTCGTCGGCCAGGCGGTCACCACGGCGGTCAGCCCCGACGGGAAAACGTTGCTGGTGCTGACCAGCGGCTACAATCTGATGGCCGACGCCACCGGCGCCGGCATCCCCGAGCTCTCGACGGAGTTCGTGTTCGTGTTCGACATCGCGCACGGCACCGCGGTGCAGAAGCAGGCGATTCCGGTGGCCAACACCTTCGTCGGGCTCGCGTTCTCGCCCGACGGCCGCAGCTTTTACGTCACCGGCGGCAAGGACGACAACGTGCACACGTATCGCCGCAGCGCGAGCGGCTGGGCCGAGAGCGGTACGCCGGTCGACCTGGGCCACGGCGGCGCCGGCAACGGCCTCTTCGTCAACATCCCGGGATTCGGCAGCGCCGTGAATGCGCAGTCCGCCGGCGTCGGCGTGACCAGCGACGGCGCCAAGCTGATCGTCGCCAACTTCGAGAACGACTCGATCAGCGTGGTCGACGTTGCCAGCAACGCCAAGACCGCCGAGCTGGATCTGCGCCCCGGCAAGATCGATCCCGCGCAGGCCGGTGTGCCGGGCGGCGAGTTCCCCTTCGGCGTCGTGGTCAAGGGCAAGTCGATCGCGTACGTGTCGAGCATCCGCGACCGTGAGGTCGTGGTCGTCGACGTCAGCGCCACGCCGCGCGTGGTGACGCGCATTCAAGTGCAGGGCAACCCCAACAAGATGCTCCTCAACCGATCGCAGTCGCGCCTGCTGGTCGCCACCGACAACGCCGACCTGGTCTACGTGATCGACACGCGCCGCAACGAAGTCGTCGACGCGATCAGGACCACCGCGCCCGCGGGCCTGGTTCCACACCGCCACCTGCCGACCGGCAGCAGCCCCAACAGCCTGGCGCTGTCGCCCGACGAGCGGACACTCTACGCCACCAACAGCGGCAGCAACTCCGTGGCGGTGATCGACCTCGACGGCTCCTGCGACCGTGACCATGAAGACCGCAACGACAGCGGGCACGGACGCGTGGTCGGCCTGATCCCGACCGGCTGGTTCCCGAGCTCCGTCAGCGTCAGCCGCGACGGCAAGATGCTCTACGTCGTGAACGGCAAGAGTAACGCCGGCCCGAACCCCGGCGAGTGCACCGGCACGTCGGCGAGCAACACCTTCGCGCCGGGGTGCCCGGCCTCGCTGCAGAACGGCTCGAGCAACCAGTACGTCTGGCAGCTGACCAAGGCCGGCTTCCTGACGCTGCCCACGCCCGACGCCCGCGAGCTGGCGCGCCTGACCGACATCGTCGCCGACAACAACGGCTTCATCCGCTCGGCGACCGCCGCCGAAGACGAGATGATGGAGGCGCTGCGCGACCGCATCCACCACGTGATTTACATCGTCAAGGAGAACCGGACCTACGACCAGATCCTGGGCGACATCAAGGCCAGCAACGGCGACGCCAACATCACGCAGTTTCCGCAGGTGATCACGCCCAACTTCCACGCGATCGCGAAGCGGTTCGTCAACCTGGACAACTTCCGTTGCTCGGGTGAGGTGAGCCAGGACGGCTGGCAGTGGAGCACGGCGGCGCGCAGCTCGGACATCAACGACAAGACCACGCCCGTCGACTACGCCGGCCGCGGCACGTCGTACGACAGCGAGGGGACGATCCGCCTGGTGAACAACGCGCTCCCGACCTCGGCCGCGCGCCACGCGGTCAACCCGATCAACCCGCTCGATCCGGATCTGCTACCGGGTGTGCGCAACGAGGTCGAGCTCGATGGCCCCAACGGCGAGGAGGGCGCCGGCTACATCTGGAACGCCGTGCTCCGCGCGGGCGGCAGCGTGCGCAACTATGGCTTCTTCGTCGACCAGACGCTGTACAGTGCGCCGGTGTCGCTGGGCGGCATCCCGGTGCTGCGCGATCCGTTCACCGCGGGCGTGGTCGTGTCGACGGCGTCGCAACCCGAGCTGTTGCCGCTGACCGACCCCTACTTCCGCAGCTTCGACACCAACCTGCCCGACTACTGGCGCTTCAAGGAGTGGGAGCGCGAGTTCGACGGCTACGTCGCCAACCACGACCTGCCGACGTTCGAGATGGTGCGGTTCATGATGGACCACATGGGCTCGTTCTCGACGGCCATCGACGGCGTCAACACGCCGGAGACGCAGCAGGCGGACGACGACTACGCGGTCGGCCTGCTGATCGACAAGATCGCTCACAGCCCGTACGCGCACGACACGTTGATCTTCGTGCTCGAGGACGATTCGCAGGACGGCCCCGATCACGTCGACGCGCACCGGAGCCCGGCGTACATCGCCGGCCCGTTCGTGAAGCACGGCGCGATCGTGTCGACCCGCTACACCACGGTGAACATGCTGCGCACGATCGAGGATGTGCTCGGCCTGGAACACATGAACCTGCACGACGGCGGCGTGCACCCGATGGCCGACGTGTTCGACCTCGGGCACCGTCACTGGACGTACGACGCCGCGCCGTCGGACATCCTGCGCACGTCGACGACGCTGCCGCTGCCGCCCAAGCCGGCCGGTGCGCGCATCCTGCCGCTGCGTTCGACCCACGACGCCGCGTGGTGGGCCGAGCGCACCAGGGGCTTCGACTTCCGCAGCGAGGACCGCATCGACGCGCAGGCCTTCAACCACCTCCTGTGGACCGGCCTCTCCGGCGACCGCCCGTATCCGACCGCGCGCCCGATGACCGAACGCGACAGCGACTGATCGCCCTAGCCACCGCGCGTCGCGAGGAGATCGCCCAGATACAGCGCCTCGTTCGCGCGGTGGTCCGCTTCAACCTTGATGAGCTCCGACGTCTCCGGTTGATCCGCCGTCCGCTGCCACAGCTGTCCGCGCCGCGTGCACTCGGCGGCGCACGCGCGGCGCTCCGCGCGGACGGCGGTCAACAACGCCAGCTCGATGGCCGCGGCCAGCTCACGCGCCAGCGCGGCGCTGATCACGGACTCCCGCCCGCGGCGAAAGTCCTCGGCGGCGACACGGGCGACGTCACCGAGTGGAGCGGAATTCGCGGTATTCGCACCCATGAAGCGAGGATACGCCTCGATCGCGCCCCGTGCCTCAGCGGTGAAGCCCGCACGGGTTTGGTATAGAGTGGTGGCGTGTTGGGGTTGGTGTGCATGCCCGCGGTGGAAAATACCCACGCGGGCGGGGTTCTCGAGCCACTGCGCAGGCTGTCGCCGTGATGCCATGTGCGGAATAGCCGGCATCGTCGGATTCGACGTTCCCGCGGCGGCTCACGCGGATCGCCTGCGCATCATGCAGCGCAAGCTTGCGCATCGTGGCCCTGACGGAACCGGAGAGGCGTTCGTCGACGGCGCGGCGCTGGCCTGCACGCGGCTGGCCATGGTCGATCACGACGGCGGCGCCCAGCCCATGGTCAGTCCCGACGGACGCTGGACGCTGGTCTACAGCGGCGAGGTGTACAACCACCTGCGGCTGCGCACCGCGCTCGACTGGCCGTTCCGCACGCGCAGCGACACCGAGACCGTGCTCGCCGCGTTCGCGCGCTGGGGCTCGGCGTGCGTCGGCCGGTTGAACGGCATGTTTTCGTTCTTCCTCTGGGATCACCAGCAGCAGCGCGGCTTCGCTGC
>Ga0265314_10004317_pt1 | contig 13266 bp, 11 predicted proteins | sample 4126metaG_FD_203106 | JGI IMG/M metagenome (GOLD analysis project Ga0265314, IMG submission 203106) | Rhizosphere microbial communities from Carex aquatilis grown in University of Washington, Seatle, WA, United States - 4-1-26 metaG | ecosystem: Host-associated > Plants > Roots > Rhizosphere >... | reverse complement strand
GGTCGCAGGTCGACCCCGAAGCTGTGGGCGGTCTCCAGCGTGTCGGCCATGTGCAGCGTGTGCGCCCAGCTCTCGGCCCAGTCCTCCCACGGGTGCATCGACGCATAGGCGCTGACGTAGCGATTGCGCCAGTCGGCGGGCGCGCCGTCGCGATAGTGCCGCTGCGCCGCTTCGTCGTAAGATGCGCGCTCGTCGCCGAACAACCGGCGAAAGTCCTCGAGCGCCGGCGAATCAGCGACCAGGCGGTCCCAGTAATAGTGGCCGCTCTCGTGGCGAAAGTGTCCCAGCACTGTGCGATAGCTCTCGCCCAGCGCCAGGCGCGCCTTCTCGCGCTCGGGCGCGAGCGCCTCGGCGATGTTGATGGTGATGAGCCCGTGATCGTGCTCGATGAAGACCTTGCTCTCGCCGGGCAGGTCCTGCTTGAACGCGAACGCCAGCCCCTGCGCGTTGCCGTCGGCGCGCGAGTCGATCGGCAGCCGCCATTGCAGCAACGTGTAGATCAGCCGGCGCTTGCTGTCCTCGAGCGCCAGCCAGGCTGTCTTGGCCGCGGGATCAGCGAGATTGGGAATGATCTCGTTGAGCCGGCAGGCGCGGCAAAAGCGCTGCTTCTCCGCCTCGGCGGCGGGAACCGCCCAGTTGCACGCGGCTTGATCGATCTGGTTGCCGCACAGCCGGTAGCGCGCGTTCTTCGCGACGGGCCCGAGCGCCATGAAGACACCGGCAGCGTCTGGGACGGGGTCGAGCGCCGTCAACAGGTTCAGGTCGGGCAGATAGGCGAGCGTGCGACCACAGCCGGTGCACTGAAAGTTTTCGAAATGCAGCGTCTGCTGGCAGGCCGGACAGGTGAACAGTTTCATGGAGGCTCCTCGAGCTCGGCCGATGGTAAGCAGCCTTGGCGTCGCGGCAAGACGGGCGCTGTTACAAACAAAGAACAACGCGCTCGCGCTGTTGAAATGTAAGCGGCCCGGCTACCGAACGGGATCGTGGGATCACCGTTGGGTGACGACCAGGTCGGTGCGCTGGTTCTGCCGCCGCCCCTCCTCGGTGTCGTTGCGGGCGACCGGACGTTGCTGGCCGAGCCCGCCCACCTCGATGCGCGTGGCGTCGGCGCCGTCCTCGACCAGCAGCGCCTTCACCACTTCCGATCGCCGGCGCGACAGCTCGAGGTTGTCTTCGGGCCGGCCGACGTTGTCGGTGAAGCTTTCGATGCGAACCGCGGCGCTGGGATGAGCTTGCAGCACGGCCGAGACCTGATTGATCGTCTCGCCCCCCGCGGACGAGGGCTCGACGCCGCCCGCCTCGAAGCCGAGTGACGGCATGGTGAACCGCCGCGGTGTCGTCGCCTCCGTCGCCGGCGCGGACAGGAACATCGCCAGCGCGCTCACCATATCGTCGCGCGCGGCGGGTGTGTCGGCGCGCGCAGGAGCGGCGCGCAAGTCGGCCACGCGGCGGGGCTCGTCAGCGGGCTCGACCGCCGGGGCGGCTCCGCGCGCGTTCGAGGCGGGGAGCTCGGCGCTGCGGCGCGCGCCGCGAATCAGCGGCACGAACAGGAACAACGCCAGCGCCAGCAGGATCGGCAGGATCCAGGTGCGTCGCATCGCCGGAGGCGCGAACACGCGCGGCTCGTCGACGCCGAGCGGCGCGGGCGCGACGGCGAGCGCTCCCGGCGGCGTCTCGAAGGCCGACGCGATCGACCGCGGCAAGCGGTTCATCCAATCGCGCCGTTGCGCGTTCAAGAACGAACGCAGCCCGCCCGCGCTGAGATTGCCGGCGCTCTCGGCGACCGCGTTCACCGCGACCGAGGCCATGCCGCCGAGCAGCCGGTGCGCCGACTCGCGCCGGATGCCGCTCGATTGCGCCACGGCGTCGGAGATCGACCACGCGCGCTGGCCGAGCTCGTCGTCGAGCAGCGTGGCCTCGTGACCTTGGTCGTTGCCGGAGGTCGCGTCGAGCAGAACCTGGCTGCCCTCGACCGGCGGCCCGACATGCTCGCGCTTCTCGTCGATGATCTCCTTCAGGTAGTCCGCGCCCGTCTCCGAGAGCACGACGTCGGAGAGCGCGGCCAAGACCGACGGGATGCCGGTCGAGACCGCCACCGCCGTCCGCTCGCGATCCTCGCCGAGTCGAGAGGCGAGCGCGCGAACCGTGTCGGGCGGGATCTGCCCCTCGATGGCGTTGATCAGGTTGGGAGCCGTGGTGGTTGAGGACATCCTTCACCTCGCTTTCCGCTGCCGGCGATGGCAATCGCCGGCGACAGAGCCAGCGGCTGCATTGCGCGTGCCTCGCGTGGAGCGCACTGCGCCGCGAACCACGCCGGACAGTGGGTCCTTGGATTGCACTCATTCGGAACGACGTTCGAGACGACGTTCGGGCCAGCGATTCGGAGGTGACCCATGAGGTGGGACAGAAACAGCGTGAGCGAGGGAATGTTCGTCACCAGCACGAAGGGCGAGCGCATCGGAAAGGTCATCCGTCGCGACGGCAGCACGTTCGTCGTCGAGAAGGGGACGCTGTTCCCCAAGGACTACGAGCTGCGCTACGACCACATCGCCGCCATCGACGGCGGAGCCATCACCTATTCGCTGGTCGATCTCGTCGGGCGAACCGATCGGCCAGCGAGCACGACCATCGACACACCGGCGGCGGCGGCCTCGCTGGCGGCGACGGCGCCGGTCGAGAAGGTTGCCAAGATCGCAACGCCCGCGCAGGCGCCAGCGCGCGCGTTTGACTCGGACAACGAGGTGCGCATCCCGCTGATGCAAGAAGAGGTCGAGATCGAGAAGGTCCCGCATGAATCAGGGCACGTGCGAATCCACAAAGGGGTGAAGACCGAGGAGCGCCACTTCACCGTGCCGGTGCGGCGCGAGGAGATCGTCATCGAGCACGTGACCGCGTTTGCCGGCGGTGCCGGCACAGGCGAGGAGGGGACGTTCGAGGAGCGGGTCATCGACATCGCTCTTTACGAAGAAGAGATTCGCGTCACCAAGCGTCCCGTGTTGCGCGAGGAGATCGTGGTGCGAACCGTCGCGCACTCGATCGAGAAGGAGGCGACCGCGACGCTGCGGCACGAGGAGGCCGACGTCGAGGACACGCGCAAGACCAGCGACACCGTCGAGACTTCGCCCAGCGAAGGCTACGGCGCGCCGGGCCGCCGCTGAGGCTCGCGCGCGGTCAGCGCGGCCGCTCACCCGCGGGCGGCGTTGCGGCCGGCGGTGTCGCCGGCGGTCGGGCCGCGGCGGCGAGGTCGCGCAACGCGACAGGCGCCGTGTGGAGTCCTCCGCTCTTGGCGCGCAGCAGCCGCTGCGCCGGGTAGATGCTGCGATTGCCGGTGAGCAGATAGGCGACGACACAGACCACGGCCACGTGCGGAAGGGCCGCCGCCCCCAGCAGCTCGACGGCCATGATCGACAGCGCGAGCGGCGTGTTCGACGATGCCGCGAAGACCGCCGCCAGGCCGACGCCGGCGCCGAGCTCGAGCGGGATCCCCAGCAAGCGCGCGAGGGCGTTGCCCAGCGTCGCGCCGACGAAAAAGAGCGGCGTCACCTCGCCGCCGAGAAAACCGGCCGCGAGCGTGACCGCCGTGAAGAGCAGCTTGAGCGCGAAGGCGTAGACCGGCAGGTCGCGATCGGAGAAGGCGCGCACGATGGTCGGAACACCGAGGCCCAGGTAGTCGCTGGACCCAACCAGCTTCCAGAGACCCACGACGATCAGGCCGCCCAGGAACATCCGCACCGGCAGGCGGGGAATCCGGGCTTCACCGCGCTTCTTCAAAAAAGCCGTCAGGTCGATGAACACCGTGGTCGCGGCGGCGACCGCGCCGGCGAACACCAGCCACTTGAGCAACAGGAGCGGCGTGAGCGGCACGCGCGCCAGGGTCGGGTAATGGGTGTGCACGATCCCCAGCGCGCGCGTCGTGAGATCGCCCACCAGCGATGCCACCAGCGCCGGCACCAGCGCGTCGTATTCGACGCGCCCAAGGACCACGAACTCCAAACCGAAGATGACGCCGGCGATCGGCGTACCGAAGACCGACCCGAAACCGCCAGCCACGCCGGCGGCCAGCAACTGGCGGCGCACCGGGCGGCTCACGCGCAGGCGGTGCGAGAGCCAGTCCGTCAGGCTCGCCCCCATCTGCACCGCGGTTCCTTCGCGCCCAGCGCTGCCGCCGAAGAGGTGAGTCAGGACCGTTCCGACGAGCACCATCGGCGCCATGCGCAGCGGCAGCTCGGGACCGCCGTCGTGGATCGTGTCGATGACGAAATTGCTGCCGCCCTTGATCGCGGTGCCGAAGCGCTCGTAGATGGCGCCGATGGCCAGACCGGCCAGCGGCAGCGTGTAAACGATCGCTTGATGGGTGCCGCGGAAGGCGGTCACGCGCTCGAGGAGCCACAGGAACAACGCAGAGGCGGCGCCGCACAGGGCGCCCACCAGCGAGCCGAGCGAGATCCATTGTCCCAGCGCGCTCAGACGGTCGCGCGCGGTCACAGCGTCACCCGCGCTGAAAGATGCTCTCGGCAGTCTCGGTTCACGTGATGTCTCCTGGCTCTGCGCCGGAGGCTTCACGGAATCCTACGGCGCCCATGGTCTGGGTTGCATCGTAGGAGTCATTGGCGGCTCCGTGGCCGCGGGTATCGGCGGACTCCACCGCCATCGTGAGGGTCGCGAACGACAGTGCGCCGCGGGGATCGGGATGTCAAGGCTGGCCCGGACGCGCGTCAGCGTCAGCCCGGCAAGATCGAGCTCCGCCGCGCCAGGCTCTCCGGCGGCCAGAGCTCGAGCGCGTCGTAGTAGCCTTCGAAGGCGGGCACACCTTCGGGCAACGTCACCCACGGCACCTTCGAGCGCACGTAGATGTGCACGTCGGGCGCGAGCAGCTGCGGCTCGTCGAGTGTCCCCACGCGCACGAAGCGCAGCGTTCCCAGGCCGCCGTACTCACTCCACACCGGGGTCCCGCACGCCTGGCAGCTGTAGATGCCGTGCGGACGTCCGCTGTCGGTCGGCATTTCGAATCGCTCGGGCTCGGCGCCCAGGATCTCCAGGCGGGCGGTCTCGATGAGCGCGTTGATCACGAACGCGCTTCCGGTCTGGCGCTGGCAGTCGAGGCAATGACAGCAGTGAATGAACATCGGCGCGATCGTCATCCGGTAGCGCACGGCCCCGCAAGCGCACCCGCCGGTGAGCTCCTCGTCGCTCGTCGACTCGTCCACGCGAATACGTTACCTCAAGAGCCGGTGCGATTCACGCGCGGTTCGACGCGCGGACTCGGTCCAATTATTTCGTCGGGTCGAGCACACGGCCCTGGAAGAGAATCGCGCCGGTCGCGTCGTCGCGAATCAGGAACAGGAACGGCCGGTCGACATAGAGGACGTTCAGCGCCACCGACGCCCGCCCCACGATCACGGCTGTTGCTGCCGAGGCAACGGTCCCCTTCTCGTCGACCGCGATCGTCGCCTGATGGATCACATCGGAGACGTAGAGATCGTGCGTACCGTCGATCCCCGACAGATCGGCCTGCCCGGCCTCGAATGCCAGCTGCATTCCCAGCGCCTGGAGCGTGCCGCCGAGGTCGGTCTTCGTGATGAATTTGAAGCTGGGGAGAGTGAGCGAGCCCGGCGTCGCCGCGCTCTGCCCGTCGAGGATCGCGCCCATCGCGTCGCCGGTCAGGCTCTGCTCGAAGGTGGCGAAGGCGCCGGCATCGGGAACGATCACCACCATCGACGTCGTCCCACCGGCGTAGGGGATCGCGGCAGCGTCGAAGCCGGCGCCGCTCCACAGCGGGATGTTCTCCGGGCCGCTCATCATCGTGGCATCGGCGATGTCGCCGCTCGGTGCGTGAAACACACCGTGCGGGCTCTTCGGATTGAAGGGCGTCTCCCAATCCGCATTGAAGTAAACCGCGTTGGTCAGCACCAGCCGCGTGTCGGGATAGATCGCCCCGCTGGGAATCAGGTCGGTGATTTGCTGGTCGGTGTTGTCAGCCACCCACTGGTTGATCTGCTGGCGCGCCGGCTCCGGCGTCGCGAAGTCCACCAGGCGCATGCCCGCGCCGTAGTTCTGCGCGAGCAGATCCAGATAGGTCGACAAGAACTGGTAGCCCTGCTGCCCCCAGGCAGCGTTGGCGATCGACAGCCGGAATCCCGAAGCGTTGCTGGGCGGCGCCGTCAGCGCCAGGTCCAGCGCGTCGAACGCCGGATGCAGGCGCTCGGGCGGCAGTGTGAAGTGCAGCGTCTGGGCGATCTCGGTCGCGGTCGCGCCGGCCGCGCCGCCATAGAGCATGGCCAGCGCGACCGAGATACTGGCCGGCGCGTAGATGAAGTTGCCGTCGCCGGCGCGCAGCGCCTGGTACAGGTCGACCGCGAAGGCGCGGTTGTCGGCGGCCAGTTCGGCCGCGTCGCCCGCCGAGACCACCGGCGAGCTCACGCGGGCCAAGCTGGACCGGGCCTCGGTGCCGGTGCCCGGCTGGTTCGAATCCCCACAACTGCCGGCAGCAAACGCGCCGACGAGAACCCAAGAGATCAATGACGTCGCGCGAGGGCTGGTCCGGTTCATGGCGGACATTGTGCATAGCAAGTCCCTTACCAGCCTCGACGGAGAGGGTATCGCCGCCCGCCGGCGCGCGCAAACGACCGTAACCACGGACCGACCGGGTCACACCAACGCGCCGCGCGAGCACGCGCACGTGGTGCCGGCCCCAGATTTTCGCGGGCGCGGCCACGGATTTGTGACACTTGTTGATGCGAGACACGGCGGGGTCGCGGCTGCGACCGGGGTCGCCTATCATGCGCGCCCAATATGTCCGGCGACGACCGCAGCCATCCCCGTTCGCGACTCCGTACACGACCGGAGCCACTGATGCTGGCTGCAGTCGCGCTCGCGGCGGCTCTGCTCGCGATCGACGCGGCACCCGCGCACGCGAAGAACCCCGAAGAGCCAGAGACCGTGCCCAAGCCGGGAGGTGATCTGACTTTCCTCGATCACCAGCATCCGTGGCCACCGTGGCCGATCTGGCTCGGCGCCGAGGCCAACAGCATCTTTCAGTATCACCCATCGTTCCACTCGCCCTACCGGGGCACGAACAGCTTGAAACCTGAAGCGGAGAGCGCCATCTCCGGTCTGTTCACGATCTTTTCAGGGTACCGGCCAACCCGCACCACAGAGCTGATCCTCGACGGTGAGGTGGCGCTCGGCGGCGGACTTTCACAGGCCGTGGGCGCCGCGGGCTTCCCCAACCTGGACGTCGTGCGCAACCCGACGCTGTCGCACGCGCCCTACATCGCGCGCGCCCAGATTCACCAGATCATCCCGCTGTCCAGGGAGTGGATCCCCAACGAAGATCGCGGGCCGATCTCCTCGTTCGTCGAGGTGCCAAAACATCGGCTGGAGCTGCGCTTCGGCAAGATGTCGACGGCGGACATCTTCGACATCAACCCCGCCGGATCCGACAGCCACCTGCAGTTCATGAACTGGACCGTCGACAACAACGGCGCCTACGACTACGCGGCCGACACGCGCGGCTACACCTACGGACTGATCGTCGAGTACCAGGGACCGCGCATCGAGGCGCGACTCGGCGAGATGTTGATGCCCAAGGTCGCGAACGGCATCGACCTGGACTACGACTTCACGCGCGCCCGCGCCGATAATCTAGAATTGGAGATCAAGTACAGCCTGCAGGACGATTGGCGCGGAACGTTGCGCCTGCTCGGCTACCAGAACACCGCCAACATGGGCAGCTATCAGGAAGCGATCGACGCGGGTCTCATGACCGGGACGGCTCCCAACATCGTCGCGACCCGCGCGCAGGGGCGGGTCAAGCGCGGCTTCGGCGCGAACGCGATCCAGGAGATCGCCGGCGTCGCGCGCGCGTTCGCGCGCGTCGGCTGGAGCACCGGCGATCTCGAGAGCTTCGCGTACACCGAGGTCGAGAACACCGTCGAGATCGGCGCCGACATCACCGGCGTCTACTGGCGGCGGCCCGAGGATCGCACGGGGCTCGCGTTCGTCAGCAACGGCATCTCCAGCCTGCACGCCCGCTATTTGCAGCTCGGCGGCCTCGGCTTCCTGCTCGGCGACGGCAACCTGAGCTACGCACGCGAGACCATCGTCGAGCACTACTACAACGTGCACGTCTGGCGCGGCCTGTCCTTTGCCGAGGACATCCAGCTCATCGCCAATCCCGGGTACAACGCCGATCGCGGCCCGGTCTGGGTCTTTTCGTTGCGCGGCCACCTCGAGTTCTGAGGCGAGCTCCCGCTACCTGAAGAAGTGCACCCGGATCGGCGGCGATGGCGCGGCGATCGGTTGGCCGCTGTCATCGCGCGCGGGCTCGAAGCGGGTGGCGAGCGCGCACAGACGCGCCGCCGATCCGAATCCGAATCCCGGATCGGTCACCACGTCGACGCGATCGGCGCGCCCGTCGGCACCCACGCTCGCGCGAAGCACGACGGTCTGTTCATCGACCTGCTCGGCGTCGGCCTCCGCGGGCCAGGGGCAGTTCCAGGCGGCCTGGTCGAGCGAGACGGGACGCGATCGGCTTCGAACGGCCACGGCGGGCCCCGCGGATTGGCCCGCCGCCACGGCACCCAGCGCCGGCGTCGAACGGGTCCCGGTGCTGGTCGTCGCGCCGCCCGCATACGAGGTGCCCGCGCCGGCGATGAACGCCGAGCCGGTGAAATCGACCGGCTGCGGGGACACGGCCGCCAACCGCCCGGCCTGCGACGCGGGAGCAGGTCGCGCGCGGGCGACGTGGATTGCGTGCGACGCCCGCGGCGGTGCGGCGCGCGCCGGCTCGATCGGGGCTCGCGGCGGCGTGACATCGATGGCCCGCTCCAGCGCGATCGCGTCGTGAACGCGTGTCGCCGTCTCCGCGCCCCGTAACCCGCGCGCGCTTCCGAGGCGGTTGACGAGCGCGAAGGCGCCGGCGTAGAGCGCCAGGACCACCGCCACGGCAAGGCCCAATCGCCTGCGCGCGCCGGCCGGCTCGCCGGCGAAGACCAGATCCACGATGCGCGGTGACCGGGTCACCGCTCCACCGGCAGCGCACCAAAGGCGATCCGGGTCAGGCCCGCCCCCTTGAGTTGATCCAGGACGTGGATCACGCGCCGGTGCGGCACCTCCCCGTCGGCCTGAATGACGGCCCGAAGCTCGGGATCGACGGCGAGCGCGGCGCGCGCTTTGTCCTCCAGCGCCGCTTCGCTCGGCAACGCGGCGCCGTTGACCAGTAACGGACCGCGGAACGGAACGATCACGGTCAAGACGACCTGCACCTCTTCGGCGTGTGCAGCGTGAGGCAGGTCGAGCGGCACAGCCGGGGCGGCGATGATCTTCGCGGTCACGATGAAGATCACCAGCAACACCAGCATCACGTCGACGAGCGGCGTGACGTTGATGCCGGCGATGATCCCGTTTGTCGGCTCTCCGCTATTCCCGGCCATCGACCACCTCCCGCAACCGGGGTGCTTCGCGCGGGCCGCGCGCGTCATCGGCGATGTACGCCAGCACGAGATTCGTCAGCACCTCGGCGCTCGCGAGCAGCGCGACGACGCGGCGCTGAAGGTAATTGTAGGCGGCCACGGCCGGGAGCGCGACCAGGATGCCGACGGCCGTCGCCACCAATGCCTCGGCGATGCTGGCCATCACCGCCTGCGATGCCACCTGACCGGCCGCGCTCGCACCCTGGGCGGCGCCGGCGTGACCCAGCTCTTCGAATGCGTGGATCACACCCACCACCGTGCCGAACAACCCCACGAACGGAGCGTTGTTTCCGACGGTGGCGAGAAACGCGAGCCACCGCTCGAGCCGGCCGCGCTCGAGCGCGACCGCGCTCTGCATCGCCTTCTCCGCAGCTGTCACACCGCGCTCGCGAAGACGCAACCCCGCGGCCGCGACGCGCGCCGCGACCGCGGGGCTGGCTTCCAGCGCCTCGCGGGCGCGCTCGAAGTCGGCGGTTCGAAGGTCCTCGTCCAGTCGCCGCGCGAGCGTCTCGAGGTCGCCTCCCCGACGGCGCAGATACAGCCACCGCTCCATCGCCAGCGCGAGGCTGGCCATCGACAGCCCGCCCAGGAGCCAGAGAACCCAGCCGGCCCCCGAGGCCAGCAACACCCGCTTGATGTGCTCGATGGCGTTCATTGCCGTTCAATTGGGCGAAGCGTAGTTGCGGATCACCGCGCACAGACCATCGGCGTTCAGGTGGCCTTGCGTGCTCTGGTTGTACGTGGCGAAGTCATAGTAGTCGCGCAGGCCTGCCGTCGCGGGATCGCTCGCGTTGGCGCGTGGCACGTTTTGCGGATCGAACGCCATGGTGCCCGTGAGCTGAGTGTGCACATCGGTGGGCGGCGCCATGCAGTAACGCCAATCAAGGACGTTCCCCAGCGCGTCGGTGTACGCGCCGAAGTTGATCCCCTTCGTCATGTCCAGCGTCACCAGCGGCGCGCCGGCATCGGCCTGTCCGACCAGCCGTGCGGCGAACTGGTCGAAGTGCGCGGGCGAATCGTGCAGGACGCTGTCCCAGAAGGGGTGGTCGGTGTGGATGGTGACTTGAGCGAGCGTGGATTGCGAGGATGACAGCGGAATCCCTCGCACGAAGTCTTCGCCCGGCAGCGGCGTCGCCCCCATGAGGTCGGCGTTCTGGCAATTGGCGTAGGTCGTCGGCGATTTGAAGCAGAGGCGGAAACCCACCGGGATAAGCGGGGCCGGCCACCCGTCGGCGGCGGTGTGCCCCACATTGCAGCCCTCGTAACCGGGCACGGTTCCGCCCTTGAACGTCGCGGCGCCGACGTAGAGCACCGCACACTGGTTCGCCACCATGTCCGCGTAGTCGGCCTGCGCAGCGGCGTCGAGGTTGACGTTGTAGACGCCCGACTGCGCGGCAACGATGTCGAAGCCGAACGCGTACCGCGTGCCATCGGTCGAGAACGCTTGGTTGCCGTTTCGATTTTGGTTGGTGAGCACGGCGAAGGGAACCGCCATCACGCCCGGATCTCCCTTGCCGGCGATGTTCTCGGGACCATCGTGGGCCAGGTCCACCGCCCAGGGGCCGTCGACCTCTGCCAGCAAGCCGCCACCGAGCGCGCCCGGCACCGGCCCGGTCAGCGCCTGATTGCCCGGATTGACGTCGGGGTTGCCCGAGATCTTGATCTTGTCGAGCGTGACCAGCAGCCGCGTGAACTGCACCTGCCAGCCATCGACGAACGCGGGCGCGTCCGAGGGATTGGGCGGAAATCCGTAACCGCTCAGGGCCAGGACCTCGCCCGACGCGGCAAAGAGAAGCTTCCCGGGCCCCGGATCGACGGGGGTCGTGAATGGCTTGAACGTCACGCCGCCGTCGTCGTTGCCGGCGTCGCCCGATCCGCCTCCCCCACCTGCGCCCGACGCGCCGTCCGACTTCTGGCTGCTGCTGGCCGAGCAACCCAGCGCCAGCACGCCACAGGCCAGGGCTCCACACAATCCATCGACAACCTTGTTGCGCATGTCCGTCTCCTTTTTCGGTGCGTCTTGAATTCAGAGGTCCGTTTCCCAGGCGAAGGTGTAGGGACCCGTGCTGTGCAAATTGCCGTAGAGCGCGCTGCCCGTCGGCGAGTAGCCGGCCGCGTTCGGATCGTCGACGAACTGAAACGTCCCCACGCCCGGGCCCGCGGGAACCAGGCTGAAGTCCACGCCGATGAACAGCCGGCAGGGATCGACGCGCAGGAGCAGCCCGCCGGTGTCTTGAAGGGTGACCGGTGCCGGGATCAGCGAGACGAGGCGCTTCTTGCAGATGGGATCTCCGCCCGCGGATGCGCCCGTCGCTTGATAGGCCGATTCGATCGTGACGGTGCCGGTGAAGGGAATCGAGGCGGCGGTCGCGCTCTCGGTCGCGGTGCCGGCCACAATCAGCACGGGCATGATCGGGTTGCTGCTGGGCACCGCGGTCAGGCTTCCGCGCGTGAGCCAGACCTCGCCGATCTCGGGCGAGGGAATGGTGATCCCGTGGGCCTTCGCGGGAAACGGCTGCGGGTCGGCCGACAGGAGATCGACGTCGATCCCGGACGTCTCCTGCGCGACGTAAGTTCCCGTCAGGTAGCAGCCGGTCGCCTGCGCGCCCGAAACCGGCATCGCCTGATTGAGATAGATCGCTCCGATGTGCAGCGATGCTTGTGTCAGCGTGACGTCCCAGCCCGGATCACTCGCGCAAGCGAGCGGCTGTCCTGCGACGGCGCCCTCGGGACCGGCGGCGGCGACCGGGAAATCAATCGACTCGCCGCCGGCGTTGCCAACGCATCCTGCGCCGGCTCCGATCGCGGGAGGCAGACCGACGATCGCGACCAGCCAAACGCGCAAAGAACGTTCGTTAGCCATCACGAGGCTCCCAGGTTGATCCCGAACGTCGCGAACAACGCTCGCGGCGCTCCGGCCGTGAACTCGCGCTCGGGGACCAGGGTCGGCTGCGGCTGGCTCTTGAAGTCGGAGGCAAAGTCGTACTCGCCCAGCCGATAGTGGTTGTCGAGCACGTTGGTCGCCGACAGGCGCAGCTGGTAGTGCGACCAGCCGACCGTGAGCGCGCCGTCCACCGTGAAGATCTCCCCGCTCACCTCGCCGTACGGCAGGGGGCGCGGCCCGACGTAGGTGATGCCGGCGCTGAGCGAGATGCGGATCGGCCGTCCGGCCAGGCGCCGGGGGAGGGGCGCGAACAGCGCGGTGTCGGAACGAAAGACCGTGCCGGGCACGTAGGCGACGGCCTGGTGATTGTCATTGAACGTGGCGCTGACCAGCGTCAGGTTCGCCGACTCGTCGAAGAAGGGGCCGGTCCAGCGCAGCGCGCCCAGCCATCCCGTGCGCGTCGTGCCCGACCCGAGCACGTTGCGCCCCGCGGTCTCGCTGAAGATCAGGTCCTGATCGACAATCGTCTGAAACACGGCGCTCCGCGCGACAACGCTGGTTCCGCGGAGGCTGCCCGTATACGCAATGCCGGCGTCATACGAACGGACGCTGGCGAACGGCGTCTTGATGTCCTGGGTGATGTAGCTCGGGTCGATCGATCGAATTCCGCGCCCATAACTGGCGGAGAACATGACATCGCGAAACGGGCCCACGAGCAGCGAGGCGCGCGGCAGGAACGTGACCGTCGACGTCGAGGATCGCTGATCCGGCTCGCGCGGCCGCCCCATGTCCTGCTGCGTGAGGCAGCTCTCGTCGATCGGCGGATCGGTGGTCGAGGGATGAGCGACGGTCTGCGCCGCGCAGTTGTTGAGCACCGCGTAGGTCAGGATCTCGCCGCGTCCGCCGCCC
>Ga0265314_10004316_pt1 | contig 13266 bp, 11 predicted proteins | sample 4126metaG_FD_203106 | JGI IMG/M metagenome (GOLD analysis project Ga0265314, IMG submission 203106) | Rhizosphere microbial communities from Carex aquatilis grown in University of Washington, Seatle, WA, United States - 4-1-26 metaG | ecosystem: Host-associated > Plants > Roots > Rhizosphere >... | reverse complement strand
TGAACTCCCCAGCACCAGAATCCCCCCGGGTTTCAAAGCGTAATCGAATAATGCGAAGGCTTTCTTCTGCAGCACCGGTCCCAGGTAGATCAGCAAATTACAGCAGCTAATCAAATCGATCTTCGAAAACGGCGGATCTTTCGTCAGATTCTGCCGCGCAAAAACGCACAAGCTGCGAATCGCCGGACTCACCTGGTAAATCCGGTCCCGCTTCACGAAAAACCGCCGCAGCCGCTCCGCTGAAACCCCGCCCAGCGCGTTCTCCAAGTAGATTCCAGACCGCGCCCTTTCAATCACCGCATCGCTCAAGTCCGTAGCAAAAATCTGGATCGTAAACGCCGCGTCATGCTCCTCCAGAAATTCCGTCAACGCCATCGCCAGCGAATACGCTTCCTCGCCCGTCGAGCATCCAGGGATCCAGACACGAATGGGTTCGTCCGCCGCCCGCCCCCCGATCAGCGTCGGAAAAACCACCTCGTGCAAAATCCGATAGGTTTCCGGCTCCCGGAAAAACGCCGTGACATTAATCAAAAATTCCTGCGCCAGAATCTTCGCTTCTCCGCGATCGTGCCGCAGCTTGCGCGAATATTCCTTCAAATTGTCGATCCCATGCAGCGCCATCCGCCGCTCGATCCGCCGCAGAATCGTGTTGTGCTTGTAGTAAGTGAAATCGATCCCCGTAGCCGACCGCAGCACTCCAAAAATCGGATTCAAATCCCCGTCCGGCGCAGCCTTCTCCGCCTCCGCCGCCTGCTCCCCCCGGTGATTTAAATAAGGATGCCCGGCCAGCGCCAGCAATTGCTTCGCGATCCCCTGCGGCGGCAGCACAAAATCCACCGCCCCCGCCGCAATCGCGCTGCTCGGCATCCCATCAAACTTCGCCGTGCCCGGCTCCTGCGCAAAAGTAATCCCGCCCTCAGACTTGATCGCCCGCAGCCCAATCGTCCCGTCCGAAGCCGTCCCCGATAAAACAATTCCGAACGCTAGGTTCCCGCGATCCAGCGCCAGCGATTCAAAGAAATCGTCGATCACCATGTTCCGCACGCCCGCTTCCATGGGCCGCGACACCGGATGCAAAATCCCTTTTTCGATCCGCAGATTCTCGCTAGCCGAAATCACATACACGTGATTGGCTTCGACGCGCGTCTCCCCGCGAATCTCCTGCACCGGCATCGCCGACTTCCGCGCCAGAATCTCCGGCAACTGGCTGGCATGCGTAGGATCCAAATGCTGGATCAATACGTAAGCCATTCCGCTCGTAGCCGGCAAATGCTCCAGCAGTTGCGTGAACGCCTCCAGGCCGCCAGCCGAAGCCCCCACGCCCACAATCGGAAAGGCGGAATCCACGCGAGTCACCGCTTGCGAAACCTTTTTTCCGCCCGCCTTCTTAGCCATTTAGCATTTTCCGCCTGCGCAGATACCATAAGAGCACACTAGCGCTCCCCCTATAATCAAAGAGTGAGAATTGCCTATCTCGACGCCTTTTCCGGCATCAGTGGAGACATGACCGTAGGCGCCCTGCTAGACGCCGGAGCCCCCGCCAGCGCGCTGATCGAAGCGTTAGAATCCCTCTCAACCGGGGCCACATTTGAAGTCGCCAAGACCCGCCGCGGCGGCGTAACAGCATCCAAATTCCGCGTAATTGTCCCCGCCGAAGCCCCCGTTCACCGCCACCTGAAACACATCCTCGGCATGATCGAAAAAGCCCCGCTCACCGATCGCGCCAAACAAAATGCCTCAGATGTGTTTCGCCGCTTAGGCGAAGCCGAAGCCCGCGTCCACGGCGTCCCCGTAGAAAAAGTCCACTTCCACGAAGTAGGAGCCGTCGATTCCATCGCTGACATCGTAGGCGCCTGCGTAGCGCTCGACCTCCTCGACATCGGCGAAATCCATACGTCCGCAATCAATGTCGGCAGCGGCACCGTCAACACCGAACACGGCCTGCTTCCCGTCCCCGCCCCCGCGACGGCAGCCTTATTAGAAGGCAAACCCATCTACGCCCGTGGCCCCGCGGTGGAATTGACGACGCCCACCGGAGCCGCCCTCGTCGCCACGCTCTCCGCCCACTTCGGCGCGCTCCCCGCCATGAGCATTTCGAGCATCGGCTACGGCGCCGGCGACCGCGATTTCAAAGATCAACCCAACGTCCTTCGCGTCCTCGTAGGCGACCGCACCACCGCCACCGAAGCCACGCTCGTCAGCGTGATCGAAGCCAACATCGACGATTCCAGCCCGCAAGTTCTCGGCTACGCGCTAGAGCGATTGCTGGATGCTGGCGCCCTCGACGCCTCTTTTTCGCCGCTACAAATGAAGAAAAACCGTCCCGGCGCGCTCCTCCGCGTCATCGCGAAACCGGAAAATCAGGAACTCCTAGCCAACATCATCTTTGCCGAAACATCAACGCTAGGCCTGCGCATTTATCCCGCCGAGCGCCGCGTCGAAGAACGCCGCATCGTCGAAATCGAAACGCCCCACGGCAAAGTTAGAATGAAAGTTTCCGGCCACGGCGCCGCCACCCCCGAGTACGAAGATTGCCGCGCCCTGGCGATCCAAACCGGAACGCCGCTGCCCAAAGTCATCGCAGCCGCCCAGGAAGCTTATTCGAAAGTCAGGAAATGAAATATTACCTCACCACTCCGATCTACTACGTAAACGCCGCGCCGCACATCGGCCACGCCTACACGACCATTGCCGCCGACACCATTAAGCGCTGGAAGCGCATGCAAGGCCACGAAGTCATTCTCGCCACCGGCACCGATGAGCACGGCCAGAAGATCGAGCGCGCCGCAGCAGCCGCCGGAAAAACGCCGCAGGAATTCACCGACATTATTTCCGCCGAGTTCCAGCGCCAATGGGAAATCCTGGGCCTCAGCATCGACCGTTTCCAGCGCACCACCGCCGCCAAGCACGCCGTCCAGGTGCAGGATCTCTACCACCGCTGCCTCCACAACGGCTACATCTATAAAGGCAGTTATACCGGCCAGTATTGCGTGTTCGACGAGCTCTACGTCAACGACGCCAAGCCCGGTGACCCGTGCCCCGAATGCGGCCGCCCCACCGAAACCGTCTCCGAAGAAAACTACTACTTCAAACTCTCCGCGTTCCAACAAAAGCTGCTGGATCTTTTCGAGAAACAACCCGATTTCATCCTTCCCGAAACCAAGCGCAACGAAGTGCTCGCGTTCGTCAAAAAAGGCCTCTCCGATTTGTCGATCAGCCGTACCAGTATCAAATGGGGCATCCCCGTTCCCAACGACGAAAAACACGTCTTCTACGTCTGGTTCGACGCGCTCACCACTTACATGAGCGCCGTCGCCGGCGAAGATCTGTGGCCCGCCGACCTGCATTTAATCGGCAAAGAAATCGTGCGCTTCCACGCCATTTACTGGCCCGCGTTCCTGATGGCCGCCGGCCTGCCGTTGCCCAAACGCATCTTCGCCCACGGATGGCTGCTGTTTGAGAACGACAAAATGAGCAAATCGCGCGGCAACATCGTGCGCGCCACACCCATCCACAAAGTGCTCGGAACGGATGCCCTGCGCTATTTCCTGCTGCGCGAAGTCGTCTTCGGCCAGGACGGCAGCTTCAGCTTCGACGCGCTCGTCGGGCGCTACAATTCCGATCTCGCCAACGGCCTCGGCAACCTCGCCAGCCGCACGCTGGCGATGATCAATCAGTATCGCGGCGGCATTATTCCCGTGTGCGACGGCAACCAGCAAATAGCGCAAAGCGCCCAGGAAATCACCGCGATTGCCATGGAATCGCTCGACCGCTTTGAATTCTCCAAGGCTCTCGAAAGCGTTTGGTCTCTAATCGGAGCCGTCGACAAATACATCGTTGAGCAAGCCCCGTGGAAACTGGCCAAAGGCGGCGACGCTGACGCCAAGCGCCTCGACGAAGTTCTCTACACGGCCGCCGAAGCGCTGCGGATCGTCACGGCATTGCTAGCGCCGATTCTCCCCGAATCCGCCGCAAAGATCTGGGCGCAGTTAGGTTTCACGACGCCCATCGATCTCGTCAAAACAGTGGACCTTCATTGGGGACATCTGCAAGGCAACCAAGCGTTGGGCGCGCTAGCAACAGTGTTTCCCCGCGCCGATGTGAAGGTTGCCATCGAACAAATGCTAGACCTGGAAAGCAAAGAAGTGGCACGCCAGTCGCAATTGCTAGGCAAGAAGCCCGAGCCGCCACCCGCAACCGGCACGCCGCAAATCACCATCGATGACTTCGCCAAAGTCGATCTGCGCGTCGGCATCGTTTTGGACGCCGCCGCCGTCAAAGGTTCCGACAAATTGCTCCACCTGCACGTCGACATCGGCGAGCCCGCGCCGCGCAGCATCATGGCCGGCATCGCCGGCGCCTATAAACCCGAAGCGCTGGTGGGACGCAAAGTAGTGATCGTCGCCAACCTCGCCCCGCGCAAACTACGAGGTATCGAATCGCAAGGAATGATTGTGGCGGCCTCGCGCGAAGGCGACGTTCCGGTGCTCGCGAGTTTTCTCGAAGACGTCCCCATTGGCGCGCGCTTGAAATGATTGACTCGCACTGCCATCTGGACAGCGAACAATTTAACGACGACCGCGAAGCCGTGATCGAGCGCGCCTTGGCCGCGGGCGTCGAAAGCATGGTCGCCATCGGCTCCGGCGACGGCCCTCCGGATCTCGAAGCCGGCGTGCGCCTCGCCGACCGCTATCCATTTATATACGCGACAATCGGCGTCCATCCGCACGACGCCGCCAACGCCACCGCCGAAACTTACCAGCGCTTGAGCGAACTCGCAAAGCACGCGAAAGTGATCGCTATCGGCGAGATTGGACTCGATTTCCACTACGACCACTCGCCGCGCGACGTCCAGCGCGACGTCTTCGTGGAACAAATGCGCATCGCCCGCGACGCGCGGAAGCCCATCGTGATTCACACGCGTTCCGCCTGGGAGGACACGATTACGTTGCTGCGCGAACATTGGGCGCCCAGCGGCCTCGGCGGAATCATCCATTGCTTTTCCGAAGGCCCGCGCGAGGCTGAACAGGCGCTGGCCGTCGGTTTCCACATCAGCTTCGCCGGCATCGTCACATTTCCGAAAGCCATCGCCATTCAAGAAGCCGCGCGTATCACGCCGTCAGATCGCTTATTGATCGAAACCGACGCGCCGTTTTTAGCGCCCGTCCCCAAGCGCGGCAAACGCAACGAACCCGCCTTCGTCGTCGAAACCGCGCGCAAACTGGCCGAGTTGCGCGGCGTCACCGCGGGCGAGATCGCGCAAACCACAGCGGACAATTGGCGGCGTTTGGCGCTAGACTGAAAGATCCTCATGGCATTCGGCAAGATCGGTCAAACCCTTTCCGCTCTCGAAATATTCGACCTCGTCCGCACGGACTTAGAGAAAGTCGAGCGCGAAATCGGCCTCGAATCCGTGGCTTCCGTCGAAGCCATCAACTACATCAATCAATATCTGCAATCCGGCGGCGGCAAGCGCCTGCGGCCCATGTTGGTCTTGCTTTCCGGACGCATGTTGGGCGACGCGAATCCGATGTTGATCCGCATGGCGGCGGTGGTCGAGATGATTCACACCGCCACGCTGGTTCACGACGACGTGATCGATCTCGCCAAAACGCGCCGCGGCCGGCCATCGATCAACGTTGTCTGGGGCAATCACACATCGGTGCTCGCCGGTGATTGGCTTTACATGCAGGCGTTCCAAGTGGCCGTCCGCGAGCGCAACTTTCCAACGCTCGATTTGCTGATCAGCCTGACGCAAATGATGGTCGAAGGCGAACTGTTGCAACTCGAACGCATCGGCAAGATCGCCATCAGCGAAGCGGATTATTTCGAATTGATCGACCGCAAAACCGCCAGCCTGTTTTCCGCCTGCGCGCGTTTAGGCGCGATCAGTGCCGCCGCGGGCGAGGACGTCGAAACGCGCCTGGCGGATTACGCCTGGAATCTGGGCATCGCGTTCCAACTGGTCGACGATATTCTGGATTTCACCTCGCGTGAAAAGATTCTCGGAAAGCCCGTCGGCAACGATCTCCGCGAAGGAAAAGTCACGCTGCCCTTGATTTACGCGCTCGAAACCGCCGACGCCGAAGAGCGTAAGCTGGTCGAAACTGTGTTAGCCGACGGCAACTACGACCAAGTTCCCTTCAGCAAGATTCTAAACATTCTGCACCGCCATCAAGGAATCGAGCGCGCCCAGGAACGCGCGCAGGCGTTCACGGAAAAAGCTCGCGCGATCATCGGCGAATTCCCGGCGTCGCCTTATCAGAAAGCATTGACTGCCGTGACAGATCTGGTCACGGCCAGAGATCACTGATACAAACCGTTGGCACGGATGTAATCGGCGACGGCTGGCGGCAATTCGGAAGGCGTTTCTCCGCGCGCCAGGGCGTCGCGGATTTCAGACGACGAAACCGGCAGCTCCAGCGTTTCCAAGCGATGCACGCGTGCGCCGGGCGGGCTCACGATCTGATGGCCCGGCCGAGCGGCCACGATAAAATCCACCGCGCGGATCACATCTTGCCAGCGGTGCCAGGTTTTGATTTCCGCAAACGCATCGGCGCCGATGATGAAAAAGACTTCGCCGTTAGCGGCCTCTACGCGTTCGATCGTGTCAATCGAGTAGCTTTTTCGCTCGCCCTTTTCCATCCGCGATGCAACGAAGCGCGAGTCGGCCGCACAAGCCAATTCGACCATGCGAAAGCGCTGCTCGAAAGGCGTATCGGCGTGCTTATGCGGCGGGTTGCCGGCGGGGATGAAGAGCACGCGATCGAGCGCAAATTGATCGGCCGCCTGGCGCGCCATTTCGAGATGAGCGGAATGGATGGGATCGAAAGTCCCTCCGAAGATCGCGGTCTTCATGCTTCCGTCCCGAGGCCGATCTGTCGCAGCAATTCTTCTTCCCTTTCGATTTCAATACCGATTTTCAACCAGTAAAGCTTCAGCGGCGCCATCATTTCAGAAGCTCCGTCGCACAGATTCAACGAGTCCTTTTCGGTGGTGACGATGGCTTCGGCGCCGCAGTTTTTCGCCTGAGCCAGAACGCGCTGCAATTCGGTGGGCGAATACGAGTGATGATCGCCGAACGCCCAGTGAAATACCAAGTCCAATTTCAATTCTTCGAGCGTACTCCAAAACGAGCGTGGATTGCCCAGTCCGCAAAAGGCGGCTACTTTCGTGAACCCCGGTTGAGTGGTTGGCACCGCCAGCGTCGAATGGACGTCGACCCATTCGCGCGGCACCACGCGGCAGCGGAAGATAGGCGCGGTGCTATTAAATCGGCGCAACTGGCGTTCGAGGCCGGTGTTGTGCTGGCCGGGTTCGGCGCGCGAAACGACGATGGCGGTGGCTCGCGCCAGGCCTTCGGCGGGCTCGCGGCCGCGTCCCAGCGGAAAGACGCCGCCGCCGAAGGGATTCAGCCCGTCGATCAAAACGATGTCGTGGTGGCGCGCCAGTTTGCGGTGCTGAAAGCCGTCGTCCAAAAGAAAAACGCCGGGCGCGAAGTGTTTTTCCATTTGCTGGCCCACCGCGTAACGATGGCCGCCGATGCCGATGTGGGCGGCGCCCTCGCGCAGAAATATTTGCGCTTCGTCGCCGGTTAAATCCAAGCTGGCGTGCTCGCCGCGGCGTATGAGAACCAGCGGCTCCGCTGATTTGCGCTTGTAACCGCGCGTGAGAATCGCGGGGTTGCGGCCGGCTTGCTGGAAGCGCAGGGCCAGGTGCGCGACCATCGGGGATTTTCCAACGCCGCCCATGGTCAATCCGCCGACGCTGATCACGGGGGTTTTGAGCGAGCACTGCGCCGAAAGAATCAACGCCACGTTGGCGCGGTGGCCGAGGCGCCAGATCCAGGAAAGCGGCGTGAGCACCAGGCGCGCGGGGAGTTTCGGAAGCGGGCTCGGAACGCCTTCTGAAAATGCATCCCAGATTTTGGCTGCGATGCGCGTAGTGACGCCGCGCTTGGCTTGCGCCAAGTCGCGGCCGCGCTGGCCGAGAGCGGAACCGTCCGCTAGAAGCTTGCTGACTGCGGACGCGAGTTCAGCAGCGTTTTGGATCAGAGCTAACGCGCCGGCATCGTGAAATTCTTTGGCGATCGCGGCGAAGTTTTCCATGTGCGGGCCGACGATGATTGGCTTGCCGAAATAGGCGGGCTCGAGAATGTTGTGGCCGCCGCGCTGGGCTAGCGTTCCTCCCATGAAAACGGCTCCGGCCTTTTCGAAAAGCCCGGCGAGTTCGCCGATTGTATCGAGCAGGAGAACGCTGGGCAGCGGGAGCGGCACGAACGCGGTGCGGCGGGTGAACGGAATTCCGGCGGCCGCCAGTTTCGCGGCGACGACGGGAAAGCGCTCGGGCTTGCGCGGGGCCAGAATCAATAGCAGGCCGCGATGCGTGGGGGCGATTTCCTGGAACGCTGCGATGACGGCGTCGTCTTCGTCGATGTCGCCGGCGGTTGCGGGAGGCATTGTGCTGGCGGCGATCCATACTTGTTCGGGCTTGATTTCATCGATGAATGTCCCGGCGGCGGGGGGATTGAAATCGTATTTTAGGTTGCCGCCGACCTTTACTTTTTCGCGCGGGGCCCCGGCGATCACGAAGCGGCGGGCGTCTTCTTCGGTTTGGACCAAAATTTCGTCCGGCTGCGCGAGCGCGTGGCGGAAGAACCAATTCCAGCGCTGATAGCGCGGCAGCGCGCGGTCGGAGATGCGTCCGTTCACGACCAGCAAAGACGCGCCGGAGAGTTTGGCTTCGCGGTAAAGGTTGGGCCAGATTTCGGTCTCAAGAACGACGACTAGCGACGGGCGCAGTTGGCGCAGGACGCGGCGAACGGTGGAACGGTAATCTAAAGGCGCGAAGAAGACGCCGTCGGCTAAGCCTGCCAGTTTTTGTTCGGCGGTGGCGCGTCCGGCTAGCGTGGTTGTGGAGACGAATAATTGCACCGACGGGCGTTCGGCGCGCAGGCGGCTGAGGAGTTCGATCAGCGAGATCACTTCGCCGACGGAAACTGCGTGGAACCAGATGGCTCCGCTGCCCGTCGTTTGAAGGGAGTGCGGCAAGAGGCCCAGGCGCTCGCCGATGTGGGCGAAATACCTGCGGTCTCGCAATCCCCGGTAAAGTAAATACAGGGCGATCGCGGGCGTTAGGGCGATCTGCAGGAGCTGATACAGGAAATATATGAGACGCGTGACGGGTTTCGTTCTTTTGAGTATAGCGACGGCGCTGGCTGCCGACAAGGAACGGCCGCGTTTTGCGCCGGGGCCGGCGGCGTCGTTCGCTTCGCACCAGACGCTGGATAAAATCACCATCGCAGCGGTTCCTTATTTGAGCGACGGCGAGACGGCTACGGCGTTCGGGAAGCTGAATCCTAATAAATACGGGATTCTGCCGGTGCTGGTGATTCTCGAAAACGAAACCGGCAAAGCGCTGCGGCTGGATTTGACGGCGGAGTTCGTGACGGCAGACAACAAGCATGTCACGGCGCTTTCGGTGGATGAAGTGCAGCATTTGCGCGGCGTGAGGAAGCCGCCGAAGATCGGGGCTCCTCCGCTGCCGATCCCGTTTCCGACGCGGGCGAAGGGCGGTCCGCTGAATGTTTGGGAGATTGAAGGGCGGGCGTTTGTCGCGAAGCTGTTGCCGGTGGGCGAGCGGGTTTATGGGTTCTTCTACTTCGAGGCGGAGCACGAGCCGGGGTCGAAACTGTATTTGACCGGAATTCGGGACGCTAGTTCGGGGCAGGATTATTTCTACTACGAAGTTCCGCTGCTTCAGCAACCCTAAAAGTTGACGATGGCGGCGAAGGACGCTGCGTCGAGGCTGGCTCCGCCGACGAGAGCGCCGTCGATTTCTTCTTGTGCCATTAGTGCTTTGACGTTGTCGGGTTTGACGCTGCCTCCGTATAAGATGCGGGATGAGGCGGCGGCTTCACCGAAGTGTGTGGCTAGCTCGACGCGCAGGACGCGGTGGGCGTGGGCGGCGATTTCGGGGGTGGCGGTTTTGCCGGTGCCGATGGCCCAGACGGGCTCGTAGGCGATCACAATGCGGGCGAATTCTTCGGGCGTCAGGCCCGCCATTCCGCCAGCGCATTGCGTGCGCAGGATGGCTTCGGTGGCTCCGGATTCGCGTTCTTCTAAGCGCTCTCCGACACAAACGATGGGGGTTAGGCCGGCGGCTAGGGCAGCTTTGGTCTTCTTCAAAACTGTTTCGTCGGTCTCGTGAAAGTATTGGCGGCGTTCGCTGTGGCCGATGATGACCCAGCGGCAGCCAACGGAGGTCAACATAGGGGCGGAGATTTCACCGGTGTAGGCGCCTTCGCGAAGCCAGAATAAATCTTGGCCGCCTACTTCAATTTTGGTACCCTTGGCGGCTTCGATGGCTGCGGGGAGATTTACGAAGGGGGGGCAGATTACGATTTCGGCGTGCGTGGATTTTGAGACTAGCGGGGCAAAGGATTCGAAGAAGGCGGAGGTTTCCGCGGCGGTTTTGTACATCTTCCAGTTGCCGGCCAGGACGGGTTTGCGCATATTTCAGCATACACTTCGGCTGTGCTTACTTTGAAATTCGAATCGTCTCGCGGTGGACTGCTTGCGCAGTCCACCGGAGTGGTAGAGGTCATGGACGGCTTGCTGGTCTTTAGAAAAGTGACTGAATGAACCAGTTTTCTGCTCTCTCCCATTTCCTCCCGCGGCAACTTTTAACGATCACCAGAGAATCGATTCTCTCCTGTCCCGCCCTCTCCACAATGTTTCCAGGACGGCTAGCCCACTGCTTTCGCAATGGACGCGGATACCAACTAAACAACAACGATTAGCCTGCGCAGGCTTATACTGCGATTCGATTATGCACGGGTGCGGTGTGGATAGCGCGGGGTTGAAACGGGATGTGGTTGAATCGCGGAAGGTTAGGCTAGACGGAGTTGAGTGTACTCTTTGATCAGTTCGAAGTTGGTGCGGAGTCCGGCGATTTGCTCGCCGCGCTGTTCGATGCGGGCGGGATCGATTACGCCTAGGCGGTCGGCTGCTTTTTGCAGATACTCGACGCGGGTGGGATCGATGCCCATGATGCGGCAGCAGGTGGCGTCTACGGCGGCTAGATCGGAGCCCATGACCAGAACGCCCGCTTTTTTCGGAGTCCCTTGAATGGGGCCGTTGCCTTCCATTCCCATTATGCCGTCTACCAGGGCGAAACTCTTGGCGCCGAAGACGCGGGTGAGTTCGAGGATCGAATTGTTGATGCCGATGTAGTGGAGTTCGTTTTTCGGCCATCCGTAGATGGAACCGGGGACCAGGCCGAAGAAGTTCTTCATCGAAAGCGTCGCACCGGCCCAGTGGTGAGTTTTCATTTTCGCTAGCGACACGATGAGGTCGGCGGCCAGGACGGAGTTGGGAAAGTAGAATTTCTTGCGATCGGCGAAGTTTTCAATGGGGCTTACGTCGTCGCGATTGAGATCGATGAAGATGTCATCGAACTTGGGGATTTCGGAACGGTAGCGGGTTAGCTCGGCGATGGCAAAGGTATCGCGACGGTGGCCGGGGCCTTCACCAATTTTCACTTCGGCGGCTCCTAGGGAGCGGAACACTTCTAACGCTGTGGCTACTACGGCTACGTCGGTGTTGATGCAGGTATTGGGGTCGAACTCTACGAAGTTAGGCTTCAGCAAGACGCGCTTTCCGGTTACGTCCAGGCCGCATTCGAGGATGCCGCGCATCATGGCGCCGGCTAGGTCCACCGAATAAGAAGAGGCTTTTACTACGGCTACGGGCGAGGTTTGGCCTGCTAAGGGAAGTTTTGATTGAGTGTCGGGGTTCATGAGGCGGCCTCCGCTGAATCCGGCGTATCCGGCTACTGTTGCCGCGCCGGCTATGGCCAGGAATTCCCGGCGATCGGTGTTGGTCATACGACGGCTCCGGTGCGCATGAGTTGGTGATGGCCTTCGGGGTCGGCCAGGGCTTCTACCGCGGTGATCATTAGATCCGCCGGGGGCGGGCCGGTTAGTTCGGGCGGCTGGATTCCGTGGAGTTGCATGGCGATGGTTAGCCAGGCACGGGCTAAGGGCGACGGCGTTTCTCCAATTTGGCGCTGGGCCAGGTCGAAGGCTTTTCCCAGGTCGCTGCGGCCTTGTAACGCTAGTAGTGCCAGGGCGGTGGTTTCGGGGTATGACGGGAGATCGACGCCTAGCGCTGCGGGGCTGCCGTAATTCCATCCGCCGTCGCGCGAACGGACGTCCATCAATTGCGCTTCGCCCTGCTGAATGCGGTCGCGGAGGTCGCGGGTGGCTAGTTGGGCGGAGGCTTGTTTGAGGGCGACCAAGGCGTGCACGGTGGGTTCGACCCATCCGGAGTTGCCGGGTTTCCAGGGCCAGGCTTTTAGGGCGATGTTGCGTTCCTGTTTGACGAGTCCGATGCGCGAGACCATGATGTTGAACCAGCTGGATTCGATGCCGCTGCTGCCGATGAGCCAATTGACTCCGCTGCGTAGGGGTTCTCCCCACTCGTTGCGGGCGATGGCGATGGTCGCGCAGAGCGACGTTCCCCAACTGGAGACGTTGACTTCGGCGGACGGCTTCCAGCTTCCATCGGGAAGCTGCCAGGAGGAGAGCAGTTTCCAGGCGCGGTCGGCCGCGGGGTCGCCGGTGAGGGCGAGGGCGGCGTAGGCTGTGGGCTCGAGCCAGGACGCTTTGCCGGGGAAATAGCCCCAGCCGCCGTCGGGATTCTGGTTTTTCCGCAGGGCGTCGAGGCGCAGACCTAGATAAGACACGGTAGGGGAATGGGGGCCTGACACGAGGGTACTATCGGCGGAAACCTTTGATTCCCTTAGGGTGATTACGCTTCAGTACAAGGAACTGTGTCGAAAGTACTATTTACTCGCTAAGTGGTTCACTCTAGACTGTATAAGGTTAGTAGCCGAGGCTCCCTACGTGAATCAACTGCTCATTCAGTATTCCTATCTCCAGATGCTGGACTTATTGACGACGTTCGCTTTCCTGTTGCGTGGGATTCAGGAAGGTAATCCTATGGTGCGGTTCGCTTTGCGGTTTTCGTCGCATCCGCTGGGGGGATTACTGGCGATTAAGGTGCTGGCTCTGGGGCTGGGGTTTTACTGTTGGCGGTGCGGGCGGGAACGGTTGTTGACGCGGATTAACATTTTGTTTGCGGTGGTGGTGGCTTGGAATTTGTTGGCGTTGATTGCGGGGAGTATGGCGCCTACGGTTTAGCGGGCTAGCGATGGTGACAGGCTGCCTCGCCTCACTTGCATATCGCTACGATATTCTGGTTG
>Ga0265314_10004313_pt1 | contig 13277 bp, 11 predicted proteins | sample 4126metaG_FD_203106 | JGI IMG/M metagenome (GOLD analysis project Ga0265314, IMG submission 203106) | Rhizosphere microbial communities from Carex aquatilis grown in University of Washington, Seatle, WA, United States - 4-1-26 metaG | ecosystem: Host-associated > Plants > Roots > Rhizosphere >... | reverse complement strand
TTCGCTCAGCAGGATCGATTTGCTCTGGTACAGGGCTTCCACCTCTTCAATCACCTTCCGCAACTGTGCCGGTTCCGACTGCAGGTTGAGGGCCAGGTTCATCACCACGCGCCGATAGGTACGCAGCGAGAGGTTATCCAGAAAGTCGTCTACCATCTTGCGGTTGGGTACCGCCACAAATGTTTTTTCCACGGTGCGCAGGCGGGTGCTGCGAAAGCCCACCCTTACCACCGTGCCGGTAACCTGTCCCACTTTCACCAGGTCGCCCGCCATAAAAGGCTTGTCGAGAAATATGGTGAGCGAGGCAAATAGATTGGCCAGGGTATCCTGCGCGGCAAGGGCTATGGCGATGCCGCCGATGCCCAGCCCGGCGATGAGGGAAGCGATATTGACATGAAAAATAAAGCCGAGGGTGAAGAAGATGCTGAAAATAAGTATCAGCGCCTTGAAGATGTCTTTTACAAATGGGATGAGCTGCTGATCGGCACGACTGTCCTTTTCGCGCGAACGGTGCCGCAGGAGATAGCTGATGAAGTCGGCCATCCGGAGACACATCCAGGTGAAGGAGATCACCAGCATCATCGCCATCAGCTTGTTCAGCAGGATCTTCAGCTCGTACCCGATGAAATGTATCTTCCAGGTCTCCGGATACTTGAGTAATTCAAACGCAAAGAACACCGTGAGCAACACCACAAACAGGTTGGTTGGCTTCAGGAGCAGGGTGTTGAATTTCTTCACTTCGCTCCGGTTCGAAAATCCGCGGAACAGCTTATAGAGGAGCGTACCGATGATGCCCGACAGATACCGGCGCAAAATGAATGCCGACAGGATGATGGCGGCGAACCAGAGATAATTCTCGAGTGGGTTATCCAGGATTTGGCGGGATAGAATTTCTTTCATTTTAAAAGGCAGGCGGAGCGGATCCTTCCGGCATGGCAAAAATAACGGCTGCCCACTTTAAAGGGTGCAAACAGTACACCATTGTGTGTGGAAATGTTTTTGTCTTTACCATACGGGGGCAGCTATTTTTGGTCGCGAAAATATTTGATATGTACGATGAATTTTTCACGCCGGTAGAACAAAGCGAAGTAATCAGCGCCAGCCCCGATCCCGGCAAATGGGAATCAAAGGTGGTGTTTAACGATGTCTCCGTAACCGACCTGGGCGATTGTCAGCTGGCCATCATCGGTGTGGTGGAAGAACGCGGGGCCACTCAGAATATCGGGACCGCCAACGCTCCCGACGAAATCAGGAAGCAGCTCTACCAGCTTGCCCTGTCGCACTACGACCTGAAGCTCATGGACCTGGGCAATATTGTAGCCGGCGCCAGACTGCGCGACACCTATGTGGGGCTCAGCAAGGTGGTAAACGAGCTGCTGCGGGCTCAGGTTGTACCCATCATCATAGGCGGAAGCCAGGATATTGCCTACGGGCAGTTTGGGGCTTACCTCGATCTGGGCAAAATGATCAACGTGGCCTGCGTGGACGCCCGCTTCGACCTGGAGCCTTTTGAAGGCGAATCCTTCAACAATCAGAGTGTGCTCGGAAAAATCATTACCCACGAACCGAACATCATCTTCAACCTCAGCCTGATCGGATATCAAACGCATTTCTGCCGCCCGTTTGCCACCGAAACTTTCGACAAATTAAATTATGATGCCTATCGCCTTGGCCTGGTGCGCGGCGATGCCTCCGAAATGGAGCCGGTGTTGCGCAATGTAAATATGTTCACCATCGACTGCTCCGCCATCCGCTTTGCCGACTCGCCGGGAAGCGCTTACGCCACCCCCAACGGGCTGAACGGCGAAGATGCCTGCCAGCTCAGTTATTATGCGGGCCTCAGCAATACCGTCAGTTCGTTCGGATTGTACGAAATGAATCCCTTCTTCGATGAACGTGCCCAGTCGGCACAGCTGGCGGCCCAGCTGATCTGGTATTTCGCCGACGGGTTTTATAAAAGAAAGGCAGACCTGCCGGCAGAGGGCGATGCCAACTACCTCAAGTATATCATCCACTTTAAGGAAAACGGCTACGAGATGGTATTCTGGAAAAGCAAGCGAACCGATCGCTGGTGGATGGAGGTGATGCCCGCCCAGACCGGTAAAATAAAACCAAAGCCGGTACTCCTGCCTTGTTCATACAAAGATTATCAGCTGGCCAACCGGGAAGAGATTCCGGAGCGCTGGCTCAAAGCGGTGGGGAAACTGGGTTAATTACAGCACATGAAAATACCGCTTGTTTTCCGGTTGATGATATGGCTGCTCCCCTGCCTGCTGGGCTGCGGTAATCATGCCGCAAAAAAGAATACTGCCAAAACCGTCCGGGCATGGACGGAGCCGGTGAAGGATTCCGTGTACCGGGGGTGTTTGTCATCGCTGCCGGGTAAGGATACCACCCTGGCAAAAGAATATTGCAGTTGCCTGCTCGATCAATACGTGTCTCACTTCCCGGGTCCCGACTCGCTGCTGAAGGCGGATTCGCTTGCCCTGTTGCTGATAGATGCGCACTGCAGCGATGCGGTGGGGCCGGCAGGAGGCTCAGCAGGCGGGAAACCCTCGGGCTGGCTGATGGACGACCGCGATCACTTTATGAAAAGCTGCGTCGGCAATCTGGTGGCACAGAAAATAAGCTACGCCGACGCGATCAAATTCTGCAACTGTTCGCAGGAAAAGATGGAAGCGCAATTTCCGGATCCTGCGGATGCTAATAAAGTAAGCGACAGCACCCTGCAGCGACTCGAAGAACTGTGTCTGCCTCGTTGATCCGGGCAAGACCCTTATTTTAAAAGAGTGCAGGAAACCGTTGCGGATTATTTTCCCGCATCATCCCGTATACCTTTTCAAAAATCTCTTCTGCATTCGGCTTGCAGAAATAATCGGCATCGCTGGCATAGGCGCTGCGATGCGCTTTGGCAGAGATGGTAAGCGGCGCCGAATCGAGATATTGGTATGCACCCTGCACCTCCAGCACCTGCTGCATCATATAGGCCGTGGCGCCGCCGGGAACATCTTCATCGATAAAAACCACCCGGTTCGTTTTCTTAACCGACTCCAGGATCACTCCAGCCGTATCAAAAGGAAGCAGGGTCTGCACATCCAGGAGCTCGGCATGAATACCGGATTCGTCCAGTCTTTTCATCGCTTCCTCAATAACGCGAAGGGTAGAGCCATAGCTTACGAGAGTCACATCCTCGCCTTCCCGCAAAATTTCGGGGATACCCAGGGCAAGGCAGAAACTCCCTATGTTGGAGGGTAATTTCTCCTTCAGGCGGTATCCGTTTAAACATTCTATCACGAGCGCCGGATCGTCGCTTTGCAGCAAGGTATTGTAAAAGCCTGCCGCCTGGGTCATGTTGCGTGGCACCAGCACATGCATGCCCCGCAGCGCATGCAGGATCATACCGATCGGAGAGCCGGTGTGCCAGATGCCTTCCAGCCGGTGTCCGCGGGTGCGCACAATCAACGGCGCCTTTTGTATGCCGTTGGTCCGGTAATGCAGGGTGGCGAGATCATCGCTCAAGGGCTGCAGGCCGTACAACAGGTAATCGAGATATTGAATTTCCGCAATGGGCCGGAGGCCGCGCATGGCGAGGCCTATGCCCTGCCCCATGATGGTAGCTTCCCGGATACCGGTATCGGCCACCCGTAGCGGGCCATACTTTTCCTGGAGGCCTGCAAATCCCTGATTTACATCGCCGATTTTCCCCAGATCTTCTCCAAAGGCCATCACGCGCAAATCGCGATCCAGCGCTGCATCGAAACAGGCGTTTAAGATTTCAAAACCGTTGAGCAGGGGGGCATCGTCGGCATAGACGGCAGGCTCCGGGCGAACCTGCAAGGCGCTTCCTTCGTGCTCGGCCAGCAAATGGGTGTTGTAGCGCTCTGCATTGGCCAATTCATAGTTGCGGATCCATGCCACCAGGGTGTCTTTCGCCGCCGTCTGCTTCCCACGGAGGGCATACAAGGCTGCCCGGGCTGATTCGAGCAGGTCGCGGCGGAAGGGCTCGCGCAGGGCCGACAGCTGTTCCGACAAAGGTTGCAAAACCTCCGGGGCATCCCCTTCCTCGATACTATTTTGAAGCACAGATACGAGATGGCTCAACTCTTCGCGAATGGGAGTAGTATAATCCGTCCACGCTTGCTTTTGTTGCTGCCGGGCAGATTCCCGTGCTTCCTGCTCTATGGCTTGCAGGGCGGCCTCATCGGTAATGGCCGATTGAAGGATCCATTCCCGCATGCGGCGGATACCGTCATTTTCCTTTTCCCATTCCAGTCTTTCTTTCGATTTATACCGTTCATGGGATCCGGAAGTGGAATGCCCCTGCGGCTGGGTGACTTCCTTTACGTGTATCAGGCAGGGAATATGGGTGGTCCTGGTTTTTTCCACGGCCACCTGATAGGTTTCTATCAATGCCGGATAATCCCAGCCATTCACCACATAAATGTCTACCCCATTCCCGTTTTCATCGGTCATGAAGCCACGGGTAATTTCGGAAATGCTCCCCTTGGTGGTTTGAAAAGCTATAGGAACAGAAATGCCATACCCATCATCCCACACCGAAATCACGAGCGGGACCTGCATCACCCCGGCGGCATTCAGGGTTTCCCAAAAATGCCCTTCGCTGGTACTGGCATCCCCGATGGTAACAAACGAAACTTCATTGCCCTGATCGGAGAGTTCCGGAAAACCGGAGAGCCCCGGAAGCTCCCGGAAAAACCGGGAAGCCAGTGCAATGCCCAGGGAGCGTGGCATCTGGGAGGCAGTGGGTGAAGAATCGGCGGTACTGTTCTTGATGCCGGAAAGCGGCAACCACCGCCCCTGTTCATCTATACTACGGGTGGCAAAGTGTGCATTCATCTGCCGGCCTCCGCTCATGGGTTCATGGGCAGGATCCGTATCGGCATATAACTGGGCAAACAACTGTTGAACGGTACACATGCCGGCTGCCAGGGCAAAGGTTTGGTCGCGGTAGTAGCCGCTGCGAAAATCGCCGGGGCGGAAGACGCGGGCCATGGCGAGCTGCGGGATCTCCTTTCCGTCGCCGAAGATGCCGAACTTGGCCTTTCCGGTAAGCACCTCCTTCCGGCCCAGCAGGCTGGCTTCGCGGCTCAGGCAGGCCAGCCGGTAATCGGCCAGCACCATCCCGCTGAAGTCGTTGAACGACAGTTCAGTGCCGGCAATATGTCCCTGCAGATGTTCGGCTACACTCATGTTTGAACGGTTATGACGCTGCGAATATACAAGTACGGCGCCCACGCTTGGAAGGCTCTCCTTAAATAAATGAAATTATTTTTTGGCCGGTAAATATTTTGTTTCTTTGCCTTAAGGCCAGGATCAGATAAAACTGGTATGATTTTCGTACATATTCACAAAAACAAACAATAACTTTAAAAAACTGTAACGATGAAAAAATTATTTGCACTGTTCGTAACGGTAGGTTTGGCTTACTCAGCCTTTGCGCAAACAGCGCCGGCCAATACTGCCAACCAGCCTGATCCGAATGCACCGGCCTTCAAATTCACTGAGGAAACTTTCGATTTCGGAAATATTCCCCAGGGAACCCCTGCTCCCCATGCATTCACCTTTACCAATGTTGGAAAATCACCCCTCATTGTTTCGCAGGTCGATAAATCCTGCGGTTGTACCCAGCCTACCTGGAGTTCGGAGCCTGTACTGCCCGGCAAAACCGGTTCTGTAACCGCTACTTACAACGCTGCTGCTCCTGGCGCTTTCACCAAGTCCATTACGGTACACAGCAATGCCAGCGAGCCTACCAAAGTGCTCTTTATCAAGGGGGTAGTGGTAGCCAAGCCGACCGATCAAACCACTCCCGACAAGCAAGACAACATGCTGAAGGATGGCAAGACCAATGATACGGCTCAGCCTCACTAAGCTTACTGATCAGAAATTAAAGAAAGGCCGCCCGACCGGGTGGCCTTTTTTGCGAAAGGAACCGTTTCCCTCCTATTTTGGTATAATATTGGTAAAGAGAAGCTACACAAATTAAACCGCTTATCCCCATGAAAAAATTATTCACTTTTCTGCTCGTTTCAGGTCTCGGCTACAGCGCTATGGCTCAAACCACCCCGGCGCCCGATCCGAATGCCCCGGTCTTCCAGTTCAAGGAAGAGACCTTCGACTTTGGCAACATCCCTCAAAATGTGGCCGCGCCGCATGTCTTCGTATTTACGAACGTGGGAAAATCGCCCCTTGTCATTTCTGCGGTCGACAAATCATGCGGCTGCACCCAGCCCTCCTTCGATCCGGCCCCGGTATTACCCGGCAGAAGCGGTTCGGTAACCGCGACATACAACGCCGCCGCTCCGGGTGCCTTCACCAAGTCTATTACGGTACACAGCAACGCCAGCGAACCGACCAAGGTGCTTTTTATTAAAGGCATGGTGATCGCTACGGCCAGCGACAATACCTCCCCTGGAAACCAGGGGGCACAACTGAAAGACGGCAAATAAGCACGATCCGTAACTTTCGTTTACCCATTTTACTTTCTGCAAAAGGCTGCCAACAAAAGGCAGCCTTTTTTATGGAAACCGGTGATCCGTTGATAATGCCCGGAGACGAATAGGAAGCGTTTGTTCAGATTTCTTCAAATATTCCGGTGCGCTTGTTTTTCCTTACATGATCCCAATGAAAGTAGCGCCCATTCATGGCCACATAAACACCGGCCGGTAAGGTTTGGGCAAAAGCCAGGGCACTTCCCAGGTTAAACAAGCCGTCGCTGCTCCCGAATTTTATTGGGATCATGGCCCCGGTGAGTATGATGGTTTTATCCAGGCCCGCCTCCCCCAACAGGCGGGCTGTAAGTTCCATCGTATCGGTACCATGGGTAATAACCAATTGTTTTTGCGCGCAACGGCTGCATTCGCTCAGTATTTTTTCCCGGTCGACCTTCGTCATCTCCAGGCTGTCGATGAGCATCATCGGCAATACCTCCACTTCCAGTTGGCATCGTCCGAGTTCCAGCAGGCCCGGCAGGTGCGTTTCTTTAAAAAACAAGCGCCCGTTCAACTCATCATATTCCTTATCAAAGGTGCCTCCGGTAACAATAATTTTGATCATGATCTCCAGTTTCGGCAAAGGTAAAAGGTTGGCCCCCGGCAAACAACCGCCTGTCGGTTTCCTGCTAAATGCGGAGCGATTACTTTTGTAATACGATGAAGCGGATTGCCTGGATTGCGTTGCTCTTTGCCCTCTTTTTTGCCCTGGTGTACTGCACCGGAAAAAAAAGCAACCCCAATACCCTGTTGTATAAGAACTGGGCCGACACGGTGCGCTATGTGGGCATGTCTGCTTGCCTGCAGTGCCATGGCAATACGCATCAATCCTTTTTACATACCGGGATGGGAGAAAGCTGGGGCCTGGCCAGCCGCAAAAAATCGGCTGCCCCACCGGGCTTGCATGCGGTAATTTACAATGCCGCAAAAAATTTTTATTACAAGCCATACTGGCGCAACGACAGCACCCTGGCCATTCTCGAGTTCCGGCTGAAAAACGGGGATACGGTTTACCGGAGAACACAGGACATCAAATACATCGTGGGGAGCGGACAACATACCAACTCCCACATCTGGTCATCCAACGGGTATCTCTATCAGGCGCCTCTCACCTTTTACACACAGCAACAGGTATGGGATCTGCCTCCCGGGTTTGAAGATGACAACTCCCGCTGGAACCGGATCATCTCCTCCGAATGCATGAACTGCCACAACATGTATCCCGGCTTTCAATTCACCTCCGAAAATAAATACCAGACGGTGCCCGGAGGTATCGAATGTGAACGTTGTCACGGGCCGGGAGCCCTGCATGTAAAGGGCATTCAGGACGGAGTGCTGATGGACACGGCCCATGGAATGGATGACCGGATTGTGAATCCGCGTAAGCTGAGCAGGGACCGGCAGATGGATTTGTGCCAGCGCTGTCATATGCAATGGATCACGGTGCTGAACGAAGGAAAAACATATTTCGATTATAAACCGGGGATGTACCTGCGGGACGTGATGAATTATTTTATTCCCCGTGTGACCAATGGACAACACACCTTCCGCATGGCGGCGCATGCCGATCAGCTTAAACAAAGCGCCTGCTACCGGAACTCGCAGATGACCTGCCTCACCTGTCATAATCCGCACGTAAGCGTGCTCGAAACACCCGCCACGGTTTTCGATGCTGCCTGTCAGCGCTGCCATCAGGAGCCCAAACACCAGAACCCGCAGAGCATGGCCGGGAAAACCTGCTACAGTTGTCATATGCCCCTGAGCTATGCCAGCGATATTCCTCATGTGCAGATCCATGATCACCGCATTCAGATACCCGGCACGGCCTCTAGCGGGGATACCACCCATACCTTTTTAAGACTGGAATGCACCACAAACGATCACCCGGATGCCCTGCTGATGGCAAAGGGCTATCTCACGGCATACGATGGATGGGCCCGCCGGTCCTACCTGCTCGATTCTGCCCATGCCTTTCTGCTGAAGGCAGGCATGGATTCATTAAGAAACAAACAAGCCTGGATATGGTATCATTATCTCCGTAAATCGTATGGCGAGATCAGGGCTCTATGTAACTCCATTCCGCCTGAAGCCTGGAAAGACGCCTACACCAGCTATCGCATCGGAGATGCTTTCTTCCGGGCACAGCAGTACAGCGTAGCCGAAACCTATTACCGCCAGGCAGTAAAAGCGCTGCCCGGCAAGCTCGAGTTCAGCAATCAGCTGGGGTACGACCTGGCGCTGCAAAACAAGACGGCAGCAGCCAATCAGTTGTTTGAACAGTTACTGCACGACGATCCGTCTTTTGCCGCCCCTTATGCAAACCTGGGCCTCCTCAGCCTGGGATTAAACGAAGCGGATAAGGCTGTCTCCTATTTTCAATCGGCCCTCGCGCTCGATCCGGACCAGGAAGTCTCGCTGTTTTATCTCGCCACCATCTATGCCCGGCAAAAGAAGCTGCTTCCTGCGCGCACGCTGTTGCTTCATCTGCTGGAACTCAACCCTGCCCATGAGCCGGCTAAGCAGTTGTTGCAGCAACTTGGATGATAATTTCAAAATAAGGATGCCGACAGGGTGATCCGGTGCACCGATCCCAACTTGTTTTTTTCCTGGAATCCATAATCCAGTTGCAGCACGCCGAATCTTCGTTTATACCGGATGCCGAAGCCAAAGGCCGGCAAGCCTCCTTCATCGGCCCCCAGTTCATAGCCGCTTCGCACGTAGAGAAGCTGATGATAGCTGTATTCCGCACCCAACCCAAAGGTTTCATGATTATCGGTGGGATGATTCAGCTGAGCAGCAAAGCTGAGCAGCTGCCCGGCCCCTTTCAGCGCATCCCAATGCAGCCCCAGACGGAATATGGAAGGAACCGCCATCTTCCCGAAGGCGGCCACCGTATCGAACCCCTGTAAGGTTTCTATAATGATGCTGCCCCTGGGCTCGGTAGTAAACCCGAAATTGGATATTCCTGCACTGAATCGCAGATTAGCCTTTCCTACTTCATACTGAAAACCGAAATCAACCACCCCATCCCGGGTGCTTTGTTCGGCAAAACGTTCTTCGATATACTTACCGCTAATGCCAAAAGAAAATTGAGTGGTCAGCTTCTTGGCATAGGAAAGCGCCAGTTCCTGATCGTAAGCCCGAAAGGTCTGCCCGTTTCCGGATGGCTCAAACTCTGTGGTAACATCCATTACGCCGGTATTGAGCCCGGTATAGCTTACCGCCACCACCGACCCTCCTTTGAAGCGGTGTGCCAGCGCCACAAACTGCAACTGCACCCCGGCAAAGTACCGGGTATCGGATACCTGTAGCTGCAGGTGGGAAGAGTCGAGGCGGGTGAGCCCGGCCGGATTCCAATACACCGATGCCAGGTCATGAATGCCCGCACATACCGCTCCGCCCATCCCGGCCGACCTGGCATCGGGCGCTATCTTCAGAAATTGAAAACCCGTGGTGGCTACCCGGCTGGCTCCGAAAGCCGGAAGCAGCTGCCCCCGAACCGGGTGGAAGCACGCCAGCAAAAAGAGAAAGAAAAGGGGTTTCTTCACGGGTGCAAAACTGAAAATATTTTCCGGTCAGCCAAATGAAATAATAGTGAAGGATATCCTTGTTCATTTTATAAAACACAGGCCGGGGCGGCGTGGACAACTACGCCCGGCCGATCTGGACCCCGCAGTGTCTACCCGGTATCTTAGCCAACGCATTTAAAAAACAAGCCCCTGGATTTTTTACCGGAAGATATCAGCCGTTACGCGGAAGCCATGAGCCAGCCCGAGGATCCGCTGCTGCAGGCGCTGCAACGGGAAACCCACCTCGAGGTGCTCATGCCCCGTATGCTGAGCGGAACCCTGCAGGGCAACCTGTTGCGCTTGTTTACCTACATGATCCGGCCCCGGAGAATATTGGAAATAGGCACTTTCACGGGCTATTCCGCCATTTGCATGGCACAGGCTCTCCAGCCTGGCGGCCGCCTGCATACCATCGACATCAACGCGGAGCAGGAAGGCAGGATCCGGAAATATCTGAAGCTATCCGGTACGGAAGACCGGGTACAACTGCACCTGGGCGAGGCAGCCAGGATCATTCCCACTTTGCAGGAAGCCTGGGACCTGGTGTTTATTGATGCCGACAAAGAAAATTATTCCCTTTACTACGACCTCGTGTTTCCCGCTGTGAGAGCCGGGGGCTATCTGATTGCCGACAATGTACTGTGGAGCGGTAAGGTACTCCAGGCCAAAAAAGACAAAGAAACGCTGGCCATCCATACGTTCAATGAAAAGATACATGCCGACGAACGGGTAGAGCCCCTGCTCCTTCCCATTCGCGACGGCCTGATGATTTGCAGAAAAAAATGAAACCAACCCGGATATTAAACGAATACACCGGAGCTATGAAATACTTGCTATTCCTGCTCGGATGGCCCTGTACCCTGCTGGGGCAAAACCTGACCTACCCGCAGATGGTGAACGGTTTTGTTCAGCAATGGAAGGAGGTGGCCATTTCGGAAATGAACCGGACCGGCATCCCGGCGAGCGTGACCCTCGCCCAGGGCATCATAGAGAGCAACGCCGGGCATTCTCCGCTGGCCGCCGATGCGAGCAACTTCTTCGGCATTAAATGCCATAGCGACTGGAAAGGAAAAACTTACACTTACACCGACGATAAGCCCGATGAGTGCTTCCGGAGCTACGACGACCCTAAAGACTCCTGGAAGGATCATTCCGATTTTCTGAAGAATCAATCCCGTTATAATATCCTGTTTACTTACGGCCCTACCGATTATAAAAAATGGTGCAACGGGCTGAAGGACTGCGGGTATGCCACCAACCCCAAGTATCCGGAAATCCTGATCAACTGCATTGAGCACTTCAACCTGCATCAGTATGATCTGAGCGGTAACGACCTGGTAAAGTGGCAGCAGGAGCATCCGCAACCGGCGGCAGGCAACGATTCTGCTTTGGTAAAAAACAATTCCCCTTACGGTACCAATATCGGTACTTCCGCCGTCAGCTCATCCAGCACCGGAAGAACCCTTCTGTTCAATGATATCAAGATGACCCTGGTGAAGCAGGACGAATCGCTCGCCTCCATTGCCAAGTGGTACGGGCTGTCGGAAAAGCGTCTCCGGAAATACAATGACTGGGGCGATGAACCCGTAAACCTCCATCCGGGAGATAAAATTTACCTGCAACCCAAAAGATTGCGGGGAGATGCCGAAACGCATATGGTACAAGAGGGAGAAACCATGTGGTTTATAGCCCAGCAACACGGAATAAGGCTCAGCGAATTGTACGATAAAAACCTGATGACGGACGGGCAACAGCCTGCCACCGGCGCGGTGCTCTCGCTGAAGAACACCGTTTCGAAGCCGCCGCCGCTGGCCACTGCAGCGCAGAGCCTGCCCGAAAAACAAGTTGCGTCGCCGAGCCATCTGCCGGCACAGCAGATCCCTGCCAGTGGTCGTACCTACCTGGTGAAAAGCGGAGACACCCTTTATTCCATCAGCAAAAAATTCGACACCACGGTGGATTCCCTGAAAACCTGGAACCACCTCGTGGGCAATACCATTTATGTGGGACAAACGCTGAAGGTGCAATAAGCGATGGAAACGGTTTATGTTCGCAGCCTCCAACATGCAGCCCATGATTCAATTACACGACAAAAAATTTATTCCCTTCCTTCCGGAAGATAAAATTCAGGAACAGATTGCCCGGCTGGGACAAGCACTGAGCCGCGATCTGCAAGGGGACCTGCCCCTGTTCCTGCCGATCCTGAACGGATCCTTCATGTTCGCCGCCGACCTGATGAAACAGATCAGCATCCCGGCCGAGATCTCCTTTGTCAAAATAGTATCGTACGTAGGCACCGCCTCTTCCGGCCATGTAAAGACCCTGATCGGCCTGGATGTGCCAATCAGAGACCGTACGGTGGTTATCCTGGAAGACATCATAGATACCGGCCGTACCCTCACCGAATTTCTGCCGGTGCTCCAGGGGTATAAGCCCAAAAAGATTCTGTTGTGCTCCCTCCTCTTCAAGCCGGAGGCCCTGCAGGCTCCTGTTCAACCCGACTACACGGGCTTTGAAATCCCCAATCATTTTATCGTGGGGTACGGGTTGGATTATAATGGGCTTGGCCGTAACCTGAGAGACATCTATCGGCTCGCTGATTAATACTTCGCAAAAAAAATCCTGCCGGTTCCGGCAGGATCTCCACTTGCAAAAATCGTTTTATCCTAATCCCGGACTGATCTGGCCCAGGTTAATTGGTGGAATCACCGGGGCGGGCTCCGATTTGGCTTCCGGCTTTTTGTTTTCTTCCGATTCGGTTACCGGCTCTTCCACCCTGGGTGCCTGTTTAATTTCCCAGGGGCGCTTGCCAATCAGGCGTTCCAGATCGGCCTGAAACAGGATTTCCTTTTCCAGCAGCTCATTGGCCAGCAAATCAAGTTCTTTCCGCTTTTCCAACAAGAGTTTTTTCGTACGCTGATAGGCCTGATCAATCAGCTTACGAACCTCTTCATCGATCAGTTGCGCGGTAGACTCACTGTAGGGTTTGGTAAAACCATATTCCTCTTGCGAGTCGTGGAAGCTGATGTTTCCAATTTTGTCATTCATACCATACACGCTGATCATGGCATAGGCCATCTTGGTGATTCTTTCCAGGTCGTTCTGCGCGCCGGTGCTGATGCGTCCGAACACTATTTCTTCAGCGGCACGTCCGCCCAGCGTCATACAGAGGCTGTCGGTGAGCTGCTCGGTGGTG
>Ga0265314_10004308_pt1 | contig 13292 bp, 13 predicted proteins | sample 4126metaG_FD_203106 | JGI IMG/M metagenome (GOLD analysis project Ga0265314, IMG submission 203106) | Rhizosphere microbial communities from Carex aquatilis grown in University of Washington, Seatle, WA, United States - 4-1-26 metaG | ecosystem: Host-associated > Plants > Roots > Rhizosphere >... | reverse complement strand
GCGTCCATCAGCTCGCGCAGGCGGAGCGCCAACTCGTCGCCCGGACCGGGAACCGCCGCTGCTGCCATGAAGAACCCGCGAGTGCACCCGCGGCCGGATCCGTGGGGGACAGACCGGCCGGACAGGACCGGGCCACCATACGCCCGGTCAGCCGATCGGCCACCCATGACCTTTGGGCAGATCAGGTCCGATTGTCGATCGTGCGCTCCGTGCCAGCCAGCAGCCGTTCGACGTTGTCGCGGTGGAAGTACCAGATCAGGGCCGGGGCGCCGAGGGCATAGATCAGGTGGGCCAGCGACAGGCCCTCGACCAGGACTGCGGCGACCACGATCACGCCGGCCAGAGTGGTGGCGACCAGCGACCCGACCGACGAGTAACGAGTCAGCCGGATCACCCCGAAGAAGACCGGGATGACGATCAGGGCCACGATCGGCCACAGGACGATCAGCGAGCCGAATGCCGGCGACACACCCCGCCCGCCCCGAAAGCCGATATACGGCGAACGGCTGTGGCCGATGATCGCAACCAGGACCGCCAGGCCCTGGACCACCAGGCCTGCGCCCAGCAGCGCGGGCAGCGCGGCGGCGAAGACGCCCTTGAGCAGGTCGAGGATGCCGGCCGCAGCCGCGACGCGCGGGCCGAGGACGCGCAGGACGTTGGCGCCGCCGGTCCGGCCGCTGCCCTGGGTCCGGGGATCCGGCCCGCCCACGAAGCGGGCCAGCAGGACGCCCCACGGGATGCCGCCCACCAGGTAGGCGCCGCCGATCGAGACCACCCCCACGGCAATCGTCGTCGTGTCCATGCCGGCCGAGTATATCGACCGGTCTCCGCCGATTCGGACGGGTTCCGGGCCCTGCCGGGGGCTCTCGGCCGGACCGAGCCTAGGCCCTGGGCTCCACGACCGTGATCGCCTCGACCAGCCGGTCCGGCCGGCCGCGGAACCACTCCCGGCGGACAGGATCCTGGTTGCAAGCCTCGACCAGCGTCGCCAGCCGGGCATTGACCGGCGCCCGGCCGCCGAGCTTCGTGGCGGCCCGGGCGACGGCGCCGTTGAGCCATTCGACCTCGGTCGGGGCACCGGCCGCGGCCGCGAGATGGAGGTGGAGCGAGGGCCGCTTGCCGCCTCGACCGCTGGCCACGACCCGGGTGAAGATCGGCTGGACCAGCGCTCCGGGCAGCCGCCCGGCCAGGGGCAGCAGCCGGGCGTCCGCCCCGAACAGCTTGATCGGCCGGAGGTTCAGCCGGCTCATCACGCCGAGCGCCTCCCCGAGCTGGCGTCGTTCGAGACGAAACAGGTCCGGGTCCTTGTACACGGCTACCGGGTCCAGGTCGACGATCGCGCCGCTGGCATTGCCCATCAGGTTGACCAACAGCTTCGACCAGCGCATCGCCTCCGGATCGGCGACCACCCGGGCCCGCAGCCCGCCGGCGTTGAACGCCTTGAGCAGCCGGGCGATCGCTGGCGCGACCTCGCCCCGGACGGCAGCCATGACGATGCCCCCGCGCGACAGGCGCCGAACCCCGCGCTCCGACACGCGCTCGACCGAGGTCGTCAGCGAGCCTGCAATCAGGCCGCCGGCCGGGCGCTGAGCGTCGATGAGCTGATCGGCGCCGACGCCGTTCTGGACGGCGAGGATCGTTGCGTCGGGCCACTGCCCGGCGGTCGCGATCGCTCCGGCCAGGTCGGGCATCTTGACCGCCACCAGGATCACGTCGGGCGCGTCCTGGACCGCCTCGGGCGAGCCGGCGACGGCGACCTCGACCGAACCCGAGGGACCCGGGTCGCCCTCGATGGTGAGCGTCTCGGTTGTCGCGCCGGCCGCGCCACCACGGCGAAGGAGCTGCACATCCTCACCACCCGAGGCGAGCGTCCAGCCCAGGAACGAGCCGACCGCGCCGGCACCGATGACCAGGATCACGCCGGTTTCGCCACTCAGGATTCGTACGCCTCGTAGGCCTCGGCGAGGAATTCGACCGGATGGCGCAGGCGGGTGCCCGTGGCGGCCGCAATCTGCCAGCGGCACGTCTCCGAGTCGCACGCCACCTGGTCCTCGCCGCTCGACCGAATCTGCTCGAAGAGCGGCTCGCCGACGGCCATCGCGATGTCGTACTTCTCGCTCTTCAGCCCATAGGTCCCGGCAATCCCGCAACAGTCGTGATCCATGTCCACGGCGCGCAGGCCGGGAACCAGCTCGAACAGGTCGAGGGCCGGCAATCCGATGCCGTGGCTGCGCAGCTGGCACGGGGCGTGATACGGCAGCGTCCGGTCGAGCTCGCCGAAGTGGGTGTCGAGCCGGCCCTGCTCGTGGAGGTCGAGCAGGAACTCGCAGATGTCCCAGGTCGCCTCGGACACCAGCCGGGCGTCTTCATCGTCGATGTCGAGCATCTCGCGGTACTCGGCCTTGAGCGTGTGCGTGCATGAGGTCGAGGTGCCCACGATCTGGTAGCCCGCCCGGGCATAGTCGGCCAGCACCGCCAGGTTGCTGCGTGCCCGGCCGCGGGCCTGGCCGTACAGCCCGTTGCTGATCAGGGGCAGCCCGCAGCAGACCTGGGGCGGGACGATCACCCTGAAGCCGTTCCGCTCGAGCACGTCGATCGCCGCCTGGCCGACGTGCGGCTCGTAGTAGTTCGCAGCGCAGCCGTGGAAATAGACAACGGTCCGATCGGCCGGCGGCGCGTCGGCCGACCAGCGCGAGCGGCGATACCCGCCCAGGCGGGACCGGAGCGTCCGCCCGCTGAAGCGGGGCAGGGGTGCGCGGCGGTCAATGCGGACGACGAGGTCGATCAGGGCCCGGACGAACCGGTTGTGGAGCGACCAGTTGGCGAGCGGCGCGGCGAGGACGCCGAGGCTGCCGGTGAGGTCGGTCTGGCCCAGGAGCCAGTCGCGCAACCGCGGCCGATGTCCGGCGCGCAAGGCCGCCCGGGCCCGGTTGTTCATCTCGGCGATCTTCACGTCGGCCGGGCAGGCCGTGCTACAGAAGCCGCAGCCGGAGCAGTAGTCAACCGAGCGGTCGGGCGACTGGACCACCGACAGGACGCCGCTGCCGGGAGCCAGCTCGGAGCCGAGCCGGAAGCGCTGGGACTGCGGCCCGACGTATTTCGGACCGGGGAAGAGGTCGGTCACCCGGGCCACCGGGCAGACGGTCGTGCACACGTTGCATTTCAGGCACTCGTCAGCGCTGAGGCCGATCGAGGCGAACGACTCGGGCGCCGCAGCCTGGGCCACGATCTCGGCGATCGTCATCGGCACAGCTCCCGGGCGGCCACGGCGGCGCTGGCCAGGGCCACCCCGTCGCCGCAGTGCTCGCGCAGGTAGCGCTGGCCGGCGAGCAGGCTGCCGGCGATCCGGACGTTCTCAGCCAGCGGCCGATCCGGCGCACCGGGCGCAACCGGCCGAAGCCGCGAGTCGGTCCGAAGGCCGGCCGTCTCGAGCGGGTGGCCGGCCGGATCGAACGGATCATTGAGCAGCCAGTGTTCGGCCGGCGGTCCGTCGACGGGCAGGCCGAGGACCGCTTCGCGCAGCAACCCTGGCCCGTCGGCAATCAGCCCGCCGCCGGCGATCCCGCCCGTGGCCAGGATCACGGCCCCGGCGGAGACCACGAGCTCACGGGCAGCTGCCGGCGCACGGAGCTCGCTCACTCGCCCCCCTGGACCGATCGTGCCGTGGACCGCCTCACCCACCTGGAGCCGGCCGCCGTGACGGCGCAGGATCGCGCGCAGGGCCGCGAACAGGCGCAGGCCGGGGATGCTCGGCGGAACGAGGGCAACCTCGAACGGCGCGAGCGGCAAGCGCTCGCGGGCGGCGGCCAGGACGGCCGGGTGGTCGTGCAGGCCGAGGACGGCCGGCAGGGCCAGGCGCCCTCTCACGCTTCCTGCTCCGCCTGCGCGTCCCGGCGAACGGACATCGAGCGCGCGGCTGATCGCGTCGAATGCGGTCTCGCGCCAGGCCGGATCGTCGAAGAGGCGGGCGAGGTCGAGGCTCGAGAGGTTGTGCCGGCCGGCCAGGCCGGGCAGCTCGATGGAGATCGACTCGATCCGCGCGGGCGGCTGCTGGCCGCGCCACGTTGCGGGCCGGCGCAGTCCCTCGGCGATCGCCTCCGGCCAGAAGTCGCGGAAGCCGGCCAGGCCGCAGACCACGAGGATCTCGTCCGGTGCCCACGGCGCGAGGGCCGCGGCCATGCCGTCGGGCAGGATCGCCGCGGGCCGGGTCGCCCCGATCGAGGTCGGGATCGCGCGGAGCGGATCGCCCAGATCGCCGACGAGGTCGAGCCCCTCGGCAGCCAGGGCGGCGCGCAGCCAGTCCAGGGCCGCGGGAAGCTCCGCCGCGAGGAACGCATAGGGATGGCCGGGCAGCCGGGCCAGCTCGTCGACGGCCGCGTGGGACGTGGGTGCGCCCGGCACGGCGCCGACATCGATGCCGCCCGGCGCCCAATGCGTCGCGGCGTGGCCGGTCGCCAGGACCTGGACCCGGGCGCCGGATTCGGCCAGCCGGATCGCCGCGGTCAGGCCGGCCAGCCCGGCCCCCACCACGGCCACCTCAGCCCGGACCATCGCTGGCCTCCACGGGTGTCTCGGCCTGCGCCGCCGCGAGGCCATCGAGCGCTAGCGCGTCAACCCCGAGCACGCCCCAGTAGATCCCGGTCGACAGCCACAGCTCCTGGAGCTGGCGGCCCCAGGCGATCGGCCGGGTGCCGCGATAGCGCTCGCGGAGGAAGGCCACGAGCGGATCCTCGTTCTCGGGCGCTGCCTCGGGTGCCGGACCGTACGAGGCGTCGCGGCCGGCCGGGCGCTCGAGCGCGGCCAGCACCCCCGCCGCCCGGAACGTGCAGAACGCGCCCTGGCAGGGACCCATCCCCAGCCGGGTGCCGCGGCGCACGTCGTCGAGGCTGCAGGGCGCCCGCTCGGCCAGGAAGGACTCGAGCAGCGTACGGGTCACGAGCTCGCATTCGCAGATCAGGGCGGCGTCGCCGCCGCCGGTCTTCTCGTGGGCCGCCAGGCGGTGGCCCAGCCAGTAGTAGCCCCGTCCGCCCCCCTGGCCTGGCAGGACATCGTCGGCGGTGGTGCACGGCTGGTCGATGCCGAGCTTGGCGCACACGACGTCGGCCGTCTGCTCGGCCATCAGGCGATAGGTCGAGAGCTTGCCGCCGACGATCGACACGAAGTTGGTCACACCGTCACGAACCTCGTGGTCGATGACGACGTGGGCCCGCGAAAGCTCGCGATCGCCCCGGCCGGCCGTGGCGGTCTCGCCCAGGTCGGCCGCGTACAGCGGCCGGACGCCGGCATAGGCCCGCAGGATCCGCATCCGGCGGAGGCCGGGGAAGAGCTTCTCGCCCTCGTCGATCAGGCCCGCGATCTCGGCCGGCGTCGCCTCGTAGTCGTCGGGGTCATCGACGGGGATGTCGGTCGTGCCCAGGATCGCCACGGTGTGGACCGGGACCATGATGTCGCCGTCGCTGGGCGGCTTGCAGCGGCTGACCACGGTGTCGGTCATGCGCTGGTTGTAGACCAGCATCGTGCCCTTGCCCGGAGACATCGGCAGTTCGATCCCGGCCAACGCCGCCACCCGCCCGGCCCAGGCACCGGCGGCCGACACGACGATCCGGGGCGCGATCCGCTCGACCGTGCCGCTGCGCCCGTCGCGGATCGCGACCGCCGACACGAAGTCGCCGCTGCGCTCGATCGCCACCACCTGGTGGTAGGGCAGGGCCCGGCTGCCGCGGTCGGCCGCGTCGCGCAGGTTGGCCTCGACCAGCTGCCATGGTTCGAGCGAGGCGTCCGGAATCCGGTAGGCGCGCCGGATCCGGCGGTTGAGGGCCGGTTCGCGCTGGAAGAGCGCCTCGAGCGGCTCCTCACTGCACGCGATGCCGACGGCGGCACAGCGCGCCGGAAAGGCGTCCACGTAGTCGTCCGGGTCGTCGGGCGTGGCCACGTACACGCCGCCGGTGTCCTCGATACAGGCCGGGGCGATCCGGCGGATCACCGCGTTCTCGACGATGCACTCGCGGGCAGCCTGCGGATCGCGGGCGATGTAGCGGGCGCCCGAGTGGAGCAGGCCGTGGTAGCGGCCGCTCGTGCCGCTGGCCAGGTCACCCTTCTCGACGAGCAGGGCCGTCAGCCCGCGCCGGGCCAGGTCGCGGAGCAGCCCCGCGCCGGTCGCGCCGCCACCGACGATCAGGACATCAACGCTGCGCGGCAACCCGGCCTGAGCACCCATCCGGCCCATCATGCCCCACCCGGGCTGCCCGGAACCCGGCTCAGGGCTCCAGCCAATCGAACGTCCGGCCGACCGCCTTCTGCCACCAGTGGTAGGCGGCGGCACGGCCGGCCGGATCGAGCTCCGGTGTCCAGTGCCGGTCCGCCCGCCAGTTCGCGCGCAGGTCGTCGAGATTCTTCCAGACGCCGACCGCCAGCCCGGCGGCGTAGGCCGCGCCCAGCGCGGTCGTCTCGATCACCTCGGGGCGCACGACGGGCACGCCCAGGACGTCGGCCTGGAACTGCATCAGGAGCTCGTCGCGGACCATTCCACCGTCCACCTTGAGCGCGCGCAGGTCGACGCCCGAATCGTGGTTCATCGCGTCGAGCACCTCGCGGGTCTGCCAGGCCGTCGCCTCGAGCGCTGCCCGGGCGATGTGGCCCCGGTTCGCGAAGGCGGTCAGGCCCACGATCACGCCCCGCGCCTCGCTCCGCCAGTAGGGCGCGAACAGGCCCGAGAAGGCGGGCACGATGTAGACCCCGCCGTTGTCGGCGACGGTGCGGGCCAGCGGCTCGATCTCATCGGAGCGTGCGATCAGGCCCAGGTTGTCGCGCAGCCAGCGGACCAGGGCGCCGGCGACCGCGATCGAGCCTTCAAGGGCGTAGGCGGGGGGCTGGCCGGACAGTTGGTAGGCGAGGGTCGTGAGCAGGCCGCTGGCCGAGGGCACCGCCGTGGGACCCGTGTTGAGGAGCATGAAGCAGCCCGTGCCGTAGGTGTTCTTGGCCTCGCCGGCAGCGAAGCAGGTCTGGCCGAAGAGCGCCGCCTGCTGATCGCCCAGGTCGCCCGCGATGGGAATCCCGGCGAGGGCTCCGGTCGCGCTGCCGTAGACCTCGCTCGACGAGGCGATCCGGGGCAGCAGCGCCGCCGGAATCCCGAGCGCAGCCAGCACCTCCGGGTTCCACTCGAGAGTGCCCAGGTCCATCAGCATCGTCCGGCTGGCATTCGTCACGTCGGTCACGTGGACGCCGCCCTGCGGACCGCCGGTCAGGTTCCAGATCAGCCAGCTGTCGATCGTCCCGAAGAGCAGGTCACCGGCCTCGGCTCGCGCCTGTGCGCCTGTCACATGATCGAGGATCCAGCGGACCTTGGGTCCCGAGAAGTACGTCGCCAGGGGCAGCCCGCTCGAGGCCCGGAAGCGGTCCGGCCCGCCCTGGGCGGCCAGCTCCGCGACGATGGCCGCCGTCCGGGTGTCCTGCCAGACGACCGCGTTGTGGATCGGCCGCCCAGTCGACCGCTCCCAGATGACGGCCGTCTCGCGCTGGTTGGTGATGCCGACCGCGGCCAGCTCGGAGGCGGCGATGCCGGCCTTGGCCAGGGCGGCCCCGATCACCTCGTTGGAGCGCTCCAGGATCTCCAGCGGATCGTGCTCGACCCAGCCGGCCTCGGGGTAGATCTGGCGATGCTCGCGCTGGTCGATCGCGACCGGACGGCCGGCCGGATCGAAGACCACGAAACGGGTGCTGCTGGTGCCCTGGTCGAGCGCGCCGACGTACTGGCTCACAGCCGGCATTGTCCTCGATGGGCGCGCCCGCCGATCGGCGCGCCGCGAGCGCCTCAGCCGGTCAGCGTGCCCAGGGCGCGCCGGGCGGCGCGCCACCAGCGGCCCTTGCTCGGCCGGTGCTCGCGAGCCTGGACGCGGAGCACGGCCGGGCGGCCGTGGCTGGCGTCACGCTCACAGGCGGGATAGGGCAGGCCGGTCTGGCGGTCGCGTTGCTCGACCAGGGCCGAACCGCACTCCGTGCAGATGACGCGCATCGTCAGATCGCCTTCGAGGGAGTAGGCGTGACCGGCCGCGACCGGCTGACCGGCTGGCTGACCTCACCCCGGCGGCGGGCGTGGACGGCATCGTGGATGACGCCGTGGTGGCGGTGGTCGGCGAGGAGATCGAGCTCCCGGTCGAGGCCATCGTGGCTGTGGCCGTGGCCGTCTTCGGAGGGCGCCCAGGGCACGCCGTCGGCGAACAGGTTGGCGAAGATCTCGACCAGCTCGGGGTCGAACTGGATCCCGGCGTGGCGACGGAGCTCGGCCACGGCCGCCTCATGGGCGACCGCGCTGCGGTACGGCCGGCCGGCGACCATCGCCTCGTAGGCGTCGGCGATGGCCACGATCCGGGCGCCGACCGGGATCTCCCGGCCTGCCAGGCCGTGGGGATAGCCGCGGCCGTCGAACCACTCGTGATGGTGGAGGACGATCGTGGCCGCGTCACGCAGGGCGCCGGCCTGTTCGAGGACGACCTGGCCGATCTTGGGATGCTCCGAGACGACCCGCCATTCGCGATCGTTGAGCTCGCCCGGGTTGTCCAGGATGTCGTCCGGGATCGCCAGCTTGCCCAGGTCGTGGAGGAGGCTGGCGGTGTGGACCCGCTCGATCTCGCCGGGTGGCAGGTCGAGGGCCTGGGCCAGCATCGCGGACATCTCGGCGATCATGTTCGAGGGCTTGCCGGTCCAGCCGTTGCGCTCCTCGAGGGCGGCCTGGAGGGTGGCGGTTGCGGCGCGCATCGCCGAGCGGCCCACGTCGACCGCCCGCTGGCGGGCCTGCGGGGCGATCGCCGCCCGGCGGATCAGGTCGCCGTCGGCGAGCTCGTGGAAGACATAGACCTGGTCGCGGCCGAGGGCCTTGGCCGAGTACAGCGCCGCGTCGGCGTCGTTGATCAGGGCCTCGAGCTGCATGTGCGGTCCCAGGCCACCGGCAACCCCGGCGCTCAGGGTGATCGTCAGGACGTTGCCGTCGTCGAGCCGGATCTGGCGGCCGGCCACGACCCGGCGCAGCTTCTCGGCCATCGTGGCCGCGGCGTCGGCGTCGGTCTCGGGCAGGACCAGCATGAATTCCTCGCCGCCGTAGCGGCCGACGATGTCGACCGCCCGGACATTCGCCTTGAGCATCAGCGCGAACTCGCGCAGGACCGTGTCGCCGGCCGAGTGGCCGTGGGCGTCGTTGACCCGCTTGAAGTGGTCGAGGTCGACGAGCACGATCGACAGCGGCCGGCCGTAGCGGCTGGCCCGGTCGAGCTCGGCTTCGATCCGGCCGATCAGCGCCTGCCGGTTGAGGACGCCGGTCAGGGGATCGACGGTGGCCAGGGTCCAGGCTTCGGAGACCCGGGCGGCCAGCCGGCCGAAGGCGGCCCGCAGCTTGGGATCGTCGAGGCCGTCGGTCTGGACGACGTAGGCCGGGTCGGTGGCGCCGGCCAGGGCTTCGGTGATGGCCGTGATTCGATGGAGCTGGCGCCGGCCGATGGTGGCCGTGAAGCCGACGCTGCCGAGGACCGCCCCGATGAAGGCGACGACCAGCGCTGCGAGCAGGAGCTCGGTGCCGGGCGATAGCGCCATTGCCGGGTTGTCCCTTTGATACCGCCCCTCGGCCCCTGGATTGGGGCCCTTGATCGGGGGTTGATCTGGACCGAACACTGGGCCCGGGGGTCCCAGTCGGGTATAGCCAGATGGTCCAGTGCGGGTCCTCGGCCCAACCGGGACCCGCCTCCCGGAGGCCGGTGCGCGGGTGCACGTCCTGCCTGATCGGGGGTGAGAAGTACTCCCGGCGATGCGGTCTGCTGGCGTGCTGGAGGGTGCTCGTTGCGGGCGATCACCGGGCGCCGTTGACGGCGGGCGACGGCCCCCCATGCTCAGTGCCGGGTCGGCCGCGCTCAGGCTCCCGGGGCGAGGTCCAGCCGGCCGCCCAGGCACAGCTTGCCGGCCGCATCGTCGAGCCGGTAGAACCAGCCGGCGCCGCTCCGCCAGGCCCGCCCGTCGAGGGTCGCTCCGGGCGACGCCGCGGCCCGGTACTCGAGCCGGTAACGGCGGGGCACGGCCCGGATCGCGGCCGGATCGCCAAGGTCCACGGCCTCGTCGAGCCAGTCGAGGTAGACCGCGTTATTGACGTGGCCCATCGGATCGAGCTCGTGGAGGCGGACGTCGAACGAGCGCCGGAGCGCATCGGCGGGCGGCTCGCCGGGGTCGACCCGGGTCGGCTCGAAGCTGTCGAGCGGGACGCCGAAGGCAATCGGGAAGGCGTCCGGTACCCGCGTCGGCACGCCCGCGGTTGTGGTCATCACCCAGTCGGTCAGGACGGTGGCGACCGGCGCACCGTCGGCCTCCGTGCGCAGGTCGCAGCGCCGGCGGGCCATCACCCGCCGGCCGCCGATGACCTCGGTCGTGGCGATCATGCTGACGCCCGTCGGCAGGGCGGCCTCGATCGACAGGTCGACCGCCCGGACGACCCAGGCCAGACTCCGTTCCTGGTACCACTCCCGGCCGAACCCCCGGCGCTCTGAATGGAGCCAGGCGAGGTCCTGGGCGTAGCGCAGGTAGGCCGAAGCGCGGGCGATCCCGTCCGGGCCGGCCTCATCGAAACGAACCCGATAGGTCGAGGACGAGCGACGCTCGGTCTCGGTCGGCGGGGCGTAGCGGTCGTTGGCCGGATCGTGGACCAGGGCGTCGCTCGTCGGCTCGCTCATCGGCTGCTCATCCGACCGGCCGGCCGGGCGTGGCCAGCTCGTCGAGCTGCTCGAGGGCGACCAGGCGCGTCCCGGCATGGGGCGCGGTCTGGGCGTCGAGCCGCACCCGGCAGGACCGCTCGGCGTCGAAGACCACGAGGGTGACGCCCAGCGCTTCGTCCTCATCGTGGGCGTGGCTGCGCGCGTCGTCGAGCTGATGGAGGACATCGGCGTTGATCCCCCGGGCACCCCACTTGCAGTCGAACGCCTCCGCGCCGCCGGCCGCCTCGAGGGTGACGTCGTACGGGTGGATCTCTGCCGGGACGCCGTCGAACAGGATTCGGCGCTCGCGGCGGACGGTTGCAGGATCCGCCCGGCGGGCGAGGAGCCGCGCCGTCAGCTCCTCGACGATCGCGCCGCGGACCTGGTTGCGGACCTGGTCACCGCGATCGGCCACGGCCAGGGACGCGGCCAGGATCGCCTCGGCGTGTTCGCGGTCGCCGCTCGAACCCGGCCCGAACAGGGTCGGAAAGGTCCGCCGCCAGCGATCCGAGTCGCTCGACTCGCCGTTCATCACCGCCCGGGCCAGGATTCGCTCGTCGAGCGAAGCCCTGCTGATCAGCTCGGCGCTCCGGGCGACGAGGGGATCGGCCTGGATGGCCGCGTAGACGACGGCCCGGCCGTCGCGGGCCGCATCCTGGAAGCGCATATCGTCAGATCGCCACGCCGACGGCCAGCAGGACGACCTGGGGCAGGGTCGACAGCCAGTCGATCGCCCGGTGCGGATCGCGGATCAGGCTCGCCTCGTCGATCGCCAGCTCCACGGCCTCGACCTCGGGCTGGGAGGCCGTCCGAGTGCCGTCCGGCCCGTCGGCGACCTCGGCCAGCCGGTCGGTCCACGCCTGGCGCAGGTCGTTGACGTACGACCACTCGTCCTCGATCGATTCACCCAGCTCGGCCAGGGCATCCTCGGCGTCGATCGCCGCGCCGAGCAGGGCCCCGATCGTGGTCGCATCCATCGACGGAGCGTACTGGAATGTGCCGCGCATGGGTCGCAGCGGCGTCCGTGCTCGGGCCGGCGTTGCGTTTGGCTCGGTGCCGGCGCGCCTCCCCTGCCGGGCCGGCGTCCGAGCTACCCGGCCTGTCCGGCTCCCGGGAGTGGCCGGCCGCTGCGGGTGGCCTCGATCGCGCTGGCGGCCACGGCCTTGCCTTGGACCTGCTCCAGGGCCCGCCGGCAGGTTTCGTCCCAGGATTTGCTGTACGCCCGGATCGCCTGGTCGCGCAACTTCGTCGCCTCCTGGCGGCGGCCGAGCTGGCTCAGGCCGTCGACAGCGTCGAGGGCGGCCCGATACAGGACCGGCAAGTCGGCGGCGAGATTCGAACCCGATTCCATCACGATCAGCGTTGCGCGCCGCTCCCGCCCTGCCTATGACCGACTCGTCCGGGGCCCTCCACGGCATTGGACCCACGCCGGCACGCCGGCCGGGGCGTCCGTGCGACGATTGCGCCCGACGAAGAACGCTGGAGGGTGGCATGGACCTGGGAATCACGGGCCGGGCGGCGCTGGTTGGCGGTGGCTCGTCGGGCCTCGGCCGGGCGACCGCCGAGCGTCTGGCAGCGGAAGGCTGCCGGCTGGCGATCTGGTCGCGCGGCGCCGATGGGCTGGCCGCGGTCGCCGCGGACATCCAGGGCCGCCATGGCGTCGATGTGACCTGCCTGGCGGGCGATGCCAGCGAGCCGGGGGCCGGCGCCCGGATCGCCGCCGAGGCGACGGCCGCCTTGGGCCGGGTGGACATCCTGGTCCTCAATGCCGGTGGGCCGCCGGCGGTGGACCCCACCCAGACCGACGCCGCCGGCTGGGCCCGCGCCTTCCAGCTCCTGACCGTGACCCCGATCGAGATGGCCACGGCGCTCCTGCCGGCGATGCGCGCCGCGGGCTGGGGCCGGATCGTCGGGATCCTGTCGTCCGGTGTCCGCCAGCCGATCCCGGACCTCGTCTACTCGAATGCCGGCCGGGGCGCCCTGGCGGCCTGGCTCAAGACCACCGCCCGGGTCGTGGCGGCGGACGGCGTGACGGTCAACGGCGTCCTGCCCGGGCGGCTGAGCACGCCCCGGGTCGACAGCCTCGACAAGGGCCGGGCCGAGCTGACCGGCAAGTCCGTCGAGGACGTCAAGGCCGGCCACCTGGCCACGATCCCCGCGGGCCGCTACGGCCGTCCCGAGGAGCTCGCGTCGCTGGTCGCCTACCTCGCCTCGGACCTGGCCAGCTACCAGACCGGCACGTTCACCGCCGTCGACGGCGGCCTGATCAGCGGCCTGCCCTGATCCATGGCCCCGTGCCGGGGCCCTGACTCGTGCCGCGGGCAGGGTTCGGAGCCCGTTCTCGCCAAAACACGAGAAGAGCCGCGCTTATGGTCGGTCGGAGCCGCCGGAGCGCGTTCGAGGGACTGTTCGAGCCCCGACTTGAGCACGAGCTCCCTGCCCAATGGGCCCGTATGCGGCCCGGCGGGTCAATTTGCGACCATAAGACCTCGAAGAGTCGAGTTTTGGCAGAAAGCGGCCCGCAATGCTGCGCTATCGCCGGCGACGGCGTGCTCGGACTGCCCG
>Ga0265314_10004307_pt1 | contig 13295 bp, 17 predicted proteins | sample 4126metaG_FD_203106 | JGI IMG/M metagenome (GOLD analysis project Ga0265314, IMG submission 203106) | Rhizosphere microbial communities from Carex aquatilis grown in University of Washington, Seatle, WA, United States - 4-1-26 metaG | ecosystem: Host-associated > Plants > Roots > Rhizosphere >... | reverse complement strand
CTGAACCATGCGGTTATGGTGGCGGGTTCGGAATACGTTTACCGGCAACCCCCAACAAAGGCTCAAATGCGCCGGGCGCGCATCACCGCCCGAGCCCGCAGTGTGCCAAGGAGAGAGATCATGGCTGCATCTGAAAACCGTTTCAATCTGACCCGCCGAGAGGCGCTATTCCTTTCCGCCGCGGCTGGAGCCGGACTTGCCACGGCCAAATCGGCGCTTGCCTCCGACAGCATAAAGACCGCGGCCCACCAGGAACCGGGCAACTGCTCCACTCCTCGCACCGCGGTGGCCAAGACGCAATACGGAAAGGTGCGCGGTTTTGTCGACGGAGGGGTTCTCACGTTCAAAGGCGTTCCCTATGGCCAGACCACGGCCGGCGCGAATCGCTGGCTTCCCGCCAAGCCGCCTGCGCCGTGGACAGACGAATTCCCCGCGCTAGTCTACGGGGCCAACTGCCCGCAGAACCTGCACACCTGGACCAGCCCCGAGCAGACTTTCATCCAGGAATGGGACGACGGCTGGCAGAGCGAGGACACGCTCAAACTGAACATCTGGACGCCGAGCCTCACCGGCAAGCGTCCCGTCATGTTCTACATTCACGGCGGAGGCTACAGCTTTGGTTCGTCCTACGAACTTCCTTCGCACGAAGGCGCGCAGATGGCGCGGCATCACAACGTGGTGCAGGTTTCGGTCAATCATCGCCTCAATATTCTGGGCTTCTTCGACGCCTCGGAGATCGGCGGCTCCGCCTATGAAGACTCCGCCAACGTTGGCATGACCGACCTTGTGGCCGCGCTCAAATGGGTTCACGACAATATCGAGAACTTCGGCGGCGATCCCGACCGGGTGATGATCTACGGCCAGTCCGGCGGCGGATCGAAGGTAACAACGCTGATGGGCATGCCCGCGGCCGCGGGACTCATCCATCGCGCGGCGGCACAATCCGGCGGCGGCGGCAACATTCCCACGAGAGAGCAGCAGCAGGAACTGGCGCGGCAAATGATGAAGGATCTGGAACTGGCGCCCAACGACATTGCATCGCTCCAGAAGATGGAGTGGAGCAAGCTGAACGCCGCCGGCAACGCGGCCGCCGCCAAAATCAATCCTCAGGGTCCGCCCATGATGGGTCCATTTGCAGGAGGCAAGCCGCGCGTGGGCTGGTCGCCGTGCGTCGACGGCAAGGTCATCAACATGCGCTCGTTCTTTGACGCCGCTCCGGAGATCTCCAAGAACGTGCCCATTCTCATCGGCTCAGTGACCGAGGAAGGCAATCGCATGTCGTCGCGCCCCACTGAAGAAGAGTGGAATGCAAGCTTGACCAAGGCGTATGGCGGCGAAAAAGCAACCGCCGTCATCGCGGCATTGAAGAAGGCCTACCCCCACAAGAAGATCCAGACCCTGTCGTACATGTGCGGCGGGAGCTTCGGGCTGAACGGCCTGAGCATGCGCAACAACGTGGTAAAGATGGCCCGCTTGAAGCACGAGCTCAAGGCCGCTCCTGCCTTCGCTTATTACTTCACGTGGCAGACGCCCATCCTCGACGGCGTGCCCGGCGCATGGCATACAGCGGACCTGCAATTCTGCTTTGACAACACCAAACGCTGCGAACAGGGGACGGGCAACACGCCGGAGGCGCAGGCGCTGGCAAAAAAGATGGCATCCGCGTGGGCAACGTTTGCGGCAACCGGCAACCCCAGCCAGCCGGGCTTGAGGTGGGAGCCGTCGGAACCTGAAAGAAACAGGACGATGGTCTGGGACAACGAATGCCGCATGGCCGATGATCCCGACGCGGAAGCTCGCAAGATCATCCTGGCGTAAGGTCGGGGATGCGGGATCGCCTCCATCCACCAGGATCATGGTCTTTGGCCTGTTCATCAGCACGGATTCAACTCCACCCAATCCAGTGGGATTCCCGGGCAGCGATTATCGATGGTTAAACTCCGCCAACGGCACCGCCGCGCCAATGCATCAATAACCCGCAAAGTCCTCTGAGCGTATGTCATCCTCGTCCACGCCGGCCTTCACCAGCACGTCGCGCATGGATGCCACCATCCCCGGCGGCCCCGCAATGTAGTAAATCGGCCCATCAAGCGAGCTCAAATGGCGCCGCAGCATTTCCGCGTCAAACTTCCCTCTCTCCCCGCTCCATTGCCGGCCCGAATCGCCCATCGCGGTCATGGTCGCAATCAGGTGAAAGTTCGCATTCGCGCTGGCGGCCATCTCCAGCTCGCTCAGAAATGCGGCGTCTTCCGGCCTGCGATTGGAGTAGAACAGATAAATCTGCTGGTTCAGCCGTTCGCGGGCAGCCTGCAAAACCATGCTGCGAAAGGGCGTAATCCCGATGCCCCCGGCAATGAGCACCGCTGCCTTGTCTGCATTCCTGTGCAGCGTAAGCGACCCGGACGGCCCCTCCAGCTTGACCTCCAGGCCCGTTGGCGCTGCTTTGAGCGTGCGCTTGAACGCAGTGTCCCGCATTCGCGTCGCGACCATCAGTTCCGGCTCTGCCGGAGCGCTGGCCAGCGAAAACGTGCGGATATTGCCTTCGGCATCGCTTTCCGCCGGATCAATCAGCGTAAGATCAATCGCCTGACCGGCCCGGAATTCCAATCCATCCGGCTTGCGGAAGTGGAACGCCATGGTTCCTTCCGCAACCTCCGCTTTGCTCAACAGCTCACTTCTGTATTCGGCCACGGCACCCTCCCCTGAGAATAGGATGGTTCAACAATCTCGGGCGTTACAGGCCGGAGAAACATTCCACGCAGAAAACTGAGAGCGAATGGCCTGCGGCCGGAGACTACGGCTCAGAGCAATCTTTCAAAACGACACGTCGGCCGGCTCGGTCACCCGCAGCACGCTCTCGTCGCCGGTCATCTGCTTCCAGGCGGCGCGGATGGCGTCAATCTTCGCGCGGTTCTCCGCCGTATCCCGATAGTCGATGACGAGGACCTTGGACCGCAGCCGCTCCGGCTCGGTCTTGCCCTTGCTCAGCCATTGGCCGTAGACGTCCAGAACGCTCAGGCCGTCCGGAAAGCGCGGGGTGACTTCGCGGTCCAGGAACTCGCGCCACTTCTGCTCGCTGACGCCCCGCTCGGGATGGTCGGCCGGTCCCAGACCAAAATAGAGCTTCGTATCCACCCAGCCCTGGGTCGCGCCGGGATGGCTGGGGTCGCCCTGGAGAGTAGGGGCGGTGGCTTTGCTAACTGTGGTTGCATTTGTGACGGGGCCGCGGGCGTGGACACACCCACTCAGCAGTGCGGCGAGCGCTACCGGGAGCCACAGGCCGCGCCGGCGCATCTGGGGAATTACTGCTCCACTTCCACGCCGCGCCAGAACGCGACAAAGCCCTTGATTTTGCGCGCGGCGGGCTTGGGGTCAGGGTAATACCAGGCGGCGTCAGGGTTCTCCTGCCCGTCGATCAGCAGGCTCATGTAGCGGGCCTGGCCCTTCCAGGGGCAGGTTGAGGAGGTACTGCTGGGCCGGAAGTACTCGCGCTTGAGACTGGTTTCAGGGAAGTAGACGTTGCCTTCCACCGTCTCCGTTACGTCGCTTTCGGCAATCGTTTTGCCGTTCCAAACTGCTCTTGCCATGGGGGTTCCGCTTCAAAAACAGAAAAAACGAGTCCAACCTCCCGCCGGGATAACCAAACCCCGGCGGACGGCGGCTCGATAAGACAGTAACAGAGTTTCCCCCCTCTTGCGAGGGCGGATGCGGCACAAAATCCCGCAGGGAACCTACTTTGTCTCGGCGATCGAATCGATGTGGACCGTCTGGGTGCTCGCGTCTTCAGTGGCCGAGATGGTCACGTGGCTCCCGTAGTAGTCCTTCACCGCGTCTGGATTGTCGATCTTCCAGACCTGCTTCTTGCCTTCATCCACAAAGACCGGCTTCATGCCGCCCTCAATGCACTTCTTGACGCAGGCTGCTCCGCTGCCGGCGTGCTTGGCGCCGCACATTGAGTCGGATATCCAGCCGTTGACTTTTGAGGAGTCCGCGGCCTGGGCCGCAACCGCACAGAATGAGACTGCTACCACCAGCAAAGCGAGAATACGTTTCACGTGATACCTCTCCGGGGAATGAAATTTCAGAGTCCGCCTACCATCATGCTCTCGGGGATCGGCTTTGGGCAAGGCGGGCAGAGGTCAGGGCTTGGCCGGATAGGCGTATTGGGGCTGCGCCCCGGACTATTTCCGGCGCATGTCCCGCATACTCTCCACGCTCTTCTGCACCACCTCAAATCGGGCGGCGGCGGCGGTAAACCGCTTCACCAGTTCCGAGGTCTTCACCAGGAAGGTGGGAAAACGCCCGCGGATGCCCTCGAGGAACGGAGCGAACTTGGCCAGCAGCAAGAACCCCTCGCCATTGCAATCCACAAACAGTTCCGCGGAAACCGCGCCGTGAAGAACCATGGCCGCGGCCATCTCCCAGTAGGAGATCACCTGGCGGAGCCAGGCATTGTGCGGATCGGCGCCGTTCCCCACGATGGCGAAGTAGTCGTCCGCGCAGGCCGGCCAGAACTCGCCGATCACCCACGCGCGCGCCTTGCGCATCACCTCTTCGCGGCGCAGCTCATAAAGCTTAATGATGATTTCAGCATCGGCTGGGGTCGCAAGCGAGCTTTGCGCCTCCATTCCCATTCGTTCCATTAGTGAACCTCTCCGCTGCCAATGGTAAAGCATTGGAGGCATCCACGCTCCGAATGACGGGAAAGAGCTAGTGCCGGCCCGCAGTTCGCGCCGCCAGCGGAGTTGGCGCCACACCGAGTTCCCGGTGAGCCATTTCCGCAATTGCGGAACGGCAGGGCTCAAAGGCCGCCCAGACTGAGGCGCACCATCGTTCGATCATGGCATCGCGCGCCGGGCCCGGAGCCTCGGCCAGTACGTGATGGACTGTGATCTCTCCGCGTTCAGCCGGCAGCGGCATCGGCTGCCATGGCCGCCGCACCCGGGCCAGTCGCATGTGGGCCCGCTGCACCTGCTCTCCGCTGAATCCGTGTTCGAGATGCAGATAAAGGCCCACGAGCGAGAAAACCACCGTAATCGGCTTGGAGTGTTCCGCGGCGTGCTGCGCCGTAAAGGCGTCAACGGCAAGCTGATGAATGAAAGCGGGGTGACCATGAGTGAGCGTGTAGAACGAAAGTTCATTGAACGCCTCAAGATCAGTGGGCATAAGCGGCCTCCGAGCACGAAAAGAAGACTAGCAGACGGCGGTATTCACCGGTCCCCGCGGTGTGTTTCAATGAATGAGGTTGGGGGGGCTGCAATCCATGCATACTTTGCGCTGCTTTCTCATCGCCATTCTCATTCCTGGTTCCGCTTCCCTGCTGCCCGCCCAGAAAGAACATCGCCAGACACTCACACCCGCCCAGGTCGAGCAAATCCGCGAGGCAGGCATTTATCCCAACGATCGGCTCAATCTCTACACCAAGTTCGTTGACGAGTACGCGCAGAAGATCAAGGACCTGAGCTTCCGCTCCCACTCCACCGCTCGCGCCAAAAAAATAGATGACCAGCTCCTCGACATGACGGCGCTGATGGATGAACTCGACGCGAACCTGGAACAGTACACGGACCGCAAGGCCGACGTCCGTGCCGCGCTCAAAAAGCTCAATGAAGCCGTACCGCAATGGACGCGCATCCTTAATGCGCTTGCCGGGGAACCCACGTTCGACGAGTCGCGCAAGGAGGCAATCGAGTCCTGCGAGGACCTGTCCGGCGACGTAAGCCGCCTGTTAACCGAACAGACCGACTACTTCAACGAGCATAAGGATCAGCGCGGCCAGGAACGGGCGCTGCCCAACTAGAATTTCTCCGCCCCAGCCGCATCCTCGCGCATGGTCCCCCTACCCTGCCCGTCCGCGCCGAGCGTGCTACCCTCAGAAATTGGTGGCAAGCGAACTCATACTGATTTTCCAGGAAGAATATCGCGCACTGCGGCCGCGGGCGCCCATGCCGCCCATCTCCGTGCGCTTTCGGCGCTTCACATCCCTGAACACCACCATCCGCCTCCGCGAAGGGCACGTCTACGCCAGCCTCTCTGACCTGCTTGAAGGCGCGCCGCTGCCTGTCATCCGCGCCATCGCCCACATCCTTCTCGCCAAGCTCTACAAGAAGCCGATCGATCCCGCGCAGAATCATCGTTACAAGCGCTTTGCCTCATCCGCGGCCGTCACCCGGCAAACTGAATTGATCCGCAGCGCGCGCGGCAGCAAGCGCTACTCCGGTCCGCAGGGCCGCTACTACAACCTCGAAGAGGTCTTCGATTCACTGAACGAGCGCTTTTTCCATGGGCTGATGGGCAGGCCCGATCTCACCTGGAGCGAGCACACCGCCAAGCGCTCATTGGGCCACTACGATGCGGCACACAACACCATCGTGGTCAGCCGCGTCTTCGACCGCCCCTCCAGCCCGCGCTACGCCATCGAATACCTTCTCTATCACGAGATGCTGCACCTCAAGCACCCTGTCAGGATGAAGGGCATCCGCCGCTGCGTGCACTCGCGCGAATTCAAGGCAGAAGAGCGGCAGTTCCCGCAGTTGAAGGAAGCTCTGGCGTTCTTGAAACGGATCTGAAAGCCCCCAGACGCCCCGCCTTCCGCGTCACATTCAATCCAAATGCAGCCGCCACAACGTGTAAGTCACAATCTCATGCCAGATGGGATCGCTCTCGCGCGAACCTTCCTTGGTCGTCTCGATCCGCGGCCGCGGTGAGGTCAGCACATCGAGCCCATGCGCAGCGCAAATGGCATGAATCCGAAACATGTGCATGGTGTCGCTCACCACCACCAGCCGCCGCAGATGATTGGCCCGCGCAATCACCTCCAGCCGCTCCACCGATTGCGACGTGCTCACGCTGTGCGTCTCCGCAATGGTCGCCGATTCCGGCACGCCCGCGCCCATCAGGTACTGCTGTCCCACGCCCCCCTCGGTATAAGCGTCGCCGCCGGGACCGCCCGTGGTAATGATCAGCGGCGCAATGCCGCGGTCGTAAAGGCTCTTCGCATGATCCAGACGCGCGCGGTAGACCGGCGAAGGTTTGCCGTCGTACTCAGCCGCCCCGAAAACCACAATCGCATCGGCTGCAGCCGCCTGGTCCATTGAGGCATAGCGATCGATCTGCCCGGCCACCCACCACGACCAGACGGCCGCAGCGGCCATCAAAACCGCCAGCGCCGCCAGCACCCATCCCACGCGCAATCGCCTCCGCCGGGCGGGCTGCGCCTTCTGTCTTGCTCGCGGATTTCCAGTCGCGTGCATCACCATCTCTAGTGTTGCAGAACCATGACAATCTCGTGCGTGGGTATGGCTCCCTCGCGCAGGATCATCCAGCGGCCCGGCCCCAGCGAGAGATCCACGATGGTCGTGGGCAGGGACCGGCCGGTCGGACCGCCGTCAATGATGAGCGGAATGCGGTCGCCGATCTGGTCGCGTACGCAGGCCGCGTTGGTACACTCTGACGCGCCCTGCAAATTGGCCGCCGTCGCCGTAATCGGCAGCCCGAAGCGCTCCACCACCGCGCGCGGAATCGCCGAGTCCGGTACCCGGATGGCCACGTTGCCCGTGTATGCCGTCGATCGCAGCGGAAGCCTGCTTCCCGCGCGCACAATAATCGTCAGCGGCCCGGGCCAAAACTTGTCTGAAAGCCGGTCAAACGATACATCCAGGTCGCGCGCCAGCTCATAACCCTGCGCCACTGAAGCAATCAGCAGCGAGAGCGGCTTGTGTTTCTGCCGGCTCTTGATCTGATAAATCTGCTCCACCGCGTGCAGGTTGACCGGGTCCACCGCCAGCCCATAAAACGTATCGGTGGGCAGGGCCACCACGTTGCCCTTGCGCAGGCAGGAGACGATGTAATCGATCCGGTCTGGTTGAGGTTCATCGGGATGAACACGCAGAATCTCTGCGGACAAGAGACCTACCCCCGCATTTCTTTGTAAATCCGGAAGCTATCAGGACCACCCGTCATAGCGCAACCTGGATGGCGCTCCGGCGGCACCGCCGCGGCAACCAAAACTGCCCCCGCTGAAAGGTCTAAAATCGGCACAGGTTTACGGGTTTCACTTCCCATGCCTGTTCGCATTGTACAGAGTAAGCAGAACGCGCGGCTCAAAGAACTGCGGCGCGCCCTCGGCGCACCCGGCCGCGAGGCCCGCGGTCTGGCCGCCCTCGAGGGGTTGAATCTCCTCGACGAGGCGCTGCGCGCCGGCCTGCGCATCGCCGCCGTCTTCCTCGCCCAGGAGGCGCACGATCCGCTCAAGGGCCTGGAACTGCCGCAGGAACTCGACGTGCTGCTAGTCCCGCAGGCCATCCTCAACCCGATCCTCGCCACCGAGACGCCGCAACCCGTAGCCGCCCTCGTCGAGATGCCCGACTGGACCTGGGCTCACGTCCTTCGCAGCCGCCCAGCCTGGCCGCCGCTGGTGCTGGTGCTGGCCGGCTTGCAGGATCCCGGCAACCTGGGCACCATCATTCGCTCGGCGGAGGCCTTCGGCGCCACCGGCATCGTCGCCCTCCCCGGCACCGTCAACGCCTGGAACCCCAAGGCCGTCCGCGCCTCGGCTGGCAGCATCTTCCGCATGCCGCTCATCGCTGCCGGCGTTCGAGAGTGCTTCACCAGCCTGCGCGAAGCCGGCATACGCGTGCTCACCACCGCGCCCAAAGGCATCGAACCAGCACACGAGACAGGCCTCGCCGCCCCCATCGCGCTCATCATCGGCAATGAAGGCAGCGGCATTCCGGATGAGCTAGCCGCGCGCGCCGATGAGCGCGTCACCATCCCCTGCCCCGGCCCGGTGGAGAGCCTCAACGCCGCCGTGGCCGCCAGCATCCTGCTCTATGAAGCCTCCCGCCAGCGCTGTGAGAAGGCCGGTAGCGCCGCATCGCTCAAGGGGAGCACGCGATGAGCCTCTTTGATGGAGTGCCCGACGCGCCCCGCGTCTCCTCCCGCTCCATGCCTCACGTAGGCCCGGGCGCGCCGTTGGCGGAGCGCATGCGCCCACGCACACTCGATGATTACAAGGGCCAGGAACATCTGCTCGGCCCCGGCAAGCCGCTGCGCGTGCAAATCGAACGCGACGCGCTGGGCACGGGAGAACTGGGCTCCATGATCTTCTGGGGCCCTCCCGGCGTGGGCAAAACCACTCTGGCCAAAATCATTGCTGAAACCACCCAGGCCAACTTCGTTGAGTTCTCCGCCGTCCTCAGCGGCATCAAGGAGATCAAACAGGTAATGGCCGCGGCCGCGCAGGCGGCCGAACTGCACTCCCGCACCATCCTCTTCGTCGATGAGATTCACCGCTTCAACAAGGCGCAGCAGGATGCATTTCTCCCCTACGTCGAGCGCGGAACCATCCGCCTCATCGGCGCCACCACTGAGAATCCCTCCTTCGAGATCATCTCCGCCCTGCTCTCGCGCTGCCGCGTCTACGTGCTCAATGCGCTCACTGAGCCGCAGATCGCCGGCCTGCTGCGCAAGGCGCTGGAGGACAATGAGCGCGGCCTTGGCGCGCTCAACCTGACTGCCGATGACGACGCCCTCACCCTCATCGCCGCCTACTCCAGCGGCGACTGCCGCGCCGCCTACAACACGCTGGAAGTCGCCGCCCAACTCGCCACGGAACCATTCACACAAACGAGCACACAAAGCCTTGTAACTGGATCGCAAGGACTGGTAACTGGATCGCAAGGACCTGTAACAGGATCGCAAGGACTTGTAACAGGATCGCAAGGACCTGTAACAGGATCGCAAGGACTTGTAACAGGATCGCAAGGACTTGTAACAGGATCGCAAGGACCTGTAACAGGATCGCAAGGACTTGTAACAGGGCACGACTTCAGTCGTGCCGCAGGATACCAGGAAGATACCCGGGCTTCAGCCCCTGAGGGCCCCCCGCGCCCCTCCAACCACATCGACAAATCCATCGCCGGCAACGCCATCCAACAGCGCGTCCTCATGTACGACAAATCCGGCGAGGAGCATTACAACCTAATCTCCGCCCTCCACAAAAGCGTCCGCAACTCCGATCCCGACGCCGCTCTCTACTGGCTGGCGCGCATGTTCGCCGCCGGCGAGGACCCGCTCTACCTCGCGCGCCGCGTCGTCCGCATGGCCGTTGAAGACATTGGCCTGGCCGCGCCCGAGGCCCTCAACCTTTGCCTCAGCGCCAAGGAAGCCATCGACTTTTTGGGCTCGCCCGAAGGCGACCTCGCCCTCGCCGAGGCGGTCGTCTATCTTTGTCTCGCGCCCAAGTCGAACGCCGTTTACACCGCCTACGGCGCGGTGCAGGCTGAGGTTGAGCAAACCCGCCAGGAGCCCGTTCCCCTCCACCTGCGCAACGCGCCCACACGCCTCATGAAAGAACTGGGCTACAGCAAGGGCTATCTCTACGCGCACAACGAAGAAAACAAGATCGCCGACATGGATTGCCTGCCCGACTCGCTCAAAGGCCGCAGCTACTACCAGCCCACGCAAGAGGGCCGCGAGAAGCAGTTAGCCGCCCGCATGGAAGAGATTCGCCGCATCCGCAGCGGCAAGCGCAGCCAGGGCTAATCACCGCGTTACACTCCTATGCTTGTCATAATGGCCGAGTTAAACTCCTATGCTTGTCATCCTGAGCGGAGCGAAGGATCTGCGGTTGCTTTTCACCGTCGAATCGCGGCCATGCACAATCCGTACATACAATGAAACAGAAATACGATTTCAGCAAAGGCCGGGTGCCCCAGGTTTCGCTTCTGAGACCTGGAAAACCACAAACTTCAATCATTCGGTCTTCTTTTTCACTTCTTTTCCTTGGTCCCTGTCTCATCCCACGGATTCACAACCCACTTCGCAATATCCTCAAAGTGCTTCACGTTGCGCGTGGCCAGCATGGCGTGATTAGCCAGCACAATCCCGGCAATCATCGTATCGCGCACGTCCATCGGGCAGCCGCGTTTACGGCGATCAGCCGACAACTGCGCCGCGCTGAGAGCGGAGTCAGTGTCGAAGTACAGAATTCTGCCCTGAATCGCAATTTGAAGCAGTTGTTCGAAATGCGTCTCAAGCGCCGTACGCCGCTTGCCCGTCGGCATGTTCCAAAGGCCGGCACGTATTTCGAACAAATTGACCGATGTTGTCCAGATGGATGAACGAGGCTGGCTGTCGAGCCAGCGCGTGACGCGGACATCCGGCGACGGTGTCATGAACTCCGAGATCACGTTTGTATCGAGAAGGATCATGACTCGAAGTCCGGGATCTCCATCCGCATTCCGCGAATCTCGGGGATGGGTTCGTCGAGATAGACTCCGCTGCCGCTAAAGAGAGCTACAAGCTCTGTGCCCAGCCCCCCTTGTGGCTGCTTGTTCTCTCGCTTGAGCGCATCACGCAGAATCTCCCGCGCCTCGGCCTCCATGCTGCGGCCGTGCCGCTTGGCACGCCGCTGCAAGCGAGCTTTGAGAGGGGTTTCGAGGTTCCGAACCAGAATCTGCGCCATCTCGCCTCCGTTGCTATCATGATAGCACTAATTGACAGACGCGGCAAGGGCAAATGACCGGGTTACACTCATTGCTTGTCATAATGACCGAGTGACACTCCCAGCCTCGTCATGATGACCCAGTGACACTCCCAGGCTTGTCATCCTGAGCGGAGCGAAGGATCTGCGGTTGTTCTTCGCGCGAGTCACTAGCGATGCACAATCCGTACATACAATGAAACAGAAATACGATTTCAGCAAAGGCAAGCGCGGACGGATTGCCGTGCCGGAACCGGAGCCACGCGGCAAGACCCGGATCACGATCCGGCTTGATGAAGACCCGGTCGACTATTTCCTGCACCAAGCCGATGCATCCGGCGGAACGACTGGCTATCAAACCCTGATCAACCAAGCCCTGCGCCGGCATGTCGAGGGCAAAGCGCCGAAATTGGAAGAGACCCTGCGCCGCATCGTGCGCGAAGAGGTACGCGCAGCAAGTTGAAGGCTGGGATGAATCACGTCTCAAAAGCGTGATCTGGTCCACTCGGTGAAAGGCTGCCTCCATGCCCACGACAAAGAAAACAATATCGCCGACATGGACTGCCTACCCGACTCGCTCCGCGGCCGCAACTACTACCCCCCCCCGCGAAGGCCGCGAGATGCAGATTATTGAGAGCTGCATTAGAAATGTCCTGATGCACGCGCCGTAGGCGCAGCGTTTGTTAGCCCCGCGTTTCAACGTGGGGAAAACGTCAGCATTGAATGAATCAAGTCCCGTAGATTATTGAGAGCTGCATTAGAAATGTCCTGATGCACGCGCCGTAGGCGCAGCGTTTGTTAGCCCCGCGTTTCAACGTGGGGAAAACGTCAGCATTGAATGAATCGAGTCCCGTAGGGACGACGCACCTACGCCGGGGTTTCAACCCCGGCAGCTACTTTGACATTCGATGATGGCACCGGCTCCGGCCTGCGAACTTTCAACGCGGACCAGGCGGATCACCTTCGGCACGGAAGCGGCCTCGTCGAAATAGCAGCGGACGGCATCCCGCACCATGGCACGTAGCTCTTCGGGCGTCTCGCCCTGCGTGTGAATGCCGTATCCAAGCGCGGAAGCCGTGAATCCTCCGTCCGCCTCGTCTTCGCGCACCTCGAAGATGATCTCGTTCATTTACGCTCAACCCGCCTCTTGGCGTCACATGCTACCACGCTCACCCTCCGCTTCGGCTTGACACTCTCCCTGCAACTTCCTACTCTGAACCCATGGAAGTCCAACTCACTGCCGACCAGAAAGCCTTTGTCCAGCGAGCCATTCAGGCGGGCAGGCTGCAACACGAAGTGGATGCCGTGGCGGAGGCGCTTTCTCTGTGGGAGGAGCGCGAGCGGGTCCGTGCGGAGCTTCTTGCCTCCCTCGACGCAGCGGAAGCATCCATCGCGCATGGAAAGGGCCGCGTAATCACCCAGGATTCCATGCGTGAGCTGGCCGCCGAGGTAAAGCGCCGCGGGCGCGCCCGGCTGGAAAAGCATGACCCTTCCGGCAAGACCGCGGCCAACTGATGGCGCACCCCACCCCAAGCCGGTTCCCCGTGGTCCCGCCCACGCTAGTGGCCTTCGCCTTTCTCGCCGCGCTCATCGCCCTGCTCACCGGACTGGCCCTCGCCGTCCCCGGCCCCATCTGGGCTCCCATGTGGAGTCTCAATCCCCAGGCCTATGACGCCTTCCATCGCCTTGGCCGCACCGCGGAGCTGCTGCTCTTCAGCCTCGCCTGCCTCTGCGCCCTCACCGGCGTGGGTCTGCTCCTGCGCCGGCGCTGGGCCTGGTGGCTGGCCCTCCTCGGGCTGGCAGCCAACGG
>Ga0265314_10004305_pt1 | contig 13298 bp, 8 predicted proteins | sample 4126metaG_FD_203106 | JGI IMG/M metagenome (GOLD analysis project Ga0265314, IMG submission 203106) | Rhizosphere microbial communities from Carex aquatilis grown in University of Washington, Seatle, WA, United States - 4-1-26 metaG | ecosystem: Host-associated > Plants > Roots > Rhizosphere >... | reverse complement strand
GGCGTCAGTGCATCGTCGGAATACGACATCTCTACTGTGCCGTTGATGTCCCAGTTGCTCGTCGGGCGCATCGCGATGTTGAAGATGCCGCCGTTTTCGACGATTGTGATTTCGCCGCTGACCGGGTCGGTTTCTACGACTTCGCCCTTATGTGGAACACCCTGGCCGATATTGCGCGTGCCGTACCTGTAGGTAAGCGACATCCGCGTGCGAGCCGAAAGGTCCCATGCCGCGGTCAGGTTGTTGGTTACGATTCCCTGACCATAAAATCCGTACGTCAGCGTCCCGTTTACACCGTGAGGTAGAGTGCCGGGGCTCTGGGTAAGCGGGCCGTTGTAGTTGATGGTCTGGTTCGGCGCCGCCGGCGTGGATAAATTCACCGGCACCGGAACTAGCGAGTATCCGGGCTGCTTGGTGCTTGAGTAGTTGATCTGGTCAGCCAGGCTAAACGCTTTTGTGATCTGCCAGACGAACCCAAGATCCGCCGACAACATTTCGCGATGCGCCCTCGCGTAACCGCCGGTCCACGTGGTCGAGCGGACTGCACCGTTCAGACCATTTGACTGCTCGTAGTAGTTGGGCAGATCCGAGGTGCCCAGGGAGTAGCGCGCATCACCATTGATGGTGAAATTCTCAATGCTGTTGCTCTGCAACCGTACCATCGAGGTCGGAAGCGTTGTGCGGGTATTCAGTGTGCGCAGATAACTGGACACAACCGAGCAGGCCGCATTGATGATCGGCTTGCCGCCCGACGGGTTCGGAGTGAGGATCTGGTACACAGACGAGCTGGTGTACGCCGACCCCATGCTACTCGTATTGCAGGAGCTGATGCCGTACTGCACTTCACTGTCCCAGTTGCCCAGAGATACCGGAGTTCCGTCCGCTTCCTGCACCGTGAATCCGTTCGGATCGAGCGTAAAGAACGAGTCGGCCTTATAACGGTAGATATCTTCCTGGAAGCTTAGCCTGGTCTTCTGGTTCAGCTTGAAGTCGACGGCGCCCAAGTAGTCATCGGACCCGTTGCGCTCATACTCCTGCAGCAAGGCGTCGTACTTGAAGATCGTATAACTTGGACTCAGGCTGGGACCTTCCATGGTGCTGTGGTTGTATCCAACCCTGAAGCTGATGCGCGAAAGCGGAAGCACCGTTAATTGAGCGTCGCTCATGCGTCGAACGGTGTTGAACATGACCGCGGAATGTTGTACCTGCGGCCACGCCAGCTTCCCTACCGGCGCGTTCGACGGCCCGATCGGAATGGACAGACCAGTGGTGATATTCGGATTGCCAAGCAGATCGTAATCAAAGTACTGACGGCTGCGACGGAAGAGTCCGGAGAAATCCCAGATCTTGCCCTTGGAAGCATTCACCTTCGTAAAGTTGATGGGGTCGCCGCCGTATCCGCTGCTGATTGCAGACAGATTGTCGAACAGTCCGTGCTTGTTGCCGGCGAGCGCGTGCATTTCAACGGTCTGATTCAACATGCGCGGGCCGGAGTGAACGTTGATCATCGAGTTGTACATGGCGCCGCTGCCCGACAATCCCACCATGTGTCCGCCCATGTCGATGGTCTGATGGATCGAGTAGCCGTCCGGCACAACTGTAGTTGGTTCCGGAGTTGGCAATTGCGGTGCACCCGGCGCGGGCGCCTGGGCTGCCGCGACGCCCGTCGTCATCAAGATAGCGATTCCAGCAACCCCGGCGATGCGCCGTACCATTGCGGAAGCTTGCGCCTGCCTGGATAGCCGAGAAAACCAGCCTATGTTTTTCATATGAAGCCTCACTTAAATACCTTGCTCATCTCAGAGCCCGCACTTGCGTGCCTTGCTCGTGTGGGAACTCAGACGTTCCGCGTTCTAACAAACCAGAACGGCTGAGTTCCATTACCCTTACCTGATAAACGCCTGACTCAGGTTCGATCCGTGAATCATGGTGTGGCAGCTGATGCATGGCGTCGCCGTCACAGAACCCTGACCCTGGCCGTGTACCGTAGCCGCGCCCACCGGGCTGTGGCACTGGTTGCACAACGTGGCGATCGACGGCATGTTCAACAACCGCGGATTCTGCGATCCGTGCGGTGTGTGGCATGAAACGCAGCCTTCTGACCTTACCGGGGTGTGCTCGAACACAAACGGTCCGCGCACATCGGTGTGGCACTTGGTGCAAACCGCGTTCTGATCCGCTGTGGTTTTCAGGTTGTTCGCGCTGAAGGTTCCGTGCGCGTCATGGCAATCGCTGCACTTCACCAGGCCCTCATTCACCTTGTGGTGGAAAGGCATGCCAAATGCCGGCTTCACGTCAGAGTGGCACTGGAAGCAGAGCGTGGGCTGCGGCGCCTTCAACAACTGCTCCTTGTCCTTGCTCGCGTGTACGCTGTGGCAGCTGATGCATCCCACATTCGCCTTCGCGTGAGGTGAGCGATCAAAGTTCGGATGAGCGCTCGCGTGGCAACTCATGCACTTCTCATCCACTTCTTTCGGCGAATGCTTCGCCGGATTGAAGATCTTCGAGATGTCGCCGCCGCCATCTACGTGCGCCTTGCCTGCACCGTGGCAGTTCTCGCAGGTCGCGCCATTGCCACCGTGCATCTGCGCCATCTTGGTGTGCGGATTGTCCTCGAATTTCTTGCCCACCTCTGCATGACAGGTGACGCAAGTTTCGGATCCAACAAAGTCCGACGATGCGGCTGCCTTAGTTTCCGCCGCTTTCGGCTTGGGACCAGCAGCACCAAGCGCTGCAGCGCTCGTGACTCCCGCGCTCAGCACCAAAAATAAAAAAAACCGCAATCCCAGCTTCATCCCTGGAACTGCACCAAAATTCATTCGCGTTACAGGCCTATCTTTATGCATGAAAAATACCGCCTTCATTGCTCTCAAAGCTGATTCGGAAGCTCTTTCCCACCGAAGTTGCTCTTGTGCGGAGCATCACTACATGCCACGAAGATTACGTTTTTGTCATGTGATCGAGCGGTGATGCTCATCACACACCGTAAGTGACACAATTCACAGGCGTATTTCCCATCGCCGAGTGATCTGAACGTAGGGCATTCGCTCCATTCATTAATCCAAGGGAAAACGCCATCTTCCATCTGCATTCGCCGACGACAAATGATCCTTGGGTTCTTCTAAGTGACGCAATCACGTCGTTTAGCAATAAAGAGATTTCTACGCATGCACAGGAGTGTCGATCGCGCTTTGGTTTCTTTGCGGCGGAATCCGGCCGAATTCAGAAATCATCGATAACGGAAATCCTCACATCTCGGCGTTGCCAACACATATTCCATTTCCATACCCAGTTGTGAAGTAGCGCACAGGCAGCAATGCGAGACCTGGAAAAGGGAACATCACGATCCGTTCTTCAGCAAGGGGAATCTCGAGGGGGCAGTGACGTGAGGCCCATCACATCAATCCATTCGCCGCTTGCTGCAAACTTCGGTCAGAACTAGAACCTCAACTCCGCGGGCCCTACGACGATCCACCTCGGCTCTGGACTCCTTTTTAGCCGGACAGAGTCGATGAAACGGCGGAAATAAAGGGGTTAATGACGTACTGAGCAGGCAAGATTATGGCGGACTCTCACATTAACGTAGAAACTCATGCCAGGCAGAAGCATATTTCGCGACAGATACCGGCAGGCTGCGCTGCTTGTTCCAATCGCCGCCCCGGATGGTTTTGTTCACTGGGCAGCGCCGTACTGGCCGATCTCGAATTAGCAACCAGCACCATTTCGCTTCCGGCGCAGGCCTCACTCTTTACGCAGGGCGAAGAGGCGCGGTGCCTCTATCTCATTTGCAACGGCTATCTCAAGCTCACTACTGGTCAACCCGGAGATCGCCAGATGATTGTGCGCGTGGCCGGTCCCGGCTCCGTACTCGGCCTTTACGCTGTGCTGTCGCATGGCCTTTACGAGGTTTCAGCGGAATCGCTGACCACCGCGCAGCTCCGCCCCGTCGAGCGCGAGCGTTTCCTCAATTTTTTGCGCAGCCATAAGGAAGCGCAGATGCGCGCTGTCCAATGCATTTGCCAGGAGTACCGTTTTGCCCTGCAGGATGCTTGCCGCATCGCTCTTGCAGAAACGGTGGCTGCTCGACTGGGACGCTTGCTGCTTGAGCTATCGCACCAGATTGGCGAACACCTTGAGGGCGGCGAGTTCCGTTTTCCGCTGCTGCTTACGCATGAGGAAATGGCCTCAATGACCTGCACCACGCGCGAAACCGTCACCCGCACCCTGGGCCAGTTCCGCAAAGACGGCTGGATCTCGATCGAAGACTCGCTGGTGACGCTCCACCAGCCGGACCGCCTGCAGGCGCTGCTTTAAGCAGGCAGACAGCACCCACGGAAAACCACACCGCGGCGCATGGCTCACTCTCCCCGACAAATCATTTGAGTCAAAGCGGCAGTCCTTCCGGGCGTTATCATGGTGATGGGAGCAAATTTCCTAATGATCCGTTCCACTTGTTTATCTGCTTTTCTTCTCTCCTGCTGTGTTGCATTCGCTCAAGATCAGCCCCCGGCACCTGCGCAGGCTGCACCCACGGGAGTTCCCGCTCCTGGCGTAACCACCACGCAAAGCGCTGACCTTACGCAATTCCAGAAGATTGAGGACACCTGGTCGAACGCAGTCAATCAACACGACCAGTACAGCCTTGAGAATGTGCTATCGCCGCTCTTTGTCGACGTGGCCGCCAACGGAGATATCACTACGCGCAATCAGCAGATTGTGCAGGTTCTCAACGGCGAGGACAAGACCATCTGGCTCACGCAGAAGGTGATTACACTGCGCATGCTGGGCGACATAGCCGTGGCCAACGGCACCTACACGCTGCACCATAAAGTCAACTCCGCGGCGGTGGATGAAAAAGGTGTGTTCACGCATGTGTTCGAGCGGCTTCGCGGTGGATGGGTGTGCGTGAACTCGCAACGCACCTCGCTCAAACAAGACAACCCCAATACCAAGCAGAAGAAACCGTCGCAGGCTTCGGAGCCGTTCCACATCCCACTCTTCTCGAGGGGCGATAAAGACGCCAAGCAGTAGACTGATGCGTCTTCGCTGGCCGCGGGTTACATCCCAAGTCTTATTTCGAGGGCCCCGCGATCCAGGTCAACTATGAATGCGTCAATGCCCAGCGCCGCTGGGCTCAACACTCCATCGAAATCGCGACCATCTTCGTCCGGGCTTTCCTCCAGGATTGCCTGTTGCTGAATGAATTCAGCCTGGCCGAGTTTCATCCTGGGTAAGCGCACTGCCTTGCGTTGCAAACTGCCGCGTGAGCTGGAATCGCTTTTAAGCCAATGCGCTTTCAGGCCCGCGATTGCCTTTGGAATTCTTGATCCAAAGATCAGATGAGAGGGTGTTCCAGTATCGAAGATCAGGTGCGCAGAGGCGTGGTTTACCTCCACGTTCACCATCGCCAACCCTTCCTCCCTATTCAAAGGGATTGAAACAGGAAGATGTGGCAAGTGGCCGAAGTGGATCCTGCACAGTCGATAGTCCACTTCAAAGGGAGTCTTACCCAGAACATCGAGCCCGATCACGGCGTCGATATGGACTGGAAGCGCAGCATCAAACATCGACAAATCCTGGACCAGGACCGGACGATGAAATTGCCGCACAGGTCCGAGTTCGATGCTTGGCGCCCACGAATGAAATGCCTGCACTTCGCCCTGGTAGAAGACCACGTTGACGGCTTCAGGCACTCCTTCCATGTTGAGCCTGCTCGCAATGCGTGTGTCTACGAGCGTTGCGCTCGTACCGGTATCGAGCAGGAAATGAAGTCCTTTCAGGGGACCGATTGATCCTCTGGCCACCATCAGGTAGCCCCGAAGAAGATCAAACCTAACCGTGCCTTGAACCACGTCTCGACTGGATGGAGAATGGGCCGCCTCTCCTTTTGCCGGCGCAAAGGGCAGAGTCCAAATCGAAATACAAATCAAGAAGTTGAATAATTTAAGACGTCGCCCAAACATACGGGCCACCTGACCGCTGATGCGGCAAACTATCTGAAGCAGTGGCCAATTCCGAGGGTGCGTTTCCAGCTGAGAGATACTCTTCGAGGAGAGGTCAGCGGCTTCTACAAGAATGTTCCATCAACGCTCAACTGGCGTCAGTGACTGGAATCACGCGGTGGGGCGGGCCGCAAAGCGGAAAGATCAGCGCGCTGAAATTCCACTTTGCCTTCAAAAAAATGCGTTGTCATGTTGAGCGCAGCGAAGCGGAGTCAAAACATCTGCGGCCGCTTTTAATTTGCACTTGGAACGCCATCTACACGATCGACTTGGCGACTTTCACTTAGCAACCTCACCGGGCCTGAGCTTTTTTCCCCTCGCCCTGCAGCCTGATCGACACATGTACAAGACTCAGCGCCGCGGGCGTCACACCCGGGATGCGGCTTGCCTGTCCGATGGTCATCGGACGAATGCGTTCCAGGGTTTCGCGCATCTCGCGCGACAGGCCGCTGATGGCGCCGTACTCCAGCCATTCTGGAATCGTTACTGATTCGGCCGCTTTCAACTTTGCCACCGACTTTTTCTGCTGCTCGAGATAGCCGGCGAACTTGATCTCCGTTTCAACCGCGCGCACTTCATTGCGCAGCACGGCGCGCTTTACGTGCGCGTCTTCGCTGGTGTCGCTCTCAAGCAGACGGCCAAGCTCGGCCAGCAACGGATCTTGCGTTACTCGTTCGCGCAGCGCCATCAGAATCGACTCGATCGTCACTTCGGGGCGCTTCAGCACCTGCGCCCAGGTTTGTCCTGCGGTCGAGGTCAGCCCACTTAGTTCCGCCGCTTCAAGCCGCTCGGTATTTACCTTGCCAGTGGTCAGCAGATAATCCAGCGCAGCCATGCGCGCCTGCTTGCGCTCGTACTCCGCCCATGCTTCATCGCCGATAAGCCCCAGCTTGCGCCCGAACGGCGTCAGCCTGCGATCGGCGTTGTCAATGCGCAAGTGCAGCCTGAACTCCGCGCGCGAGGTAAACATGCGGTACGGCTCGTTGGTGCCCTTTGAAATTAAATCGTCGATCAGGATGCCCGTGTAACCTTCGGTGCGGTCGATGGTGAACGGCGCTTCGCCCTTCAACCACAGCGCAGCGTTGACGCCCGCCATGATTCCCTGGCATGCGGCTTCTTCATAGCCGCTGGTGCCATTGATTTGCCCCGCGAGGTAGAGCCCTTCCATGCACTTCACGCGCAAGGTGCGATCAAGCTCCGTCGCGTCCACGCTGTCGTATTCAATGGCATAGCCGGGCCGCAGCATCTCCGCTTCATCCAGCCCCGGAATAGAATGCACGATCTGCCACTGCACTTCCATTGGCAGCGAAGTGGACATGCCGTTGACGTATACCTCGTGCGTGTTCAGCCCTTCCGGCTCCAGAAAAAACTGGTGCTGCGTCTTGTCAGGGAACTTAACAATCTTGTCTTCGATTGAAGGGCAATAACGCGGTCCAATGCCCTCAATGCGCCCGGAGTACATGGCCGACCGGTGAACATTCTCGCGAATAATGCGCAGCGTTTCAGGAGTAGTGAATGCGATGTGGCAGCTGACCTGCGGCTGCACAATTTTTTTTGTTCTGAAGCTGAACGGCGTGGGATCGACATCGCCGGGCTGCTCTTCAAACGTGTCCCACTTGATTGTGCGGCCATCGAGACGCGGCGGTGTACCCGTCTTGAGGCGGCAAGTCCGAAGCCCCAATGCCCGCAGGGCTTCGCCCAGCAGCACGGATGCCGGTTCGCCGCTGCGTCCTGCCGGATAACGCTCTTCGCCGCAGTGAATGAGCCCGTTTAAAAATGTGCCGGTAGTGATGATCGTGGCTCCGGCCAGTAGCCTGCGCCCATCGCGTAGCTTCAGCCCCAGAACTCGGCGACGAGGCCGAACCGGCCTCGGCAAAACCGTGAGTTCGTCGATGCTCTCGGAGTCGGGTTCCAGATCTTGACCCAGATCCCTGTCTTCAATCACCAGGTCGACGACTTCAGCCTGCCGAATGTGCAATCCTGGTTGCGCTTCCAGAACTTCGCGCATTTTTACGCGGTAAAGCTGCTTGTCGCATTGTGCCCGAGGGCTCCATACCGCCGGCCCGCGCGACGTATTCAGCAGTCGGAACTGAATGCCTACTGCATCGGCCACCTCGCCCATGATGCCGCCGAGCGCGTCCACTTCGCGCACCAGGTGCCCCTTGGCTACGCCGCCCACTGCCGGATTGCAGCTCATCTGCGCAATCAGGTCCATGTTCATCGTGATGAGGGCGGTCTTTAGCCCCATGCGCGCCGCTGCCATGGCTGCCTCGCAGCCTGCGTGACCCGCGCCCACCACGACCACGTCGTATTGTTCTGAAAATGCCATCTACCGTCTATTCTACGGATTCCACACTTTTGGGGTAGTGGCAGGCACCGGGGTCGGCGATATGATCATCTGAGTTCGCATGGCGTTATATCTCTGGGCCGGTACTATAGGCTGCTGGAGAGCGGGCTCATGAGAGTTCAAGATTTCTATTATCAATAGCTTGGAGCATAGATTTGAGCCGTATCAGCGAATTCGAGCCACGCCGCCGCAAAGTCGACGACCGGGAAGAAGGCAGGCGCAGCCGCAGGCCGCGACGCTCCTGGCCCGCTTCTGCGTGGCTTGTTGCCGGCACAATGATTGCCCTGAACCTGGCTCTGGGCGCGTTCGTTGTCAAAAATGAGCTGGGTCGTGGCACGTTCAGAGGCGAACAACACGGGCCGGTTGGGGTAGCGCCGTCGCTTAAGCCGGGCTCACCCGCACTGGCTGCGCCTATAGTTGAGGTGCCCAAGGTCGAGCCACAGGCTGACGCCCAGACATCGCAAAGTCCGCTGTCAGATCAGAGTTCGAAACGGGATGTTGTTTCCGCCCCGGCGGCCAAAACTGAGGATCGAAATACAAGGGCTCAGAATAGCGAGGGCTCCCATCCCCTGTTGAAGACCGGCGCGGCGCAAACCCGGCCGACGCAAGCTTCGAAAGCCGGATCTGGTAAATATGCGGCGGAATCCAACAAATGGGCGGCAATCCGACAGGATTCGCCTGTGAGGCCTTACCAGCCGGAACCTTATCCGCAGGCCCGCTTTGCCGCTTCGCAGACTTACCCAAGCCAGGCTCCTGCGCCGGTCTACCCCGCTGTTCATACCCCGGCACCGGCTTCGGCCTCTGGCGCGGTCGACAATTCGCCTGCGCTGGTCGCATCGGTTCGCACCCCAGCAGTGGGCGCACCGAATCCCACAGATTCCTCGCGGAAAGTGACGCCACCGGTTGCCACCGGAACCGCAGCAAAAAAAGCCCAGCCCGCACTCGACCTTAAGGCTGACCAAACCCAGAAGCAGCCAGTTCGAGTGGCATCTGTTGGTCTTCCCAGGATGGACAAGGGCTTGATTGTTCCCAAGACTCCGGTGGGTACGCCTTCGCCCGTCATTGAGGTTGTGCGCCGGCCGCAGGGACCGAAAGTTGAAGTTGAGAATTGCGGTGGAGATAAAGTGATTCCCTGTCCCACGCTGCATAAACGGCCCTTGGGTGGAGCGCCCGAAGGCGCACGCTGGTAATCAGCGCTAACGCTTTTGGGTTCGATTTCTCTCTTGCCGCGACGATAACTACCTCCCAGTAGTTGAAAACTCGGAAGAGGGATACCAGTGGGCCCCGTTTAATTGTGAACTTCAGCAATAGTGAACGCCTGAAGCAATTCCTTCAGTCCCGCTGTTCTTTGCTGAGTAATCCAAGTACGCCAATTGCTCGCTGAGACAAGAGGCCACCTAAGGGAGCCAAACCCGACCCACGCCTCGCGGTACTTCAGCCAAGCGCGTTCCGCATCGCGTAACCGTTCAGCTCTAGGCAAATAAGTATCAATGCCGACCTTAGTGAAATACTCGTCGGATGCCTTCAGTGCCTGGCGATAAATCCTGTTCAGATCTGCGTCGGCTTTGCGATAATCCTCTGCCGTGTAATGCGGTGGCTTCTTTTGAGCAGCCTCCAGCAATTCGAGCAAACCTTCCTGCATCTCAAAATCATGATCAGATCCTCCCATGTCCCGCGGATTGTCGTAGTCAACATGGTCCAACCAGAAATATCCCTTTTCCGCTTGACTAAGCACTTCCAATGCCTGGCTTTGCCTAAGCGAGGAATGAGCCATGAATGCCTGCAAACGGCGATTGAATCCCTGCCATTTGGGAACTAAGTCCAATCCAGCGCACGGATTAAAAGTCGGGGAAGCCAAACCGCAGATGCCCTCGTAAGACCACCCAGGGTTCGACTTGAGCCAATCCAGAGTTTGGATTTCGTCGTCGACTTCCCAGCCTTCATGTTTCTCACAAGCAAATCGGAGAGCGAGGTCTAGATCGAGCGCAACTCCGTCGCCTTTTGCATAGATAAGGGAGAGCGTTTCAAGGGGTTCGTCTGTAATGCCCTCGTTGGGGCTTCCGATGACTTTAAAATTGTCGAATCTTGTCCACTTGAAATCGTGCTCGCGGGCTAAGTACGCGCACTTTCGTGCCTCATCGTAATTCGGCGTCAAACCCTTGGTGTCTCGCGGATCACCGAAATAAAGGAGCAGCGGATTACAGCCATTCAACCGCACCCGGTCAGCCGAATTAGGAAGGTCCCCTGTGGGAATTACCGCGGCATGTGCGGCTGAACAAATGGACTTCAATTCTTCAGGAGGTCTGCCTTCGTACTTCGTTTCCTGTGCCGAGATGAACACGAGGTTGGTGGCAGACATTGCTGCAAGTAGAGCCCAAATTCGCATTGCTTTCTCCAAATGCAAATACCGGATCACCTGTCTCAAAAGCACGTGATAGTACGCTAACTGGTGCCCGAGCATTTTGGAAGTTGGTATTGCGTATTGCACTAAGAGGAACTGCGGAATCCTCCACCCCGGTCGGGGTGACGACGCTTCTCTGATGGCTGCTAGTTTTGGAGTTGTTGGTTTTTCAAGCTATTCGGAACTGAATGCATGCGGAACAGCGATTACGCCGTCTGCAGCTCCAGTACGATTGCCGCGCCCTGTGGCTCAAGGTTTACTGCCGACGCCCGCCCATTGTGGTCGCGCAGGATAGTCGCGCACAGGCTTAAGCCCAGCCCGCCAGTTTCTCCGCATACCTGGCCCGGCGTGAACGGATCGAAGGCGCGCTCCGGGCTTGCAAACCCCACACCCGAATGGGCCACCATGATCTGCACAAGTTGTCCTTCGCTCGTCGCTTCCAGACGGATGGTTCTCGATTGATCTGTCGCACAGCCGGAACCGTGGCCCTCGACCGCCGCGATGGAGTACTGCAGGCAATGCAGAACCGCCTGCCGCAGCTGGTGCGAGCTGCAAAGAACCCGTGGCAGCCCCGGCGCAATATTCATGCGGAACTCGATCGAGCGCTGCAGAAAGTCGTTCCGGTAAAGCTGTCCCATGTCGGCGAGCATTTCACTGACCGAAACTGCCGCCAGCTGATCGGTCTGCGGCCGCGAGATGCGCGAAAGGCTTTCGAGCGTAGACCGCATCCGTCGCGACTCCGACAGAATTGACTCCACACCCTTGCGTTCCGGCGCGCCCGGCGCTACCGTTTCTTCCAGCAATGACGCATAGCCCAGAATTACGGTCAAAGGATTGTTCAGGTGGTGCGCTACGTTGGCAGCCAATTGGCCCAGGCCGGAGAACTTTTCTGAGTCGATCAGCTTTTCAAACATCATAGTCTGGCTTCGAGTAGCCTGCAGCCGCGACGCGAGCATTTCAATTGGCAACAGATCGTCGGCGCGCAGGTCATTTTGCGCCACGGCACGGTAATCCACTTCAATGGGCCGCAGGCCTGCCAATAGCATTACGCCTTCGGTAGTCGAGCGCCCCCGCAGCGGCACAGCCAGCGCGCTGGTAAATCCAAGCCGCTTTAGATCGTCGCCGGGGGCCAGCCATGGTGTCAGATCCAGCATCAGTGTTTTGCTTTGTTCCACCGCCGGGGCTACAGATCCCGGCTCCAGAAAACCCAACGGGCTGATTCTTGACCCCACTGTGTTTAACGCCATCACCGTGGCATCGTCAAATCCGGCCGAACCGGCCAGCCTGAAGCGCCCGCTGTTCTCCAGCAGTAATGCCGCCTGTCTGAACCGGCTATGCTCGCGCACCAGTTCGCAAATCTCATCGCCCAGCCGGTCAAAATCTTCCACGCGCCGCCGCGCCAGGATGGGAGCCGTATAGGCCTCCATCTCCCGCCTTGCTCTGCGTTCACGCTCTTGCGCCAGCTTGTTGATGTCCAGCTCGTCTTCCAGCGTCAGCATGATCATGCCGATAGCCGCCACCACGCGGCCCATCACGATCACATGAATGAAGTCCAGATTCAGGACAGGCTTCAAACCTATCGCCGGGAAAATCTGCAGCGCGGTCAGCGACCAGACGGCAAATCCTGCCGAGCTCAGTAACACCCCCGGCGTCAACCGGCGAAACACAAACACCAGCAGCAGCGCCGTCATCAGCAGGTTGGCGCACTGCACCGCAATCAATGCCCAGGTCATGCCTGCAACAAAGTATGTCCAAAGCACAAAGCTGCCCAGCGCGGCGCAATACGAAATCCCAATCCACTGCGGAAGCTTGCTTTTGGCCGCTCCCCAAAGCAGCGCTACAAACATGGCCACCGCGCCCAGCGCCGGAACAACAAACACCACCGGCCCCGCAGGCGTCACGCTATGAAACACGCCGTAAACCAGCACAGAGGCAATCACTGCCGGAAGCGCATAGGGAATTACAAACAGAATCCGCAATTGGCCCAGCCGAAAGCGCCCCGGCGACAGCGACGCCAGAAACAGCGCCGTGCTCACCTGGATAGCAGCTTGCCCGGTCGCCATCATCCACGGATGGGCATCGCTTGCCGCCGACGGCCCTTCAAAGTGGACCAGCACCATGGAGATGACGGCAAAAAAGAAGCCGAGAAACCAAAGGAGAGTGCGCGCGTCGCGAAAACGCAGGTAGAGATACCCGAATGCCGGCAACAGCAGTTCGATCAGCACCAGGGCCGGAATGTTGTAATAGTCGGGCATTGAAGCCTGGTTCCCTGTCCGATCCGGGATCCGGCGTGTTCGGAACCCAATTTGGCGAGTTGGTTAGAGCGTTGCGAGTGGAATTTCTCTATATTTCGGGGTCTGCCGAGTCCCCCTTGCTGCAGACTTCTTGCCGTACATTACCCAAATTTCTCGAAGCTATATTCTTTGACTTCCCGTAGGCTATGTACATGCGTCTAAAGTTGCAGCGGCCGTTCTGCAACTAATCTCACCGCCCGATGCATCGCAAGTTCTTCGTTCCCCAGGGGGTAGTTTCCATTTTGAAGGCAAAT
>Ga0265314_10004304_pt1 | contig 13299 bp, 9 predicted proteins | sample 4126metaG_FD_203106 | JGI IMG/M metagenome (GOLD analysis project Ga0265314, IMG submission 203106) | Rhizosphere microbial communities from Carex aquatilis grown in University of Washington, Seatle, WA, United States - 4-1-26 metaG | ecosystem: Host-associated > Plants > Roots > Rhizosphere >... | reverse complement strand
ACGTTACCATCGCCGGACATGTCCCCATCCGCGGTATCTGCTCCAAGATTGCCGCCGCTTCCCACCCCCCCTTTCCCGCCTATTCCATCGGCGCCGCCCGATCCTCCGCTGCCACTGGCGTCGATCCCCGCACTATCGCGCGGCGAGAGGGTCGTGTCGACAACCGCAGCCTGACCGTCGAAGGTTGAACCACCGAGGGAGGCTCCTACGGAATTTGTGTCGTAGGATGAGCTCCCGTCTTGCCCGGGAGCGGTGTTGTTATTCCAGCAGGTCTGAGTTCCCAGGTGACAGTAATAACCCGACGGACAGCGAGGAACCTCGATGGCGCAGCCCACGAATCCGTTCTCTGGCATGTAGGACGTTCGGCAGCTCGCTAGGACGGCGCAGGTCGCGACAGTGATGCACAGACGACGAATAGCGTCGGATGTTCTCACTGATTCCTCTCGGCAAAAAGCAAATAACTATGAAGCGAAGAATGCAACGCGCGCTACTATGAACCAAATTGCACAGGCGAGCAATCCTCGGGGCTCTCTATGTCGTGAGCGGTGCCACCGTGGCGATTGTTCTGCGCGTCCACGCGCAAGGCGAGATGCGAGTCCGGTGCTTTAGTGGTACTCGAGAGCTCCGGCGTCGTTGAGCCGGATATTCCGGTGACGGTGCGCCCCGGTGAAACGCTCGATCTCCCGGACCCAGTCGGAGTCGGGGTAGTGGTTCACCATCTGCTCGGCTTCGCCGCGCGCCTCGGAAGAGGCGCCCTGGTTGGCCAGTGCGTGGATCAGGATGGAAGTCCGTTCCGGGGCATCGGCTGTGTCTGGAAAACGCCTGTTGCCGTCGCGCGCGAGCTCGATGGCAGCGGCGGCATGGTCCTTCACGCTGCGAAGCCGCGCCATGAGCTGGGCTTCGTTGAGCGAAGCCAAGGACGCGGGCTTGGGCGCCGGAGCTGCTGGAGGTGCCAACTGCGGTGGGCGAGGCGCTGCAGTCGGAACGGGCTGAGTAGTCGGCTCGGAAGACGGAGCGACATTTTCTTGTCCAGGCTCCCGCGCGGGATTGTCACACCGACGAGTGGCGGCCGTCGCCAATGCGACAACGGCAACGCCACCAACGATCAGGGCTCGAACAGCCACCTTGGAAGCCCTGTTCATCAGGGACAACTGTTGACGACTGTCTGCTGCGCAGTGTAGAGGTTCTGCATGGGCGTCTGCATGTCCGGCCACGGCCAGTCTGCATCGTATGACCAGGCCCACGCGCCGTTGTAGCCCGTGCTGTAGATCTTTGTGTACAAGTCTGCCAGCGCGGTGCCGTCGGTTGCCGCGGCCGCAAACTCACCCATCACGAGCTTCTTGTCCAAAGCCCAGTGCGATGCCGGGTACGTGAAGCAGGAATTGGAGGCGCCGTTCGATGTGTAGTAGTGGACCTCGTAGAAGTCGAGGGTTCCGTTCTGCTTCGCACCTTGCAAACCGCGCAAAGCCGAATCCGAATAGTAGTTGTTCTTGCCACTCACGCCCGAGCAGTAGTCGAAGGTCTGGGCGCCATTGGTGACGAGCGCCGTCGGATCGGCCGTGTGGATCGCCGCGGCCAACCAGTTTACGGTCTTCTGGATGTACGCTTCCGTGGTCCTGCCCCCTGTTGCCCAACCGCTCGGCCCCATGCCCTCCGGCTCATTGAAGATTTCGTAGGAGTACAAACCAGGAGTGCCCTTGAGCGCGGTGACCAGCGGAGTGAGATAGTTGTCGATGTAGGCTTGGCGGTTCGTGTCGTTCTCTAGCAGGGCTTTGTTGGCAGCCATAGTCGCTGTCGAGATGTTCTCGCTGCCCTGAAGCATGTCGAACGACCACAGGCTGATGTTGATTGCCACCTTGTTGGTGGCCGCGGCATTGAGGATGGCTTTGACGCCGTCTATGTGGGTTTGGGGAATCTTCACGGTCAAGCCGGTTGAGTCGTAGCCAGGGGTCACGGTTCCGTTGGTGTGGAACCACCAACGAATCACGCGCCCACCCGCGGCGTAGGTGTTCTTGAAAATGGTATTGAAGGTGGCCAGGTTCGGGTTGGGGACGTCGCCGGCGAAGTTGACCCACGCCACGTTCAGGCCACTGGCGAAGCTACAGACGCCGGAATTGCCACCGTTGCCCGTCGCGCCACCAGTGCTGGTCGAGCCTCCTGTGGCTCCGCCGCTGCTGCTTGAGCCGCCGGTCGCTTTCGTACCACCAGCGGCGCCGCCGCTGCCTGAGGACCCACCGGCACCTGTCTTGCCGCCGGTTGCTGTGGCTCCTCCGCTGCCGCTTGAACCGCCAGCGGACGTGTTGCCTCCCTGGGCTCCCCCGGCGCTCGTGGAACCGCCAGAGGTTGTCACGCCGCCCGAAGCATTCCCGCCCGCCGAGCCGCCGGTTGCGGCAACATTGGTCGACCCACCTGCGACGGTCGCGCCGCCGGAGCTGGATGAGCCGCCGCTGCTGGATGAGCCGCCGTTGCTAGAACTGCCGCCGCTATTGGTGGTCCCGCCGCTGCTGGTGGTCCCGCCGTTGCTGGTGGTCCCGCCGCTTGCCGACTTGCCGCCGGTCGAGTTGGATGGGGTTCCCGTCTCGTTGCTGGCGCACCCGGCCCCCAAAACGCCGGCTAGAAAAAGTGGTCCCCAGACAAGAACGGGTTGCCGAGCGCGGTGGGAAGAGCCTTTGCGAAGGTCTGCGATGCGAAGTGTATTCATGGTTTTCTTCCTGCAACGAGAGATCGGAGCGAAACGGAGTCGACTGAACCGTCGGCCGTTGAATGTTTGAATAATGTTTGAATATCGTCTTCAGCTTCTAGGAAAGTCAATCGCGCGGGTATAATACCCGAATTCATGATTCAAAAAACGTGATTCAAGAAACGTGCCTGGATCACATTCACAGGCTTATGACGCGGATCTGCGACTTGACTTGCCCTGACCAGGCCGATGCGGGCCGTCCTGTCGGTCCCGTGCCCATGCCCGATCCCGTTGCCCGTGCCCGTGCACATCAGCCTCGGCACCGTCGCAATAGAGTAGACTGAAGCCGGTGACGGTTCTTTCCGGACGTGGTTTGGGCGACGCGGGGCTTGTGCTGGCGTGGCTGGTGCTCCTATTTCCCGCCGCGTCCCGAGGAGAGTCGGATGCAGGCGTAAGTGCCAGCAGCGCGATCCCCGACGGCGGGATGGTTGGCGCTGCTGCGCCGGTGGCGTCGAACGTTCACGTCCAGGTTAGCGGCTCGATCCTGCCCAGCGAGGTCGTGCACGACGCAATGGGGCCCGCTCCGGCCGACGATGCCAACCTGGCCGAATGGGCCGCGGCGGCTTGCCTGCGCATCGTCAAAGCCTACCATGCGGCCGCCTACGACTACGCGCGCGCCTGGTTCAGCGTGGAGGAGAAAAGGCTGATCTGGATCTACGTCGATCCAGGTCGCATGCGCGTTTCGTTCGTTGGAATGGGCGGCGTGGGCGCGGCGCTCTTTCGCCTCAGCCTCAACTTGCCCAGCAACACGTTCCACAAGCCGACCGTGGAACACGCCCTGCAGGAATTGAAAGAAAAGTACGGCCTAGTCAACATCACGTACCGGGTCCGGGATCTTGGCGAGACACAGATCACGCCCTTTGGTCCCATGGTCCCTGACCGACTTTTGCAGATCTACGTGGTGTCGCGCGAATTCCTGGGCTGGTCGCTCGACATTTCGGTCAGCGCCGCCTGGGGCGTCGTGCCCGCGGTGTCCTACCACTATGCCGGCCTGCTGCTCGACGACGATCGGCTGTTTACCAGGGTCGAGTTCGCCTTCCCCTACCGGCGATACCTTACGGAAGAGGAGCCGCGCTTGCGCTGGGTGCACGGCGGGTTCGACGCCGCCTACCGTCTGCCACGCCGGCTGCAAGGACGACTGGCGCTGCGGCTTGAGACCTCGCTGTACCTGTCTCAATACGACCGCCCGGACCTGGCCATCAGTACCTTCGACTTTATGCGCAGCACGACCGTGCCCGCGCTGGTCTTCATCCGACCATTCTGGGAAGTCTCGCTGGGCGCGGGCACCGACGTGGTAAAGATCTTTCAGGTGCAGCGCGCGCCGGCGGGCGCGACGGACAACGCAACGCTGGGCGACCTGAAATCGGTTCGGGCCTTGTTCCGACTGGTCGCCAACCTCGACCCACGCGCCCTGGTCATGCAACGCGACCAGCGGCCCTGGATCCATCTGCAGCTGGACTCGGCCACCTCGAACATCCAGAAGTGGCTCGTCGTGACCACGCTATCCGGGCAGGCGGTGATGAGCACAGGACGACACCGCTTCATCGTTCGCGGCCGGGGCACGCTGCTGGCAGGCGACGTGCGCTTTTGGGATGAGATGCAACTGGCCGGCGACTACCAGCGCGTATTCTTCGGCAACCGGTACTGGGTTCGCCAAGCGGCCCAAGTGGAAACCGCGTACCGCATGCACCTGTGGCGCGATTGGTTTGCTCTCGGTGTGTTCCACGACACCTCGCTGTTCATGGATCGCAGCTGGCCGATCCAGCGCGCGGCGGTCGTCGACGCCTTCGGTCCCAGCGTGCACTTTCTGCTGCTCGACACCTTCGCCCTGGATATCTACGCCGGCTTCGGCTTCGCGCCCGTGGGCTTCGACCAGACCATCACTTTCGCCTTGCAGACCATTTTCTAGCGGCCGGTGGCGAATTGCCGATTCAACGGCTGAACTTCGCCTAGGACAGCGACGCTCCATGCACGTCGCGAAGCTTGCGCTAGGATTCGCGCATGCATTCGTCCAGACCCTCTGCAACCGAGTATGCCGCCCATTTTGGTCGCTACATCGACCTGGTGGCGGAGACCGATTTCATCGCCGCGCTGTCTCGTCAGCCCGCGGAGTATCGCGCGCTCTTGGGCGCGCTTTCACAGGAGCAGGCGGGCTTCCGCTATACGCCGGGCAAGTGGAGCGTTCGCGAAGTCCTAGGCCACGTCATTGACGCCGAACGTGTGTTCGGCTACCGGGCCCTTTGCATCGCGCGCGGCGAAACCGCGTCGCTTCCAAGCTTCGACGAAAATGCCTACGCCGCCAACGCGGGTCACGATAGCTGCTTGCTCTACGAACTCCTCGAAGAGTTCGTACACGTCCGGCGCGGCCACATCGCCCTGTTCGAGCATCTCGGCCAAGCCGCTTGGGAGCGCACAGGCACAGTCAACCAAAACGCCATCTCGGTGCGCGGCCTGGCGTACATCATGACCGGGCACGCACGGCACCACGCCGGGATCCTGAAAGAACGCTACGCCGCCGTGTTGGGTGGGTAGAGAGCGCGATGCTACTTGAAGACCTGCAAAGCCTCCTCGCGAATGCTGCGCAGGTCGCTCCACAGCGAGGGCAGGGTTTCTTCGCCTAGCCCGGCGCGGACACCGTCGGGGGAATCGGCCAATCGACTGACCCAAGGTGAGTCCGCGGCACAGCCTTGGCCGAGCAACCAGTCGACGACGTCGGCAAGACGCAACAGATCGATGGCTTGGGCCAGCGAACTTGCGCCGCCCTGGCCGCCCTTGGGCTGATGGTGACAGGCGATGAGCTGGGGAATGGGCGCTGGAATCTTCCACGACAGCAGCACGTGTGCCCCAAGGGTCGCGTGGTCGAATCCCCACAGCTCTTGTTCGCGAAGGTGCAGGCTGCACGGCGACAGTTCTTGCGCAACCATGGCGGCGTAGGCTTTGTCGCCAGTCTGGATCAGCAGCAACTTGCCAAGGTCGTGCAGCAGCCCTGCCAGAAAGACCTTGGGCGAGAGCGCGCCTTGGTCGAGGCACATCGCCAGTTCGCGAGCAATGACCGCCGTGCCCGCCGAATGGTCGCGGATTTTCCGCCCAACGCCGCCGAGATCCTTGAACAGCGTCATCGCCGACATGGCCATGGCCAATCCGCTGACGTTGGTTGCGCCCATGCGAACGATGGCCTGGGCCACCGACGCGCACGGCCCTTGGGCGCGGTAGGCGGCGGAGTTGGCCACGCGCAAGATCCGGGCAGCCAGCGCAGGATCCGACTCGACCAGCCTGCGCACCTCGTCCAGGTTGAAATCTGGGCAGGAGACATGGTCGATCAATTTTTCGACCGCGCCCGAAAATGGCCGCAGACCGTCGAAACAGGCCAGGCGCGCAGCTAGACTGTTCGCGGCACGAAGATCGGATTCACTTGGGGTAGCACCATCAAGCCACAGATCTGTCAATTCCCTGACGTGGCTCGGTGCGCGCTCGCGGTTTCTCACCCCCACCTTTTCGGCACGTCGGCGAGAAAGCTAAGCCAGTTGTCACTTTCTCCGAAGCAGGCGTTTCCGTTCTTCGTCGTCGAAGACGCGCACCGTCCCGTATTCGCCGTCGAACCCGGCGGTGCGTTTCACCTCACCCGCGCGCATGCGGCGCAAGGCCTCGCCCAGCAGCGGCGGTCCGTCGCGCTCGGCATCCTCGACGGGCCATTCGGTGAGCACGGCGAGTTCGCTGCCCGCACCGGCGAGCAGTTTGTCGTAACTTTGGCGCACGCGGCTCGACGAGGCGCCCACGCCGAGGACTTCGCCCAAGAGTTCGACCAGCGGCACCAGGCTCGTGAAGGGCTTGGCGCCCGCCGGGCGAAAACCCTCGGGCCGGTCCGCGAGCGCGGCGACCCGGCTGGCCACCCCGCCGGTCAGCGGCTTGCCACAGCGGGGGCAGAGGTGGCCGAGGGCAGCGGCCTCAACGGGCGCGAGATTCACCTTGCACGCGCGATGGCCCTCGTGGTGGTACTTGCCTTCCTCGGGAAAGAATTCGATGGTGCCAAGAAATTTGGGGCTGCGCTCGCGCAAGGCATCGCGCATGGCGAAGTACGACAGCTCGCAGTCGAAGCGGCTGGCTTCGCGGCCAAGCTTTTCCGGCGAGTGTGCGTCCGAGCTCGACACCAGGCTCACGCGGTCGAGCGCCGAGAGTCGCCAGTTCATGGCTGGATCCGACGACAACCCGGTTTCGGCCGCGAACACATGTCCCGCCAGATCGCCGAAGCACTCGTCCAACGAATCGAATCCGGATCGTTCGCCCAGGGCGGAAAACCAGGGCGTCCACACGTGCGCCGGAATCAAGAACGCATCGGGCGAGGATTCGAGGGTGATTTCGAGCAGGTCGCACGAATCGAGGCCAAGGATGGGGCGGCCATCGGATTCGATGTTTCCGATGCGGGCCAGGCGCGAGGCGATGCGCGCCGCGGTTTCGAAGTCGGGCGCGTAGAGAAGGTTGTGCACCTTGCGCACGCGATCGCCGCGCTTGTAGATACTGCTGACCTCGACCGACAAAACGAAACGGACGTCCGCGCGCGCGGCTGGCTGCACGCTTCGGTCGACCGTGGTCGCCAGATCCTCGCGCAGGCGGAAAAGCCCTGCGCCCGCCGGCACCAGTTTGTCGCGCAATTCGGCGAACCAGCGCGGGTGCGTGAAATCGCCCGTGGCGACCACCGCGATGCCTTTGCGCTGAGCCCAGGCGTGGATGTGCTCTAGGTCGAGCGCGCGGCTGGTGGCGCGCGACAGGTAGTAATGGATGTGGAGATCCGCCACGAAGGGCACAGGCCCAATCTAGCAAAGACTAGTTTCGCTCGGAGCAGCCCCAGCTACCTGCTACATTTAGGAGACTATACTCCCCTCGGGCGCGACGAGGCTTCGACCACTTTGGCGCTGCTGCACTCACCCATAAGGAATTCAAGGCCTGCAAGGCCTGCAAGGCAAGCAAGGTATGATTGATCGCCGCAGTGACCCGTTTCTCACTGTTTGTACCCCTTAGTGGAGGTCAAGGAGACTTAGATGCGTAACAGAAGTCGTTCGTCCATCATCCCTGTCTACGGTTTCACTGGTGCAATGCTGTTGGCTGCGGCGCTGGCGTCCGGGTGCAATGGCTCGGGTACCACCACGGCCACAGGGAGTGGCGGAAACACGACCGGAGGAGGCGGGACCTCGACGAGCGCAGGCGGGACCACGACCGGCGCGGGCGGAACCACGACCAGCGCGGGCGGAACCACGACCAGCGCGGGTGGGACCACATCCAACGCGGGCGGGACCTCGGCCAGCGCAGGCGGAACCACTTCCAACGCGGGCGGGACCCCGGCCCGCACTGGCGGAGCCACGACAGGCGCGGGGGGAGCCACGGCCGGCACCGGCGGAACAACCGGCGCGGGCGGAACCACGACCGGCTCGGGCGGAACCACGACCGTCGAGGGTGGAACCACGGCTGGCTCTGGCGGAACCACGACACGCACGGGCGGTGCCACGACCGGCTCCGGCGGTGCCACGACCGCTGGCGGGATCACAAGCGGCACAGGCGGATCGGCCGGAGGCTCCACGGGCACGACGCCCGGTTGGGCGACGCCCGTGACTGGCGGTCCGACGGGCACGGGCACCACGGCCACGGTGACCGTTGACCCCAACACCACGGTCGGAACGATCGGTGCCGATTTCGCCGGGTTCAGCTACGAGAAGTCGCATATCACCAATGGCTCGCTCACTGGCAGCAATGCGAGTTTGATTGCGCTCTACAAGCTCCTTGGTTCTCCGATGTTGCGGCTCGGAGCCAATGACGTCGACGTTTGCACCTGGGGTGGCACCGGGGCGGCACCTACGGGACCATCGGGGCAGCCATTCTCCCACACCGTCACGACAGGCAACGTCGATCAGCTATGCAGCTTTCTTGCCGCGACGGGGACCAAGATCATCTATGGCGTCAACTACCCCAAGTTCACCACTTCCCCCGGCTCCGCGGCGGAAGCGGCCTACGTCATGGGCAAGTGTCCATCGAGCATCTTTGCATTCGAGATCGGCAACGAGATCGACAAGTCTCAGTATGGAGGCCCTTGGTCCTCCCAACAAACGCAGTATGAATCGGACGCGACCGCGCTCCTGGCCGCGCCGGGCGCCATGTTGGCTGGTCCGGGTTCCACCGGGGGTTCCTACTCATCGTTCAGCGTTCCATTTGCCGCCTCCGAGTCAGCGAAGTGGGGCAGCAAGTACACCCTTCTGACCCAGCACTTCTACGTTGCCGGAGCCAGTTCGTCAGGCGCGACAGCGGCCGCCCTCCAGACGACATCGTCCACGTTCCTCTCTCTCTGTTCGACCATGGACACCGCGGCCAAGAACGACAAGATTCCCAATGGCTACCGCTTGGGAGAAACCAACACCTTCTCTGGTCACGGTCTGCAGGGCGTCAGCGACACGCTCATCGCGGGTCTCTGGGCGATCGATCAGATGTTCGTGATTGCTAAGAATGGCGGCACCGGAATCAATTTCCACAACGGCGAGACCGGAATGGATGGCACGGTCCCCTTCTACTATGAGGCGATCAAGGAAACCAACGGCGTCGTGGTACAGGTACAGCCGGAATACTACGGCATGCTCCTCTTCACCCAGGCCGGCACGGGCCCGATGGTGTCCACGACCGTCACCACGACCGCCCAGTACTTCACCGCGTATGCCATCAAGGCCAACGGCTTCACAGGCGTGGTGCTCAACAACAAGAACGCCACCAGCGGCGTCACCGCCACGGTGAATCTGGGATCGGCGGTAGGCAGCGCGAGTGCGATCTATCTGCAGGGGACGCCTGCCGGCTCGCTGACGGCAGCGGCAGGATCCGTGACCCTTGCTGGCGCCATGGTCACGGCGGCGGGCGCGTGGAATCGCAATCCGCCCTACATTCAGACCACATCGGGAAATAGTGTTTCAGTGTACGTCCCGCCTGCCAGCGCAGCGGTGGTCCGCGTCCAGTAGAACGATTCGCCAGAAGCCAGAACTGGGCGGCCACGATCGGACCATCGAGGCCGCCCTTCCTGGCTGACGTCTTTAATATTGGAAGAGAAGCTCGCGGTACTTGGGCAGCGGCCAGAGTTCGTCAGAGACCAAGGTCTCTAGCTCGTCCGCCACGTCGCGCACGCTATCCTGGGCCGGGATGACCTTCTCCTTGAAAGCCTTTGCCTCGGCATGGACCGATCCGGCCGCGTGGGCCGCGTGTTGCGCCTTTTCGAGCGCTTCGATCTTGTCGAGCAGACTGTCGGCCAGGCCGGCAATTCTGTCGGCCAGTTTGCCGGCACCCTTGGATTTCGAGGCAGCGCCCAGTTCACCGAGGTACTTCACCGTGGCCGGGAGAAGAAGGGTCCTTGCGATCTCGATGGTTGCGTTGGCCTCGATGCTCTGGACCTTAACGTAGCGCTCCCAGGCGATCTCGTAACGGCTCTCAAGCTCGCGCTCGGACAGCACGCCGAACTGGGAGAAGAGCTTCTTGGCTTTCTCGGTCTGCAGGGCCGGCAGGGCGTCGACGGTGCTCTTGTTGTTGGGCAGTCCGCGCTTGGCGGCCTCGACGTGCCATTCCTCGGCGTAGTTGTTGCCGGCAAAGAGGACCTGCTTGTTCTCCTTGATGACCTCGGAGAGGATCTTGGTCAGGCCAGCGAAGTCGTTGCTCTTGAGCTTGTCGAGCTTGTCGGCGATGAGCGAAAGCGACTCGGCCACGATGGTGTTGAGAATAGTCTGCGGCCAGTAGATCGGCACCGAGGAGCCCACCGCGCGGAACTCGAACTTGTTACCAGTGAAGGCAAAGGGCGAGGTGCGGTTGCGGTCGGTGGCGTCCTTGGGCAGGACTGGCAGCGTGGTGACGCCCAGCTCGAGCTTGCCCCCCTGCTTGGACGAAGAGGCGGGGCCTTTCTCCAGCTGCTCGACGATGTCTTCTAGCTGCGCGCCGAGGAAGACAGAAACGATGGCCGGAGGGGCTTCGTTGGCGCCCAGACGGTGATCGTTGCCGGCGTCGGCGACCGAGGCGCGCAGCAGGTCGGCGTGCACGTTGACCGCGCGGATGGTGGCGGCCAGGAAGGTCAGGAACTGCGCGTTCGCATGCGGGTCGTGGCCCGGGTCGAGCAGGTTCTCGCCGTCGTCGGTGGCCATGGACCAGTTGTTGTGCTTGCCCGAGCCGTTGACGCCGCGGAAGGGCTTCTCGTGCACCAGCGCTGCCAGACCGTGCTGGAAGGCGATCTTGCGCATGAGGTTGAGCAAGAGGATGTTGTGGTCGGAGCCGACCGTGGTGGCCTCGAACATGGGGGCCAGCTCGAACTGCGCCGGGGCGACCTCGTTGTGGCGGGTCTTCGACGGAACCCCAAGGCGCCACAACTCGCGATCGAAATCCTGCATGAAGGCCAGGATGCGTTCGCGAATGGAGCCGAAATACTGGTCCTCCAGCTCTTGGCCCTTGGGCGAAGGCGCGCCGAAGAGCGTGCGGCCGGTCAGTACGAGGTCTGGACGAAGCTCGGCCAGGCGGCGATCGACGAGAAAGTATTCCTGCTCAGGGCCGATGGTGGTGAAGACCTTCTTGGTGGTGGTGTTGCCGAACCACTTGAGGATGCGCATGGCCTGCTTGGCGATGGCTTCCTGCGAGCGCAGCAGCGGGATCTTCTGGTCCAGCGCCTCGCCGGTGTAGGAAACAAAGGCCGTGGGAATGGTCAAGGTCACGCCGTTGGGTTCCACCTGCAGGAATGCCGGCGAGGTGACGTCCCACGCTGTATAGCCGCGGGCCTCAAAAGTCGAACGCACGCCGCCCGACGGGAAGGAAGAGGCATCGGGCTCGCCCTGAATGAGGGCCTTGCCCGAGAACTCGGCGATGGTCTTGCCGTCGCCTTCCGGGTTGAGGAACGAGTCGTGCTTTTCCGCCGTAGTGCCCGTGAGCGGCACGAACCAGTGGGTGTAGTGGGTGGCGCCATGGGACAGTGCCCAGGTCTTCAGGCCCTGCGCGACACCATCGGCGAGGCTGGCATCGAAGGGCTCAAGCCCGGCGATAGTACGGCGGAGCTTGCGGAAAATCGGTTTGGGCAGATGTTCACGCTGGGCGTCCTCCCCGAATACGTAGCTGCCGTATATGTCTTCGCCGGCATGCTCCAAATAGTTCTGAGTAGATTCAACCTTCAAAGTGGCGATCGCCGCCACGGCCTTCTTACGAGCTGTCATTGGGTGTCCTCAGTTTTGTTTGTGGTGATACTGTGGCGACTGAACCACAGGTTTTGTTTCGTAGGCGTAAAATCGTGTGGGCCAAGCCGCTTTCGAACCATCACCGAAGCGTGGGCAAGGCCCCAAAAGCCACGGGAGGCCGGTTGTCAATCCGGACAAGACCCAAACAGTCTTTGCCGGCGCCGACAAGGCGGCCTGGCAGTCCTGACCGGGCGAAGGCGGGTCGGGAAGACGCGCCTCCTAGTTGAATGGAACCGGCGGCATGACGGGCTCTACACGGTGGCCGATCAGTCAGCGCCCGAGATCCAGCGCCGCTACTTCTGCGAGGCGCTGGCCGGCCGATTTCCCGTTTTCCAAGAGGCCACGTTCCGGGACTGGCGCGCGATTCTGAAGGCGCTCGCCCAGCAGGCCGAGGCTGGCAGCTGGAAGGGACCACTGATCCTGGACGAATTCCCATTTCTGGTCGCCAGCAGCCCCGAGCTGCCGAGTGTCGTGCAGCACTGGATCGACCATGATGCCGCTTCCGCGGGCTTGGTGGTAGCGATCGCCGGTTCGAGCCAACGCGTGATGCACGGATTGGTCCTCGACTCCTCGGCTCCGCTTTACGGGCGCGCCGTCGAGATGATCGAGGTCAAGCCGCTGCGCATGGCCGATTTCACGGCCGCCACCGGCATCACGGATCCCGTCACCTGTGTGAAGGCATACGCCGCGTGGGGCGGCATTCCGCGCTACTGGGAGTTGGCAGAGCCCTTCGCCGCCCGAGTGGACGAAGCGATAGACCGCTGCGTTCTGGATCCGCTGTCGCCTCTGCACAGCGAGCCCGACCGGCTCCTGCTTGACGAAGTACCGCCGGCACTGGCCCTGCGCCCGATTCTCGACGCCATCGGGCTCGGTGCGCATCGGCCCAGCGAAATCGCTGCGCGTATCGGGCAGCAAGCGACTTCGCTGGCGCGCCCCCTCACTCGCCTAACCGAAATGGATTTGGTCCGTCGCGAGATCCCTTTTGGAGAAAGCGAGAAATCCGGCAAACGGGCGCTCTATCGCATCGCCGACCCGTTCATGCGCATGTGGTTCCGCACCGTCGCGCCACATCGCGCGCTTTTGGGACAAGCTCCGGCGGCCGTGCGGCGCGACCTTTGGGTAAAGGAGCGCCCAGGGCTTTGCGCCTCGGCCGGGCATCCACGGACCTTTGCGGCTGCCTCGTTCAAGGGTGGGCTGGCCTGTGCGGCCATGTGAATCAGATCGCTGTGTCGGTCGAGAAAACCTAGTCAAGGTAGATTGGTCGGGGCGGCCGGATTTGAACCGACGACATCCTGCTCCCAAAGCAGGCGCGCTACCAACTGCGCTACGCCC
>Ga0265314_10004303_pt1 | contig 13300 bp, 8 predicted proteins | sample 4126metaG_FD_203106 | JGI IMG/M metagenome (GOLD analysis project Ga0265314, IMG submission 203106) | Rhizosphere microbial communities from Carex aquatilis grown in University of Washington, Seatle, WA, United States - 4-1-26 metaG | ecosystem: Host-associated > Plants > Roots > Rhizosphere >... | reverse complement strand
TGGTGGCGGCGGTCAGGCTGACATCGCCGAGCTTTTGTTTATCGAGGGTGACGTTGCGCGCGGATGCCTCCCCGCTCACCGCACGCAGCAGCAGCGCGCCGCGTTCGATATGGAGATCAACCGCCGCTTTGCCGTCGAGCCGGGCTTCGGCGCCGGGCTCGAGTTGCCGCAACGCCGCCACGCGCGAAGCGGTGACGGCTTGCACCGTGGCGTCAATGTGCAGATCGCCATTGTGGATGTCACCCACCTGCTGATTATAGGTGCCGGCGAATAACAGCTTGCCCGTGCCCAAATCCCCTTGACCGCTGCTGAAGGCTATCGCCTGCGCGGTGTAGCGCAGGTTCGCGCGCACGCGTTCGAACTTTTCGCCCAGCGCCGTGGCTTGCGTGGCATCGAGTGCGATATCCGCTTCCGGGCTGCGCCCTGAGCCGGAAAGTTTGACAGTGGCCGACGCCACCGCATCCGCATCCAGGCTAGCCACCGTAGCGATCCCGAATTCACGCGCCACCGGGGCCAGCGCCAGGTTCCTGACGCTCAGTTGCGCGGTGAGCGGACCATCCAGAAAACTTCCGGCCACGGCGCTCGCGACTGCGTCGCCCGTTACTTGCGTCTGGGCGCGCGCGAGGATCACATGGCGCAGGGCGATGGCTTGCGCCGAAGCCTGCACGTCGGCCGTGAAGCGATCGAACACGTGGCCCTCGATGCTGGCGTTACTGACCGTCACCTGCCCTTGAAACTGCGGAGCGTCCAGACGCCCGCTCACCAGACCCGCCACCGCCACTTCGCCCTGCTTGCGCGGATCGAGCTTGAGCGGCAGCGCCGACGGCGGATGATCGCTGAACATGGCGAGCGCCGGTAGCAGATCATCGAGATTCGTGGAGCGGGCGCGAACATCCAGAGTCTGGCCCAGCGTGCCGGATAAATTGAGGCTGCTCGCGGGCGTTGCGATGCGCGACTCGCCGAAGTTCACGGTGCCCGCACGCTGATCGTAGTGCAGGTCAAGCTGGCCCGTGATCTGACCTTGAATCGCCGTTGTCGTATCCACCACAACCCGGCGCTCTCCCAGCACCGCGTCCACTTCCAACCCGCCCGAAAGCGAACCGTTCCAGGGAAGCGGACGCGGCGTCAGCGTAGCTGCCGCCTCACGCAAATCTAGACCGTCGTAGTTGCCGTCGAAATGGAATTCCTTCCAATGTTCCAGGTCCGCTTGCCCTGTGATATTCGCGCCCAGCAGGGTCCCTCGCAGGCCGCGCAGCGTGAGACGGTCCGGATTCAGGTTCGCCGCGGCGCTCAGTGTGGCGTTCTCGATACGCACGCGATCCTGCGAATACCCCAAGCCACGGGCGTCAATCCTGCCCGCGAGCTCATAGTCAAAATGGTCGCCGAAGGAAAAATCTAGATCGCCGTTGAAGTTAGCCGTGCCGGTCGATGCCACCGGCAGGGAAAACAGCGACACCGCGTCACGTACGGCGAACGCGACCTTGGCCTTGAACACGCCGCGCGGCGCTTTCAAATTGGTCAGCTCCCCGGCGAGATCGATGCGCGAACTGCCCACCGCGATATTGACGGAAGACAGCGCCAGGCGCGTGGCGTCGAGGGTAAATGCCGCGGCGAAGTTAGCTTCCGCCGGCGCCATAATGTTCGACGCGATCCGCAGACGCCGGGACGCTAGATTGCCGCGGTAGCGAGCCGCCGTCGCATCACGGGTCATTTCCACTCGCAAATCCTCACCGTTGAAACTCAGCGGCACTTGCCGGATATCGATATCCGCCAACCCATTGCTCACGGAGTAGCGATGCACCTTGAGATTCACAAAATCCTCCGCCCAGCTCTTGCCGCTTTTGGGGCCGGGCGGGGAAGGCAGGTTGTTCGAGCCATCCGGATAAATCACGATCCGCAGCCGGGGTTGGTCGACGTTTACCGAGTCAAGGTCGATTTTTCGCTCCAGCATGGAAATCACGCGCAAGCCTACGCTTACCGCTTCGACGCGCAGCAGCGGGGTCTCGGATTCGGGCTCGGTGCCGTGCAGCACCAAGGGAGAAATCTTCGCCGTCAACGTCTCCCACTTAAACGAAAAGTTGCCGACTTCAACGTGTCCGCCCGTGGCCGCTTCGATTTCCGTCACAATTCGCTCACGTACCAGTTCGCGGAACCAGCCGCTGCGCACGATCAGCAACGCGGCGACCGCGCAGATCAACAGTAGAACCGCGGCCACTGTCAGAATCTGTCCCGTCAAATGCCGTGCGCGAGTCACTGGAAAGCCCCTTCGCGATACACGATTGCAGTCTCGCTGCGCGACATCTCCAGCCAGCGATCGAGCGCCTGCATGGTCTGCTGATTGGTGAGCAGCTTCTCAATATCGCCGCGGCTGGCCTCGAAACTCTGCGGCGGCGCCAGTTTGTCGTAGTATGCCCGCAGCGCTTCGTCGGATATTTGCACTTCCGGGCGGAAACGCAGATCGGTGTAGCGCAGCATGCGCAGCCCCGTCAGCAACTGATCCGACAATTCCGCCTCGCTGATCTGCGCGTCGGCCAGTGCAGCGCGGTAAGCCTGATCGGTCGAGTAGCGCGCCTTTATGAATGTCAGCAATGCGGCCACGTCAGCAGCGGGTGGCGGAGGCACGCGCGTCGCCGTGGCGTCTTCCAGCACCAGATACTGATCCACTAAACGCTCCGCCGTTTGGCGCTTTTGCTGTCCGCTGAAAGTGGGCGCCTTACCGTCGATGAACGCCGAGATACGCATGTCCTGCAGGATGTCGCGTTCCGAGATGACGTGCCGCCCCACCGTGACCGCGATGCGATCGAGCGTCTCGGCGCGCACGCAAATGGCAGCCAGCAGTAGAGCCAGAAGCTTCATCAGAACGTCTGCCCCAATGAAAAATGAAATTGGAAACTGTTGATGCGCTGCGGCACACCTACGCAAAAAGGAGGATTCGGCGGCGTTGTCAAATTGGGGTTACACTGCAGTAATTCATCGCGGGTCCCGCTGAATCCCACAAAACGCGGCGAATTCGGGCTGTAACTCAGATCCACGCGTATGGGTCCCACCGGCGTCTTGTAGCGAATCCCAAAACCCACCGCCTGCACCATATAGTTGAAATCCTGATTCGAATTCTGGTGGAAGCGAAAGCTGATCTGGTCGATGCTCGAATAAACGTTGCCCATATCGTGAAACAGCACGCCCCCTACATTCTCGCCGAACAGCGGGAAGCGCAGTTCCGTCGAATGGAACAGGAATGCGTTGCCCCCTAAAGGAAAGCCGGTCTCGGGATCGCGCGGTCCGGCCTGGTTGTCCGGGAAAGCGCGCTGCGAAGAAGCGCCACCCGCGAAGAAGCGTTCTCCCAGCGGAATTTCGGCCAAACCACCCAGACGTTGGATGTAGCCGAACTGCACAGTGCGCGCGAGCACCAAGTCGCGGCCGATGGGATGATAAGTCGAGTTGCGAAATACCAGGCGGGAGTAGTCGGTTTGCGAGCCGAACTGTGGCAGTGCGATACCCACGTCCACGGTGTTATAGATGCCGCGGCGCGAATCGGTAGGGTTGTCACGGCGGTCGTTAATGTAGGACATCGATAGCAACCCCACGCGTACCGGCTGCGATAACAAAGGAATGAGCAGCTTATTGATCTCCAGCGAATTCACGGTAACTTTGCGATACGCAAAACGGTACTGCAAGCTGTTGGCGCGCGACAGGCGCTGCGCCAACTGGAACGCAGACTCCATGCGCTGCGCCGCAAACGTGCGCACATCGTGGGAACGATCGTAGAGCCCGGATACCGTCAGCGTGAGATTCTCGCGGCCCATGAATTCCGGCATCAGATAGCTGACTACCCCGCGCTGTTCGAGCGTCGACGCCAGCGTCTGCAGGCTGAGCGTGCGCGCCCGGCCCAGGAAGTTCAGGCGGCTGATGCCAGAGGAAATTCGCGGGCTAAAGCCGGTGGTGCCCGCCGGACTGTCAAAGTTTTCCACGCCCCCGCCGATCCGCGCCAGCTCTGCGCCGATTCCGACGTTGAAGGAATACTTCGCGGCCTCGTCCAACTGAAACAGCACATACTTGCTCTCCTCTTTGCCGTCGGGGTCTTGCAGCGCCGTCTGCACTTTGGAAAAAATGCCCAGGTTATAGAGCTTTTGCTGGGTTTCCGCGATGCGGCCTTGCGAGATCGGATCGCCCGGCCGGATCAGGATGCGGCTCGAAACTACATTGGAGCGCGTGGTTTCCAGGCCGCGCACCAGGATGTCGCGTACAAACTGCCGCTCTCCCGGTTTGACGTTGTAATGCAGATCGGCGTGGTTCGGAGTCCCCGCAGGCGTCTGCGACCAGTCAAAAGTAGCATCCGGGTAGCCGCTATCAAAAAAGTAGCTCAGGATCGCGTCCCGGTCCGCCGCAATATTCGCCTCGCTAAACGGCTGCCCCACTGCCGATTGAACGATCTCGCGTAAATGTGCGGTGTCCGCGGGCGACGCGCCTTCGATGTGCAGCTCGCTCACAGTCCACTGCACGCCCTCCTCGATTTCGTAACGCACCCCTAACTCGTCAGTGCGGCCCCGGTAGTCGTCTAGCGTCGTCGCCGCCACCTGCACATCGCGGAACCCGTTCGAGCGGTACAAGTCTAGAATCGCGTCCCGGTCGTTGTCGCGCAATTTCTGCGAGTAGCGCCCATAGCGGTCGCGCAGCTTGCCCGCCTCGCGCACCGCTAGGCGCTCGCGAACCGTCGCGGTGTCGAAGAAACGATTGCCGGTGATCTCGACGCCCACCAGGCGGTGGCGGGCGTTGCGCGTCACGGCGTAAGTGATCCGCTGCACACCCGGTGTAGGTGACTGCTCGTCAAAATCCACGGCGGCATCGAAATAGCCCTGCGACTGGAAATAATCCACCAGATTTCGCGTGCCTTCGAGCAACAACCCGCGGTCAACGGCGCGCTCCTGATAGATGGGAATCAAACGCCGCAGCTTCCCCTGCGAAACCTTGGCTCCACTGGTGCGGACTTCCACCAGCGGCCCGTTATCGATCACGATGGTGGGCGTTACGGTGTTGGTTTTATCGTGATAATCCAACTTGTCCAGCGTAACCTTCACCTGCAAGCGGTTCTGCCCCTGAAAATCCTTGCGCACGCGCTCGATGCCGGTCTGGATCCGGTCCTCAGTGGCGAAACTCCAACCGGGAAACTGGATGAAGAGGATGCCGCGCCGGTAGCGAGTGGCGCGAATGATTTTGTCCATGGGCCGCTCGAACTTGCCGGCCAGAGTCACGCCGTCAAAGCGCGCGCGCGGCCCCACATTCAACTGGAAGCGGACCCCCACTTCCTCGGTAGACGGATTGCGGTCCAGATCGTAGCGAATCATAGCCCGATGCAAACCGTTGGCGCGCAAACGTTCCTGCAGGTTGTCGATCGACTGCTTCAGTTGCGATTCGTTGAACGGCGCGCCTAGTTCGAGCTTGGTAGCCGTCAAAAGCTGGTTGCGATTCGGCGGATCGGCGACGCCCTCGAAGCTGACGCCCCCCACGAAGTAGTTCAGTTGCGTCGCAACGCGCAGCGCCACGCCGTCGCCCATGGGCTCCGCGTCAATCGCGACATCGGAAAAGCGCCCGGTATCGAACAGCTTTTGCAGGGACTGGCGGACATCGCTTTGGTGCAGCGGGCCTCCCACACGTAGCGGAAGCAGGCGGTCCAGTTCCTCACGCGGTAGCGGCTGGTTGGGAGGATCGAAGTCGATCCGCTGGATGCTGCGGCCTTCCAGTATCTGCGTATTCTGACCCGACGCCGCTACGGCGCCGAGCAGCAGCGGCAGAAACATCAACACCGGCGGACGCACGTTCCTCAATGATAACGTAGGTCTCGGATGGGCCAAGCGGCCGCGCGGAGGGCGCTGGGGTCCTGCTGCTACCATTCTGTATGAGGCCCACGGAGCCTTCCCACTGTTTGATGCGCCCCGCTGAATCCCGTTACTCCCGCCAAACCCGCTTCGCGCCCTTGGGTGCGGAAGGCCAAGCCAAAATTCGCGCCGCGAGCGTCGCCATCGTCGGCTGCGGTGCGCTGGGGACCGTGCAGGCCGAAGCCATGGCACGCGCCGGAGTGGGCCGCCTGCGCGTAATCGACCGCGACTTCGTCGAATGGTCCAACCTGCAGCGCCAGTTTTTGTTTGACGAAGCCGACGCCGCCGAGGCCCTGCCGAAAGCCGTAGCGGCAGCACGCCGTTTGGCGCGCGTGAACTCCGAAGTGACTGTCGAGCCTATGGTCGCCGATCTCACAGCCGCCAACGTCGAAGATCTGTTTGAGGATATCGACCTGATCCTCGACGGCACTGACAATTTCGAGACTCGTTTCCTGATCAATGACGCCGCTGTCGATCGTGAAATCCCCTGGATCTACGGAGCGGCCGTCGGCAGCTATGGCATCAAGTTGGCCATCGTGCCGGGTAAGACGGCGTGTTTCCGCTGCGTTTACCCCGAGCCGCCGCAGGGCGCCCAACCGACCTGCGAAACCGAAGGCGTGCTGGCGCCGGTCACAGCCACCATTGCGTCGCTGCAAGTCGCTGATGCCCTCAAAATTTTGGCCCGCGGCGTGGACTCGCTGACCGCCCGCCTCACTACCATCGACGTGTGGAGCGGAACCATCCGCCAACTCGCTCCGCCCACGCGTGATGCCAAGTGCCCATGTTGCGTGCGCCGTGAGCTGGTGTATCTCGACGGTTCCCGCCGCGCTCCGATCAGCCTGTGCGGACGCAACGCCGTGCAGATTCACGAGCGCTCGCGTCCCGTGGATCTCCCCGCGCTAGCCGAGCGTCTCGGTACAGTCGCGACAGTACGCTCCAACGAATTCGCGCTCCGTGTCGCGCTCGACCCCTACGAACTCACCGTTTTCCCCGACGGCCGCGCCATCATCAAGGGCACCACCGACGTCGGAGTCGCGCGTAGTCTGTATGCCCGCTATATAGGGGCGTAGGTTTTATCGGACATCCCCTTTTCCGTAGACCTGATCGATAGACAGGTACATGCGGTTACTAGGGTTGTTGTTGGCCGTCGCGCTAGGATTGGCAGGCGAGTCCCGTCTTGTATCAAAGAATAGTCCGTTGTTCTTCGTTCGAGACTCGCCGGACCGTTACCTGATCCGGGTCCCGGGCATGACCGCAGTCTTCACGCCCCAAGGCGTCGACTTTCCAGCGGTTCATATGACGTTTCTAGGCGCCAACGGCGATCTGCACGGCCTCGATCCCATGGGGAACGCCAACTTTCTGGTCGGCCAAGACGAACGCAAATGGCGGACGGGCTTGCCGACCTTCCGGAAAATCCGCTACACCAATCTCTATCCGGGAGTCGATTTGCTCTACTCCGGCGCAAACGGCCGCGTTAAATCTGAGTACACGGTGGCACCAGGCGCGCACCCGAGCGATATCCGCGTCAAATACTCGACCGATCTGAGTATCGATACCAGCGGCCGCCTGCACGCCGCGGACTTGACGGAGGATGCTCCGGAAATCTATCAAGACACGCCCTCCGGCCGGATCAGCGTGGCGGGCCGCTATCGCCTGCTCGACGCCCACACCGCCGGTTTCGACATAGACGCCTACGACGCTTCCCTCCCGCTGGTAATCGATCCCGTGATCACTTACGCAACCTACATGGGTGGCACCGGCCTGGGAGCCGTCACTGGGGTGGCCATCGACAGCGCCGGCGATCTCTACGCAGTCGGCTGGACCGAAGCGCTCAACTTCCCCATCGTCTTAGCCGAGCAAGCCGCCAGTGGAGGCAGCGTCGATGCCTTCATCGTAAAGTTGAACCCCACAGGGACTGCCGTGCTCTACGCCACCTACATAGGCGGCTCAGGCGATGACCGTGCCGCGGCGATCGCGGTGAATGCGAGCGGGCAAGCCTACGTCACGGGATCGACAGCGTCCCCCAATTTCCCCTTGCTTCTTCCGCTGCGAACCACTTTAGGCGGGTCGAAAACCGCCTTCGTCCTAGAGTTAAACGCCACCGGTAATCAGTTGCTGTATAGCACGTACCTCGGCGGAACCAATTACGACCAAGGCACAGCGATTGCCATCGACACAGCAGGAAATGCCTACGTCGCAGGAGACACGCTCTCGACGAACTTCCCGGTATTAGGCGGAGCCCAAGCAGCCTCCGGCGGCGGCATGGACGCCTTCGTCACCAAATTAACCTCGGCCGGTGCTATTTCCTACAGCACCTACCTAGGCGGCGCCGCGAACGAACATGCCGGTGGAATCGCCGTCGATTCGGCCGGGGCCGCATACGTTGCAGGCGGGACCTTCTCAACCAATTTCCCCCTCGTCGGCGCGCTCCAAACCACCAACCATGGCGGCCAGGACGCGTTCGTCACTAAGCTAAGCGCCACCGGCGCGACCCTTTCCTACAGCACCTACCTCGGCGGCAGCGGCGCAACCGAGCAAGCCAACGGAATCGCGGTCGATTCGACCGGCAATGCCTACGTCGCCGGAACCACCAACTCCGTCGACTTCCCGCTGACCGCCGGCGTCCTGCAAACCCAATTTGAGGGGGTCTCCGACGCATTCGTCAGCAAAATAAATCCAGCCGGTTCGGCGTTAGTCTACAGCACCTACCTGGGAGGCTCCGATTTTGACACCGCCTGGGGAATCGGCATCGATAGTAGCGGCAACGCTTACGTGGCCGGATCCACGCAGTCGGGAGACTTCCCTCAAGCCAACGCCGTGCAAGCCGCCTTCGGCGGATTCGCCGATGCCTTCGTTTCGAAGTTGAACGCCACCGGCAACGCCCTGGGTTTCTCCACTTGGTTTGGAGGCAGCGCGTCCGAGGCAGCCAATGCAATCGCCGTCGACGCGAGCGGCAATATGTACCTGGGCGGCCAGACCAATTCCGTGAACCTGCCGCTGGTAGGCGCGATTCAATCCGCGAACAACGGAGGGAGCGTCGGTTGGCTGACCCGTATCGGCGTCACCACCCCGCCGCCGCAGATCCCCGCCGCGGTTTCTGTCACGCCCGCCTCGGGCAGCGGCAACGCTGTAGTGTTCTCCGCGCAATATACCGACACCGGCGGTGCAGCGGCGCTAACCACGGTGTCGCTGCTGGTGAGCAGCAGCGTCTCCACTTCAGTCGCCTGCTACGTCACCTACACAGGAGGAGTGCTCAGTCTCGCCAACGACAATCCCACCACTGGATCGCAGGTAGTGACCCTCGGCGGCGGCGCGCAGCAAAACAGCCAGTGCATCGTTAACGGCGCGGGCAGTTCCGTGACTCTCGCCGGGAGCGCCTTGACCCTCAATCTTTCGTTGACCTTCCTCCCCGGATTCGCCGCTACCAAGACCACCTATTTGTACGCCGCCGACTCCGGGGCAAACACCGGCTGGGTTGCACGCGGGTCCTGGACAGTGGTCATCCCGTCGCCGCAGCCCTCCGCCGATTCCGTGTCGCCCAACGGCTCGAGCGGCGGCAGCCAGACTTTTACCTTCGTGTTTTCAGACTCGCAAAGCGCCACCAACCTGATTGGCATGGCCATGCTCTTCAACACCACCAGCGCCACCGTCAGCAATGCCTGCGACATCGTCTACGATCGCAACGCCGGAGCCGTAGCCCTCACCTGGGATAGCGGCGCCGGGTCCGATCCCAAAACACTCGGCTCCCCCGTAATATTAAAAAACAGCCAGTGCCAGGTAGGCGCCGTCACCGCAGCCGCTTCCGGGCTTTCGCAAATCATCACCCTCTCCATCACCTTCACGGCCGCCTTCAGCGGCACCAAAAACATCTACATGTTCGGTTCCGATGCTGGCTTGAACACGGGCTGGGTCCTGCGCGGCACTTATCTGGTAGCCGCGGGTGGGCTGCCCGTGGCAAATACCGTGGTCCCCACCAATGGCTCAGGGCCCGCACAGCGCTTCAGCTTCACCGCGTCCGATCAAGGAGGCTCCGGCTTCATCACCGGCATGGCCATGCTGCTGTCGACGTCGCTCAGCACCACCAACGCCTGCAGCATGGTGTACGACCGTACCCGCAACGTAGTGTCGCTGGCTTTCGACAATCCCGCCAACGGTGCGGCTCCCGTGACGCCCGGCTCGCCCACCATCGTTTCAAACGGCCAGTGCAGTTTGAATGGAGCGAACACTACAGTCGTGATCGGCGTCACCTCCATCGTCGTCACAGTGGACCTCACCTTCAATGCCGATTGGTTTGGCGCGAAGAACACTTACCTGCTGGCGTCGGAAACGATCGTCAACTCGGGCTTCGTCACCGTAGGCGGCTGGACCGTCACCGGCGGCGCACCCACCGCCGATTCCGTATCGCCCGCCTCAGGAACCGGCACGTCCCCCAACTTCACTTTCACCGTGAGCGATTCCACGTCGCAGCTGAACATCACCGGCATGTCCATGCTGATCACGTCGGGCGCGCCCACTTCCCTGGCGAACGCCTGTTATCTGGTTTACAACCGCATCACCGCCACCATCGGCCTTTACGACAACACCGGCACCATACTCAGCACCAAGCCCATCGGCTCGTCCGCAAACCTGTTCAACAGCCAATGCGCCGTGGGCTTCACCGTGATGGTCAACTCCGGCAACTCCGTCTCCTTCACCATCAACACCGTCTTCCTGAACTTCAGCGGAGCCAAGAGCGTATACCTGCAGGCCAATGAGCCCAATACCAACTCCGGCTGGGTGCAGCGCGGCGCCTGGACGGTACCATGAAGACACATGTCCGTCTACGAAGACCGCAAACAAGCTCTCGAAGAATATGAGTTCCGTATGGGCCTCGAACGCGGACGCCTAGCGGTGACGATGGACCTGCTCACCGACGCTCTAGTCCTTGTCGGCCAGCACGGAGTCTACTGCCAGAGCGCCCGCCAGCCCGGAAAACCCGCCATGGACGTCCAAATTATCAGCCAGTGCTTGATCGACGCCAAAGAGCTGATCACCACCGTCATGACCGAAATTCAACGCAAGAAATCAGAGGCTTTGTAGAAACGGGTTGCGCTCTTTTTCGCGCCCGATGGTAGTGTTCGCCCCATGCCCCGGGACCACCACGGTCTCCTCCGGCAACTGCAGCAGCTTGTCCTCAATCGAGCGCAGAATCTGCCGCGGATTGCCGCCCGGCAAATCTGTGCGCCCAATACTGTCGCGAAATAAAGTATCGCCCGCGATCAATTTGTTCTCCGCCGGAATCCACAACGAAATGCTGCCCTGTGTATGGCCCGGCGTATGCAGCACTCGAAACTCAGCCGGACCCAGCGTGAGCACATCGCCATCCCGCGCCGCCGCGTCGATAGCTGTCCGCGTAGGCGGCTCCATCCCCAGCCAGGACGCCTGCACATCCAGTTGATCGTAAAGTTCCTGGTCGTTCGCATTCATAAGAACGGGAGCACCGGTGACCGCTTTCAGTTTCGCGGCGCCCCCAATGTGATCGATATGCGCGTGCGTGATCACGATCTCCTTCACGCGCAGCGCGTGCCTCTCCAGAATCGCCAGAATCTCGTCAATGTTGTCGCCCGGATCGATGACAATGGCTTCGTGCGATTCCTCGTCCCCGAAAATCGAGCAATTGCATTGCAGCATCCCCACCGGCACAATTTCATGGATCATTTTTCGCCTCAGTATACAGTAGAAGTATGGATGGATTGCGTGAAAGCGCTGCTTGGCTGGACCTCTCCGCGCGCGGCAAGATCCGCGTAACGGGTGAGGATCGCGCACGTCTGCTCCACGCCATGACCACGCAGGACGTGCAATCTCTCGCGCCCGGCCAAGGTTGCTACGCCTTCTTCTTGAACGCGCAGGGCCGCATCTTAGGCGACGCCAACATTTTCTGCCGCGAAGATGCTTTCCTGCTCGACACCGAGCCCGAAACGCGGCAGAAGCTGTACGACCATATCGATCGCTACATTATCGCTGACGACGTCACCCTGGAAGACGTAACCGGCGAAATGGCCACCATCGCCATCGAAGGCCCGCAGGCCGCCGCAGTTCTGGAGCGCCTCGGTGCGCCCGTGCCAGACGCTGACTACGCGACACGCTCTTGGAGCGGAAGCATCGTCGCTCGCGTGAGTTCCACCGGCGCCGGCGGCTACTCCGTCTTCATGCTGCCCACGAAGAAAGCGGAACTGATCGCAGCCCTCGACATACCCGAAGCCACTCCTGAACAAGCCCGCGCAGTTCGCCTCGAGCATGGCAAGCCGCGCTACGGCGAAGAAATCACCGAGCGCTACTTAGTGCAGGAAACTGCGCAACTCAACGCTGTCAGCTTCAGCAAAGGCTGCTACCTAGGGCAGGAAATCGTGGAGCGAGTCCGCAGCCGCGCGCAGATTCATCGCGTACTGCGGCGCTTGACCATCGATGCCACCGAGCCACCGCCCGCCGGCACGAAACTCAAATCCGGAGACGCCGACGCCGCGGAAATCGCCAGCGCCGTCTACTCCCCGGCACTCGGGAAAGTGGCGGCGCTAGCCTACGTGCGCACCCAGTTCGCCGAACCGGGCACGGAAATGCGCCTAGGGGACGCGCGCGTGCTCGTGCTCTAGCTTCACCGCCGCGGCATCTTCGAGCGGGAACACGTAAGTCTCGCCCGCCATATTGAGGATCAGCTTCCCCGTCCCCAGCGGCTTCCCCTGGTTGGGATAGAACACCGCTCCATCCGTCGATTGCCCCGGCGCAAGTTTGGTTGTCACCAGCGCGATCGCCGATGCCGCCGCAGCCGCCTTCAATTTCGACGACCCCAGATCGGCAAACGCATTCTGCCGCCGTGATTCATAGCCGTTGGTCGAATGAATCTGCGCGTTGTTAAACAAACTGGCCTCGTAGGCGGCGATCAGCTTGATTACATCCCCGCGCCCGCCCTTGTCAATCAAGGTGTTCACCACTGTCCTGGCAGGAAGGGCCTGAACCATCTGACCGTCAGGTTTCTCAAAGCTGCAATCCTCCGGCTTCACGGTCCAGGAAATCGAGGATCCGTTCGAGATAGCCACCTGCACAATGGCATAGTCGCGAATGTGCGTCGGCAGCAGAGAGAACATCACTGTGACGCCGCCCCTCGTCATGGCTTTGTACTTCAGGCCGGCGGACTCAAAATCGATGATCGCCTGAGCACGTCCCGCGACACTCAACATCGCAGTGAATACAAGCGCACGCAGGATCATCACGCTTCCATCATATGACTTTCGCTCGGGCGCTACGGCTTCTTGAAATACCACAGCCAGAAATACTGGGTGTCCGCACCATGCCGGTGGCGCGGCTCGAAGCCGTTGCGCTCGGCCATCGCGCAAGCCTCCTGGTCAGAGAACGAGACGCCATTCCAGGTATCATCCGGCCGGTTTTCCAGC
>Ga0265314_10004302_pt1 | contig 13301 bp, 15 predicted proteins | sample 4126metaG_FD_203106 | JGI IMG/M metagenome (GOLD analysis project Ga0265314, IMG submission 203106) | Rhizosphere microbial communities from Carex aquatilis grown in University of Washington, Seatle, WA, United States - 4-1-26 metaG | ecosystem: Host-associated > Plants > Roots > Rhizosphere >... | reverse complement strand
GTGGTGGATAGAACTGCGATCAAGAAGGCTTGCGCGCGCAACATATATGTCCTCAGCGTAACTCACGACTTCTTACGAGCTTCACGTTTGTTTTTTTACGGGCCTCACGTTTTCTTGCGGGCCTCAATCATGATGGTCGATCCGGCGCGGCACACCGCTTCGAGCAGAGTGAATGGAACGGACGCCACCACCAGCGCGGTGTACAGCAGGTCTTTCCACAGCCGCTGCAGGGGCGTTTCCGCGATCTGACGCACTCGCCGGGCCATGGGATCGAGCTTAGGCGCCAGGCTGGTGGCTAATCCCGCCGGATTATCGCGCAGCGAAAAGTGCTTGTGCCGCAGCACCTCGAACCCGCAGCTCTCTAGCAGCCGGTCCAGATCGGAAGCGCGGAAATCGGTAAGGTGACGGGGCACGTCGATGCCCGCCCAGCGCTCGCCCAGCAGCAGGAATTGCCAGCAAGCGGCGTTGGGAACCTGCACGACCAGGCGTCCATCCGGCACCAGCAGTTCATGCGCGGCACGCAAGTAGCCACCCGGATCGTAGACGTGCTCCAGGACGTGGAACATGGTAACCGCGGCGCAACTGCCGGGAGCGAAGGGCACTTGCGAAAGCGATCCGCACACGGCGGGAACTCCGGCGCGCCACCAGGCTGCGTGGGCCGCATCCATGGAGAAATCGAGCCCGGCCACGGGTCCCGTGCGCTGAACAGCGCCACGTTCGGCGAGCATTTGCAAGAACAGCCCGCCTCCGCAGCCGGCATCGGCGATGATCCCTTTGGCTTCGGATTCGCGCAACGCCCGCTCGACGAAGTGGAGATGATCCCGCAGGACGAAGCGGCGATACCACTGCTCCATCCGATCGACGGTCGCGGGTTCCGGCACATACCAATGACCGGGCGGATAATACTTCTGGAGTTCCTCAGGCGAGGGCTTCGGATGTAGGCGGATCAGGCGGCAAGACGCGCACTCGACGACTTGAAAAACACGGTCGGTGGTTCCGTACAGCCGGTCGGTGGCGGCGAATAGTTCACGGATTTCCGTGTGTCCGCAGTTGGGGCAGATTTCTTCCGAGGGATGGTTCAGTTGGCCGATTCGGGCGGAAACGCCTCCGCCGTACCACGCGGGAGCGCCGCCCACATTTCCGCCCCGATCCTCGCTAATGGGAAGGCTCCGTTCGCGCAAAGCAAACTCCAAAGAAACAGTTCACCGACAGCCAGCAATGTCCTCTAGCATCGCACGGCCGGTCCATGGCGACGCAGCGGCATGGGATGGGCCTTCGCCATTTCTTCCACTAAGGCGGCGGAGCTATCCGAGTAGCCGTTCTCGGCCTCCGCACTCCGAAGGCGCCGTGAGTCTGCCGGAGTTCCTGGCGATTCCGATTGGCGATCACGACTCCCACTACTCCTTTACATTTTGTGGGGAACAAATTCAAAGAATGATGTATTATAGTACCTCTGGACTAAAGTCCTGAAGTCCAAAGCCGAAAGAATACAGTACATGAACTCCGTAGGAAGAATTCTCCGGAGCGCACGCGAGCGTCAAGGCCGCGCAGTCGCAGAGATCGCCGACGAACTCTGTCTTACGCAGCAGTACTTGCGAGCCATCGAAGAAGACGACGTCAAGAACCTCCCCGGCATTTTCTTCTACAAGAATTTCGTTAAGCAATACGCCGCCATCGTGGGAGTGAAAGAAGCCGAGATCCGGCCTGGGATTGAGGCTTTGACCGCGTCCGCCGAGGAACCCGCACTTCCCGGAAGCGTGGCGCAGCCCCCGATGCGTCCCTTGGACCCGATTGTCGCCGACTCCAACCGCCATTACTTTGCCAACGCCAGGCTCGGCCTGTCTGTGGCCGGACTCGCTGTGGTTCTGATGGCTTGCTCGGGTTTCTACGCGTGGTGGATCCGGCCGAAAGAAGTCGCTGCCGCGAAACCCAGGCCGCTGCCGGCCGTTGTGCAAAATGTTCAGCAAGGTGTCCAGCCCCCGACTCAGCCAGTTGTTCAGCCCAATTCACCGGCAGAACCGGTTACCCTGGCCGTCGCCGCGCAAAATCCGCAGCTGGCCCACGCCGCGACCGTTCAGGTGACCGCCGAGGCGCAAACCCAAACCGTGGACGGGATCAATCACGTGGTCTTGAATCTCGCGGCCACTGAGAAAACCTGGCTGTCGATCACCAGCGAGGGCAAGCGGATTTTCTCAGGATTCTTAGAACCCAGCCAAACCAAGATCCTGACTGGCCTCGATGCGGCCAGGATGACGGTCGGCAACGCCGGCGGGATTAATGTTCTGCTGAACGGCAAGCCTATCGGGCCAATTGGCAAGAGCGGACAGGTTCGCGTGGTGCTCTTCACGCCGGATAATTTCGAAGTGCTGCCGCTGGAAACTCCCACGGCACCTGCCGAAACGCTGTAAGTTGACAGGCGACAAGATCGCCTGTCCTACCTCTTCTCCGTAATCGTCACAGGCTGTTCCACACGAAAGCTGATCTTTGTCTCCGCGGGCAGTACCGCGGGCTTTCCACGCGTCGCGGCGACCACCCCGCCACCAGCCGCTCCACCCGACGCCGCTCCGATCGCAGCGCCTTTGCCGCCTCCGGCAATCGCTCCGATGGCGGCTCCAATCGCGGCGCCGATCCCGACTTTCTGGGTGTCCTCGGTCTTCGAGGACGGACCTTCTTTCTCAAAGCGGGCCGTTCGCAGCTCGATTTTCTGCCCGTCCGAGAGCATCACGCTGGCTAGTTCCAGCGATAGGTGCGCGAGGCCCTTGACTCGCCCGGCTTCCACCGTGTCGACAATGCGTCCATTGGCGCGGGCTCCCTTCTCGGCGATCACCAGCCCGTCGACCACCAACGGCTCGTCTAGCGTGGCCTTGAATGAGTCGCCTTGCCTGCTGCGTTCAGTCGATATCGTCTCATCCAGCCGGACGTTGAGAAGAGTTCCGCTCGCGATGGTGACCTTTCTGGGCTGCGGAGGCTCGGGTTTGACTTCGGCCGGAGGAGGCGGAGGTTGTGGCGGGGCTTGAGGAGGCGGTTCGGGAGCGACGACTGGAGCTGGAGTTGGAGGGGGAAGAGGTTCGGGTGCCGGAGGAGCCTCCACCTTGGCTTGCTCTACTGGAGCGGGAGCCACTACAGGCACAGCGGGTTTCGCGACTTTCTTGGCGATTGCTGTTTTTGCCGGCGGCGGCGCATCGTTCGGCGGAGGAGGGGTCTGCGCGACTGCCGGTGCGACGGCAACAACAGGCAGCGGAGCCTCAGGCTTCGCGTTCCGGTGGGATTGGACGTAGAACACGCCGGTAGCCGCCAAAAGGCCGCCCAAAAAACCCAACAGAACTTTGGTGTTCACGCCTCCATCCCCCTCTTATTGTTAAACGTGCTTGGCTGCGCGCTAGTTTCGGCGGATGTAACTTCAAGACGCTAAAATGGATGGAGAATGTTCCCGAGCGGATTCCAGATCGGAGGCACCCAGATACAGCCGGCGACCGTGCTGGCGCCCATGGTCGGCGTGACCGATACGGTATTCCGCCGTCTGATTCGCTCCCAAGGCGGATGCGGTCTGATCATGACCGAATTCACCAGCTCGCACGGCGTGGTAGCCACTTCCAAGTCGACCCGACCCACGCGCGCGTTTCGGTATCTGTACTTCGATCCCGACGAACATCCCATCTCGGCGCAGCTCTTCGGTTCCGATCCCCAAGTCATGGCTGATGCCGCGCGTTACTGCCAGGATCTGGGCTTCGACCACGTCGATATCAACTTCGGATGCCCGGTGAAGAAAGTGGTCCGGTGCAACGGGGGTTCCGGGCTGCTGCGCGATCTGCCTTTGGTCGAACGACTTCTGCGCTCCGTGAAGTCGGCCATTTCCATCCCGCTCACGATGAAGTTCCGCGCCGGATGGAATGACAAGGAATTGGTCAACGTGCAGATGGCCAAGCTGGCCGAAGATTGCGGACTGTCGGCCATCGCGCTGCACCCGCGCACGCGCGAACAGGGCTATAGCGGTCATGCCGATTGGACCCGCATCGCCGAAGTGAAGGCCGCGGTGAAGATTCCGGTCATCGGCAACGGCGATATTCTTACGCCCCAGGACGCGGTTCGGATGGTGCAAGAAACCGGCTGCGACGCGGTGATGATCGGCCGCGCGGCATCATCGAATCCCTGGATCTTTCGCCAGATTTCGGATTATATCGCCACCGGCAGCTACGAAACGCCCTCTGAGCAGGCTCGCTACGAAATCATGCGGCGCTATTACTCTATGCTCCTGGAGCACCAGTCTCCGGATGCCGTCGGAAAGATGAAGCAGTTCGCCACCTATTTCACGCACGGCGTTCGCAATGGGTCCAAGCTTCGTGCCGATATCTATCATCTGCACGACGCCCCTGCAATCCTTGACATGGTGGACGCCTTCTTCGAACGTGAGCTATTGCAGGTTCAATAAGAGCGCTGGCTTGAAACACGTTCAACTCATTACAGACGGGGCTTGCCTCGGCAATCCCGGCCCGGGAGGATGGGCCTGTCTCCTGCGCTACAACCATCACAAGCGCGAACTGGTCGGATCCGAGCCGCACACCACCAACAACCGCATGGAGCTGACGGCCGTCATCGAGGGGCTGAAGGCCGTACGCGAGCCGTGTGAGACGGAGGTGGTCACGGATTCTCAATATGTCAAGAACGGGATCACTCAATGGATCCACGGCTGGAAGCGCAATGGATGGAAGACCAGCGCGAAGAAGCCGGTAATGAATCAGGATCTGTGGGAGGAACTGGACCAACAGGTCTCGCGGCATCACGTCCATTGGACTTGGACCAAGGGGCACGCCGATCACGAGGACAACAATCGCGCGGACGAGTTGGCGACCCGGGCGGCCCGCGAGCAGCTGTAGCTGTAGACTGTGCCTCACAGCTGTGATGCGCATACGCAGCGCGTTGAGTGGCGAATCAACAGTTTAGCCCTGGAAGGCCGCGTGCAAGTCAACCGGCATGCGCAAACACGTCCTTCTCGGCTCTCTAGTCTTCCACGCTGGCGCCTTGTTGCTCGGGTTCCTGCTGGGCGCCGCGGCGCATCAGGTTCGGCATAAGTCCCCAACGGTCATCCGATTCGAGCCGGCGTCGCAAAAGCTCCGGCATGGGACGAAGTCGAAGGTCACTTATCCAGGTCTGATGATTTAGGGTCGGGTGGTTTAGCCGGACACGGGGTCTCGCCCGGTGCAAGCTCGATTCGCGGGTCCAGCGCGATGACCGCGCCGCTGGGAGCCTGATAGACAATCTTCAAGCCGTGGTTGACCAGAAAATCGTGATCCTCGGGTTCGTAGAGCACGTAGGCTCGCTTGCCGGCCGGAAGGTCGTCGGCGTGAGGAAATACTGGAAAGGTTTCGCGACCTGAGGCGTTCCGGTAGTAATTCAAGGCGGCATCGTAGCGCCAATCCGGCGCGATATCCTTCAGGCCGCACGCATGGTTATACGATGCCAGGACGGAATAAAGTTTGTCGGTATCGGAATCCCATTTCCATTCCTTGAAGTAACTCATGCGGAGGCACAGCAGGAAGTAAGACGCCAGGACGACCATGAGAATCGTCATGCCGCTCCGCGATAGCTCGCCCGCACGCGTGGGAATCGGAACCGCCGCCAGGATGCCGGCAAACAGGGTGCCTAGAACCACAATGTAGATTCCCGTTCGGTCCTTGGGCAGGGGTATTCGCAGGATGCGAAAGAGCAGCCATTGAATGACCAGGGCGGTCGCGATCGCGACCACCGGAACCGCCGCGAACATCGGGAAACGCCTGTGCATGACAAGCAGGGATGCCCGCCAGGCGGCGAAGATCGCGAAAACCGGCACCAGGATGCTGGGGAGATCGACGAATATCAGTTCGCGCACCGTCGGATTTAACTCATAGAACGAAGCCTGGTAGAGACTCCGGAAAGTTTCCTTGAGGGAGTCCGCCCCATAGTTCAGCTCGGATTGTTTCCATTGCAGGAGTATCGGACCGGCAAGCGCGCTGGCCAGCACCAGTCCCGGCAGGAAGCACGCGGCGGCTAATCTCGCGCGCGTGGGGAGAGTTTTGCCTCCGGAGGCCCAAAGGTACAACATAACGATGCAGGCGGCATCCACAAGCGCAAACGAGAAATTGCTCAGAAACGAAAGAGCGATGCATAGGGATGCTGCTATGCAGGCCTTCACGATTCGCGGGGATTTCGTGCCGGGCACGAGTGCATACGCCACGAAGCAGATCGCACTCAGCAAAAATCCCGATGCCAGCCCATAGCCGCGAGCCGCGACCAGGAAATCAAAGACGAAAGGGTTGAACACCAGGCAGATGAACAGGAACACTCGCAAAAGAAACCCTTCGGCGATCAAGATAGAAAGGAAGTAGGAAGCGACGATGTAAATCGCGGCTCCGATTAGAGCGCCGGCTCGAGCTATAAGAGTCGACGTTCCAAAGGCTCTGGTGAAACCCCATGCCAGGATCGAATTTAGGACGTGATTATTAGCGTGAGCCTCCAAAAAAGGGAACTCCGCGGGAAGAACGAAGTTCGTGTATGTGACGGCTTCGTCGATGGTGATAGCTTGCACCTGCGCGCGGACGATCGCCCAGACCATCGCAAACGCTGCTAAGCCGATCAGGATTCGGCGCCCGGCGGCCGTGGTCACTCTCACGTCAATCTCGTCACGTGTCTCGCTTTGTCAGTTTCTCACGATTTCGGACAAGCTAAAGTGAAAGTAGATGCTCGCTAAAACAGTTATGTTCGTTCTTGTCGCCGCAGGCTTTGCCGCCGCGCAACCTTTCGGCGGCGGATTGAAAGTGGGAGTACCCGCCACCGATGCGTTCAAGGTTGTTTCGCTCCAAGCCCCTGATATTTTCAGCGGTGAATCACCGCGGTATACGGTCGGGCCGTACGTCGAACTCAGGCTTCCCGACAGTATGGCCATCGAGGTCGATGCCCTGTATCGCAGCTACGATTTCCGAAGCTCCGGAGTAGGTCTCTCGACCAATTCGTGGGAATTCCCGGTCGTGCTCAAACACCGTTTCTTCGCGGGCCCTGTGCGGCCGTATTTCGAAGCCGGCCCGAGCTTCAGCCATCTTTCGGATATCAAGCTGTCTTCGCTCAACCACCTTTCGAACTATGGAATCGTGGTAGGCGGAGGGCTCGAATTCAATCTGTTCCTGATGAAAGTCTCGCCCGAGGTCCGCTATACGGGCTGGGCCTTCCGGAATTTCGATGGGACTGAGGTCCAGTCCAAGCGCAACCAACTTACGGTTCTGGTTGGGTTTGGGTTCTAGCGTCCGCCGCGCAACAGGCGCATCGCTTCGGCCAGTGCGGCCGCCTCGCGAGCCTGGCCGCCGCCCCTTTCTTCCGGAACGGAGTCGCCTTCGCCCGGCGCGAGAAACAGATTTGCCTCGAGCCCATGCTGCCGGGTATAGAGATCCCAATAGCGACCCTTTTCCGCATACAGCGATTCGTGCGTGCCGTGCTCGACGATCTTCCCGTTCTCGACCACCAGAATCTGATCCGCGCGGCGGATGGTGGACAACCTGTGCGCGATAACGAACGTGGTGCGCCCCTGCATCAGATATCGCAGGCCTTCCTGGATCAGCTCCTCGGATTCCGAATCGAGGCTCGACGTTGCTTCGTCCAGAATCAGAATGCGCGGGTCGGCCAGGATCGCGCGGGCGATCGACACGCGCTGCCGTTGTCCTCCGGACAGCTTGACTCCGCGCTCGCCGACCACCGTATCGTACTGCTTCTCGAATTTCTCGGCGAACTCGTCGACGCGCGCGATGTGGCAGGCTTCGCGAATCTGTTCCTTGGTCGCGTTCGGACGCGCGAACGCGATGTTCTCTTCGATGGTTCCGTCGAACAGGAAGGTATCCTGCAAGACCACGCCCAACTGGGTCCGGTAAGTATCCAGACGCACCTTGGAGAGATCCAGGCCATCTACGGTGACAGTACCGGAAGTCGGCGTGTGAAACGCCGCGACCAAGCTGATGATGGTCGACTTGCCCGATCCGGACGAGCCCACCAGCGCGGTGACTTTGCCCGGTTCGGCGTGGAAGCTCACATCGAACAGCACCGGCTTGCCCGCTTCATACGAGAAGTTGACGTCCTTGAACTCGACTGTCCCTTGAATGGGACCGATGGCTATCGTGCGGTTCGGTTCCTGATCCTCGGGACGCTCTCCCAACACTTCCCGCGTGCGGTCGAGGCCAGCGAACGCCTCGGTTAGCTGCGTTCCAATTCCCACGGCCTGAAACACCGGTGCGATCAGGAATGCCAGGAACGTGGTGAACATCACGAAATCGCCCAGCGAGATGTGTCCGGCCGCGATCTGGCGCGCACCGACCCACATAATCGACGCGCTGACGATTCCCATCAGCACGGTGGAGGAGAGGCCCATTACCGACATCATGGTGAGGGACTTGAAGACATTGTCGAGCAGCTTTTGCACACCCTGACCAAAGACTTCGGCTTCCCGTTCTTCGGCGTGATAACCCTTGACGACGCGGACGCCGCCCAGCGACTCGGTCAACCGGCCGGTCACTTCCGCGGTAATTTTTCCACGTTCCCGGAATACTGGCCGGATTTTGACAAACGCTTTGCTCAGAACGAAAGCGAAGGAGCCCACCGCCGCCGCCGTGACCAGTGTCATGGTCGGACTGATGGTCAGCAGGACCACCAGAGAAATGACTGCTGTCATCAGGCCGCCAACAAAGTCCACAAGCCCGGTACCGATCAGGTTCCGCACGCCTTCCACATCGTTCATGATGCGCGAGACCAGGACGCCGCTCTTGTTGGTGTCGTAATAGGAGACCGGTAGCAGGCCAATGTGCCGCTGGACTTTCTGCCGCAGCTCGGCGATCAGGCGCTGTCCGGCTTTGGAAAGGATCTGCGTGAGTGAGAACGAAGTCGCGCCTTGAATGAGAGTTGCCGCAAGAATACCCAGCACCAGCGGAGTCAGCAAGTCCATCTGCTTCTGTCCGATGACCTTGTCGATCAGGTATCGAGTGGAGAAGGGCAGAACCAGTCCGCTGAGCCGATTCACGATCATCAGCAGAAAACCCAGCGCCAGAATCTTGCGTCGCGGCAGAACCAGCTCGCGGAGCTGCGGCCACACGTCGCGCAAAGTAGGCTGACGCTTCTTGCCGCCCGGACCCACAGTGGGGCCGCCAGACTCATTTGACCGGCGCGTCGGCCGGTCGCCAGATCCCATCCCCGGCATTCCCATTCCTCTTGCAGCCATTCATTTCAGTGTAGCCTGCGATTGTGTACCCTGCGATCAATGGCCACTTTATTCGCAGGTACCTCGGGATTCGCCTATCCCACCTGGAAACCAGACTTTTATCCGCCCAAGCTTCCGGCCAAGGACTTCCTTAAGTACTATGCAACCCGGCTGAACGCGGTGGAGATCAATTACACGTTCCGCCAGTTGCCGAAGGCAACCACCCTGGAAAACTGGATCAATGCCACGCCGGAAGGATTCACATTTGTTTGCAAAGCTCACCAGCGGATCACGCACATCTTCCGGCTGCGGGAGTCGGAGTTTACCGACGTGTTTTTTAAGGCGATCGATCCGCTGCGGGCGACGCGGCGCCTCGGACCGGTGTTGTTTCAACTAGCACCCAACCTCAAGGCCGACCTGCCTACGCTGACGGCTTTCGTCGAGAAGCTGCCCAAGGATATCCGCTGCGCCTTCGAGTTCCGCAATAAGTCATGGTTAATCGATGAGGTGTACCGGCTGTTCGAAAAACACGGAATCGCGCTGTGCCTGGCGGAGTCTGACAAATTCGAGGTTCCCGAGGTGGTGACGGCGGGCTTCGTCTACGTCCGGTTACGGAAAGAGGACTACTCAGCGGAGGAGCGTGCCGAGGTCGCCGATCGCGTGCGGGGGATGCTGGCGGGCGGCCGCGACGCGTACGTGTTCTTCAAGCACGAAGATACTCCCGCGGGGGCGGTGTATGCGGAGGAGTTGTTGAAGGCGGTTTGGGGCAGGGAAAAATGAGGAAATACGTAGTCGTCATCGAAAGAGGTCCAAACAACTACTCCGCTTACGTTCCCGATCTGCCTGGGTGCGTGACGACTGGCAAGACCGTCGAGGAAATCAAGACAAATATCCGTGAAGCCAGTGAGCTTCATCTCGAAGGCTTGATGGAAGATGGCACGCCCGTTCCGGAACCCAGTTCAGTCGCGATTGAGGTTGAGCTGCCTGTTCAGCCGAGTGCGGCTTAGGCAGCGCTCAGAGCAGAGTTCTGAATAATCACCAGCGGGTTCGGATTGGCTGCTGGAACGGGCAAGGCTTGCTCCTTGAGAAGCTCGACATGCTCAATCATTCCCCATTTTGCTTTGTACAGGCAGTCTTCAACAGACGTTCCGATGCCGATGAATCCTTCGAGTTCGGGCGAGTGGAAGCTGAAGAAGCTCGGGTCGTCAGTAGCTTCGATGGTCAGGGAGTAGGCCAAATCAAGCATGACCGCCACTATAGCCGATCAGGAGTTGTCGATAGAAAGATCCCGTCGATATCCGTTGTCGTTCAGCAGCGCGCGGATTTTCTCCGTTGACAGGCTGTCGCCCGCGGCTCTACCACGGACTACTCTGATGACGGCGTTCGGGTTGAAGGGGGCCCTGAGCCGCCGCCTGCCGCCCGATTCGAAAGACGAGGCCGTAGGATACCCTCCGAAAATCGATAGGCGGAACTCATGTTCCCGGCACAACTTTGGAGCTTTGAATCTGCTTGCGCAAATCAGCAGCGGAGACACAACCTCAAACCAGTATTTTGGGGCATCACGATTTGACAGACCGATCTCGCGGGCGTGGTGTATTGCATGATCGAAGGTTTTCTCCAATAGCCCTACCTGCGTCTCACGGTGGTAAAGAACCGGGAAAAGTGCGTACGTACCGTTGGCCGCATCCTCAAATAGCTTGTGATAGTCGAATCCCACGGCGCATCCGGTCCCATTCTCTGCGTGTTGAGACCACATATGGTCTTGTTCACCACCCGAACAGAAGCAGGCAATATATTGGGTCCACCTGTCCTTCATGCCGAAATCGCCTTGGCTCAATTGGAATCTGAACCGGTCCGGTAGAGATTTTTCTCGGGACACGAGCCGGACTAGGTCCATTCCATAGTGGCCTTCGTCGGCATCGTTGACCTGGGCGAAGTCCGTGCACCAGAGCTCTTTCTTTGTGACGATACTGCGAAAAGCATCTGGGGGCGCGTAATGGAGGAGTTCCCGCGGCGGGTTAGAATCGAAGTCCTTCCAGAGTTCGTTTTGCTTGGCCTTGAGCTCGGACTTGACCTTCTCTATTTCCACCATCGGTTCACGCGCCTGTGCCGAATTCCTCGTGTAGCACCGATTCGATCTGCGCCCTCAGCGCAGGACATTCCCTCGTCGCGGCGCGCCAGACCTCATCCCAATCGATACCGAAATAAGCATGGACCATGATGTTGCGAAAGGCGACGATCTTCGGCCAAGGTACTTCCGGATGTCGGGATCGAACGTCTTCAGGCACGTGGGCGGCTGCTTCGCCGACTATCGATAGCTTGTGGGCTACGGCGCTTCGCACAAGCTCCGACTGCTGGAACTCGGCGCGGTCCAACCCAGTTATGAACTGTGCCACAAAATCGGCGGCCTCGACGATATCCCGGAGGTACAGTTCCTCACGCCGCATACAGGCGCTGCGATTCCCGTATCACGGAGTCGCGAATCAGCGGTTTGAGTCCGTTCTTGGACACGAGGTCAACTTTACGCCCAAATAACTCTGACAAGTCCAGCATCAGTCCGGCATGATCCAAAAGTCCAGGCTCTGCGCTGGGTAGAAAGTCGACTAACAAGTCAATATCGCTGTCCGGACGCATCGAATCTTGAGCCGCGGATCCGAACACAGACAGCTCGCGGACTCCGTAAGCACGGCAGATGCGAGTAAGTTGAACCTCGTCGACTTGAACAGTTCCGAGAGTCATTTACGCCTCAAGACTATCATCCCCTCGCACGTTTACGCGCTGGACGAGCTTCCTCGGCCGCGGGTTCGGAAGTCTGGGCCGATGCCGCGGGTTTCTTGGCGGCTGCCAAGCTGGCCTTGAGCGCTTCCATGATATCCACGACCTTCGATTCCTTCGGCTCAGGCGTGGCGATCACTTCTTCGCCTTGCTTCTTGGCCTCGATCATCTTCAGCAGGTTCTCGCGGTAATCGTCCTTGTATTTGTCGGGCTCGAACTCGCCCGCTAGCGCCTCGATCAGGCTGGTGGCGAGCGTCAGCTCCTTCTCCTTCACCAGGCTCAGATCGGTGCGGAACTCGTCGACCTTGCGGATCTCGTGGCTGTAATACATGGTGTGCAGCAGCACACCGTGCTTGCCCGGTCGCAGGATCACCACATGCTCGCGGTTATGCATCGCGATTTTCGCCACGCCCGAGTAACCGGTCTTCTTCAGTGCGTCGAACAGAAGCGCGTACGGTTTTTCGCCCGCTTCGTCGGGTGCCATGTAATAAGACGTTTCCAGGTAGATCGGGTCCACTTGCTCGGACTTGACGAATTCCTGGATCTCCATGACCTTGGCCGAGGCCGGCGCGACCTTTTTGATTTCTTCGTCTTCGATCAGTACGTACCGGTCTTTTTCGTACTCGTAGCCCTTGACGATCTCACTGCGCGGAATCGGCTTGTCCTCGGTGGCGCAAAAGATCACCTGCTTGACGCGCGAGCCGTCGGTCTTATGGAGCTGGTTGAAACTGATGCTTTCGCCACGGGCGGCGCTGTACAATCTGACTGGGAACGAAACCAGCCCGAAGGTGAGATGCCCTTTCCAAACGGTTGACGCCATACTGGGTAGATACCTCGTCTGAAAGATTCGTTTTCTACTATAGCGCAAACATTCTAGGGTAGTTTTGTAAGACGCCTTGTCACTCAAGAAATACAGCGAGAAGCGCCATTTCGACCGGACGCCTGAGCCGGTTGCGTCAGAGCATCCCAAGTCCGGCGGCCCGCTCCAGTATTGCGTCCAACGCCACCACGCGACCCATTTGCATTACGATTTGCGCCTGGAAGTCGGTGGCGCGCTCAAGTCGTGGGCGGTGCCCAAGGGCCCGACACTCGATCCGGCCGAAAAACGGCTGGCGATGATGGTCGAGGACCATCCCATCGAATATGGAAGCTTCGAGGGCGTCATTCCTAAGGGGAACTACGGCGCCGGCAGCGTGATGCTGTGGGATCGGGGCACGTACGAACTTCTGGGTGACGCCTCGGCGGAAGAACAACTTGCGCGTGGCGACTTCAAGTTTCGCCTGCACGGTGAGAAGATCACGGGCGAGTTCGCCATAGT
>Ga0265314_10004299_pt1 | contig 13304 bp, 11 predicted proteins | sample 4126metaG_FD_203106 | JGI IMG/M metagenome (GOLD analysis project Ga0265314, IMG submission 203106) | Rhizosphere microbial communities from Carex aquatilis grown in University of Washington, Seatle, WA, United States - 4-1-26 metaG | ecosystem: Host-associated > Plants > Roots > Rhizosphere >... | reverse complement strand
GTAAGTGAGAATAACGCCGGACTGGCTGAGCCTCTTGGCGCCATCGACCAGCACCGGCGCTTCGCCCATTTCGTTGACGGTCTCGCGAAATTCCGGCTTGCGTTGCGGCGCGGTGCCGAAAAAGTCGAACCATTTCGGCTCCCAGTCGGCGCCGATCAGATTGAGCATCAAGGCGGCGCGGTAGGCGTTGCCGGACTGGGCGAAGCAGTAAAGCTGGTAGGTGGACATGAAGGCTCCTATTGCGGCGGGGCGGGCGGGCGCGTCAGCGTCACGGGTAATCCGGCGACCGAAGGTCCGTCGAAACGGCCGCCGGCGCCGGGCAGGCGCGCCAGCGTATTGTCATTGTCATCCTTGATCACCAGCGTGTCGCCATCGAGCTCCCAGGCGCGGCTGAGATAGAAGTTACCGGGACAGCCGCCCTCCGGCGAGACCTTGCCGTTGCGCGCGCCGGTGAAATTCATGCCGCACATCGGCGCGTTTGGCGCCGCCAAGATCCAGCGTCCGGGCATGCCCATTTCCGTCGCGGCCGGGCTTGTGGTGCCCGGCGCAAAGCCGCCGCCGGCACACCCGGCAAGCGACAGCGCAAGGAAGAGAGGAGCGAAGCCGCGGGTCATTTCATCGTCGGGATCACGAACTCGGCGCCGGCCTTGGTGCCGGCCGGCCAACGCTGCGTCACCGTTTTGGTCTTGGTGTAGAAGCGCACCGAATCCGGGCCGTGCTGGTTGAGATCGCCGAAGCCGGAACGCTTCCAGCCGCCGAAGGTGTGATAGGCGAGCGGCACCGGAATGGCGAAGTTGACGCCGACCATGCCGACCTGCACGCGGTTGACGAAATCGCGCGCGGTGTCGCCGTCGCGGGTGAAGATGGCGACGCCGTTGCCGTATTCATGCTCGGACGGCAGCCGCACCGCTTCCTCGTAATCCTTGGCGCGCACCACCGAGAGTACCGGCCCGAAGATCTCTTCCTTGTAGATGCGCATGTCCGGCTTGACCTCGTCGAACAGGCAGCCGCCCATGAAATAGCCCTTCTCGTAGCCCTGCATCTTGAAGCCGCGGCCGTCGACCACGAGCTTTGCGCCTTCCTTGACGCCGACGTCGACGTAATCCTTCACCCGGTTGAGCGCGGCGCGGGTGACCAGCGGGCCGTAGTCGGCCTGGGCGTCGGTGGAGGGGCCGATCTTGAGGCTTTCGACACGCGGAATGAGTTTCTCCATCAGGATGTCGGCGGTCTTCTTGCCGACCGGCACCGCGACCGAGATCGCCATGCAGCGTTCGCCGGCCGAGCCGTAGCCGGCACCGATCAGCGCGTCGACGGCCTGATCCATGTCGGCGTCCGGCATCACGATCATGTGGTTCTTGGCGCCGCCAAAGCACTGCACGCGTTTGCCGTGCGCCGTTCCGGTCGAATAGATGTATTGGGCGATGTCCGACGAGCCGACGAAGCCGATCGCCTTGATACGAGGATCGGTGAGCAGGGTATCGACCGCTTCCTTGTCGCCGTTGACGACGTTGAAGATGCCTTGGGGCAAACCGGCGGCGAGGAACAGCTCGGCGATGCGCATCGGCACGGACGGATCACGCTCCGACGGCTTGAGGATGAAGGCATTGCCGCACGCGATGGCAGGGGCCGCCTTCCACAGTGGGATCATCGCTGGGAAATTGAATGGCGTGATGCCGGCGACCACGCCGAGCGGCTGCCGCACCGAGTAGATATCGATGCTCGGACCGGCGCCTTCGGTGAATTCGCCCTTCAACAGGTGCGGAATGCCGCAGGCGAATTCCACCACCTCGAGGCCGCGCTGAATGTCGCCTTTGGCGTCAGGGAAGGTCTTGCCGTGCTCCGATGACAACAGCCGCGCCAGGTCGTCGTATTCCTTGGCGACCAATTCGAGGAATTTGAACATCACGCGGGCGCGGCGCTGCGGGTTGGTCGCAGCCCAGGCGGGCTGCGCCGCCTCGGCATTGGCGATGGCCTGCTCGACCTCACTTTTGCTCGCCAGCGCGACTTTGGCCTGCACCTCGCCGGTATTGGGGTCGAACACGTCGCCTTGACGACCCGAGGTGCCCTTGACGGTCTTGCCGCCGATAAAATGGCCAATCTCACGCATGGTCGTTTTTCCTCTCGTTATTCGCGGGGCCCCAGGCTCCCTGGGGCGACCGGCGCCGTTTAGCGGCGATTTTCGCAGATTTCCCTGATCTAGATCAGCCCCGGAAGGGCGTGGGAGGTATTTTCGCTTCACGAACTCTTAGCCTTTACCCCCCCTTAACAGCGCCAGTCTAGGGTCCAAAAAGCGTTCTGTCGTCATAACGGCCTGCCGCGGTTCAGCAGGCCGCTTTGCGCCAGATTTGGCGGCCGGATTGTGTGCGTTGAGTGGGGTAAGTCATGGATATTGCGACCAGCCTAGGATTGGCTGCGGGTGTCGGCGTCATCATGTTGGTGATGTTGATGGGCGGCGATCTGCACATGTTCGTCAGCGAACATGCCGCCATTCTGATCGGCGGCGGCTGTTTCGCCGCAACCCTCATCCGGTTTCCGCTGTCCTGCATTTTTCATGGCATGCCGCTCGGGGCGAAATTCGCCTTCACGATGCGCCGCATGTCAACGCGCGAACTGGTCGACGAACTTGCCGGCATCGCCGAGGTCGCGCGTAAAGAGGGTCCGATCGGCCTGGAAAAAGTCGAGTGCGACGATCCTTTCATGGCGAAGGGCATCCGCTTCGTCGCCGACGGCTACGACACCAGCTTCATCCGCGATAACCTCGAGCGCGACCGCGACAACTTCCTCACCCATCTCGACGAAGGCCAGAAGATCTATCGCGCCATTGGCGACTGCGCGCCGGCTTTCGGCATGATCGGCACGCTGATTGGCATGGTGCAGATGTTCGCCAACATGACCGACCCCTCGAAGCTCGGCCCCTTCATGGCCGGCGCGCTGCTGGCGACGTTTTACGGCGCGACCATCGCCAATTTGTTCTGCCTTCCCATCGCCGACAAGCTGCACGGCAAGCTGGTGGACGAGGAAGTCAACCGCACATTGATCATCGACGGCATCCTGATGATCCGCGAAGCCAAGAGCCCCACTCTGGTGCGTGAAATGTTGCTGGCTTACCTGCCCGAAAAACACCGGCACTCGGCGGAAGAGGAAGAAGCCGAACCGGCCGCGGCATAACGGGCGCGCACCGATGGCCAAGAAAAACAGGGGACATGCAGGCGGCCACGGCTGGTTCGTTACCTTCGCCGACTTGATGGCGTTGCTGGTGGCGTTCTTCGTCATGCTGGTCGCGTTCTCGACGCAGGATCAGGCCAAGCTCCAGGTGGTCGCCGGCTCGATGCGCGACGCTTTCGGCGTACAGGACAAAGTGCGCTATTCCGGCATCATCGAAGTCATGGGCTTGCCGACGCGGCCCAAGTTGAAAAACGCCGCCCATATCGACCCGACCGAGGCGTCCGCGACGCCGGGTCCGGACGACAAGGACCACCAGCGCACCTATGGCGCCCGCTTCAAGGAGGACCGCAAGTTCTCGCTCGCCTCCGCGTCGCTGCGCCAGGCGATGCAGCAAATGCCGGAAATAGCCGAAGCCTCGAAGCACATTCTGTTCGAAGAGAGCAAAGACGGCCTCAACATCGAGATCGTGGATCAAGACGGCCGCTCGATGTTTCCCGACGCCGGCCGGGAGCCTTACGAGCGGACCAAGATGTTGATCAAGAAGCTGGCGCCGTCGCTCAAGGCGATGCCGTACCGGGTTTCGATCGTCGGCCACACCTCGACCTCGAAGGTGCCGGAAAAGCCAGGCTACGGGGCTTGGGATCTATCGGCCGACCGCGCCAACGCGGTGCGCGAGATCCTGGTCGGCGAAGGGTTGCAGAACAGCCATATCTACATGGTGGCCGGCAAGGCCGACACCGACCCTCTGTTTCCGGACAACCCGACCATGGCGCCGAACCGCCGCGTGACCATCACCTTGATGCGGGAAGAGCCGCCGATTCCGGTCGATTTCAGCCCTTAAAGAGGGAACAAATCTGCCTCCGCTTCGCTTGATCCGGTCACAAGTCCCGGTCGCGCGTCGGTATTTTCTCTGAGCAAGCGGTGATATAAGCCCGTTCTTTCCGGGCTAGGCATCGACTTCACAATGACGGATCGTATCACCGAGACGGCTGCCGCTGCCGAACCCAATGGTGCGGGCGCCGCACAAGTAGTCCCGCCAAGTTTCATCGCTTTGGCGCTCGGCAGTGTCGGTGTGGTCTATGGCGACATCGGTACCAGCCCGCTTTACGCTTTCCGCGAGGCGGTCATGGCGGCCAGCCGTGAGCAGGGCGTGACGCGCGAGACGGTGCTCGGTGTGCTGTCGCTGATCGTGTGGGCGCTGATTGTCACTGTGACGCTGAAATATGTGCTGCTGCTGCTGCGCGCCGACAATAACGGCGAGGGCGGCACGCTGTCGCTGACGGCGCTAGCGGCGCGCGCTATCGGCCGCCGTACCGCTTTCATCTATATTCTGGGCGTCGTCGGCGCTTCGATGTTTCTCGGCGACTCTGTGATCACGCCCGCGATCTCGGTGCTGTCGGCGATGGAAGGGCTCAAGCTCGCCAGTCCGGCATTCAGCGAATATGTCGCGCCCTTGACGGTGTTTATCCTGATCGCGCTGTTTGCCGCGCAAAGCCGCGGCACCGCCAAGGTGGCGGCCTTGTTCGGGCCGGTGATGGTGGTCTGGTTTCTGGCCATCGCGGTGGCCGGCGCGATGCATATCCGCGACGACCCGCACGTGCTCTATGCGCTCAATCCGCTGTACGGCATCGCCTTTGTCGCCGGACATGGCGAGATCGGTCTGGTGACGCTCGGCGCGGTATTTCTGGTCGTGACGGGCGGCGAGGCGCTCTATGCCGATCTCGGCCATTTCGGCCGCAAGCCGATCCAGATCGCCTGGCTCTCTCTGGTGCTGCCGTCGCTGCTGATCAATTATTTCGGGCAAGGCGCCAAGGTGCTGGCCGATCCGGGCGCCATCGAAAATCCGTTCTACCGCCTGGTGCCGGAAACCTTCCTGCTGCCGATGGTCGTGCTGGCGACGGCGGCGACGGTGATCGCCAGCCAGGCGGTGATCACCGGGGCCTATTCGCTGGTGCATCAGGCGATCCGGCTCGGGCTGTTGCCGCGGCTCGCGATCCTGCACACCTCGGCCTCGCATGTCGGGCAGATTTACATTCCCCGCGTGACCGTCGCGCTGTTGATCGGTGTGCTGCTGCTGGTCGGGCTGTTCCGCACCTCGAGCGCGCTCGCCTCGGCCTATGGCATCGCGGTTGCGACCACGATGGTGGTGGACGGATTGCTCGGCTTCTTCGTGTTCTGGAAGCTGTGGCGCTGGCCGTTGTGGAAAGCCTTGGGCTGTATGGTGCCGTTCGTGATCGTCGACGTCACCTTCTTCTCGGCCAATTTCCTAAAACTGTTCGAGGGCGCCTGGGCACCGCTGCTGTTCGGCGCCGGCATGGTGCTGCTGATCTTGACCTGGCGCCGCGGCACCGGAATTCTCGCCAGCAAGACGCGGCGCACCGAAGTGCCGATCGATACGCTATTCCGCATTCTCGAAAAGAAGCCGCCGCACATCGTGCCGGGTACCGCGGTATTTCTCACCAGCGATCCCGAGTTCACGCCGACGGCGCTGTTGCACAATCTCAAGCACAACAAGATCCTGCACGAGAACAACGTCATCCTCACCATCATCACCGCCGATACGCCGCGCGTGCCGGAGGAGGAGCGTGTGCAGATCACGCCGCTCTCGCAGCACTTCTCGCGCGTGTCGCTGAAGTTCGGCTACATGGAGCAGCCCAACGTGCCGAAGGCGCTGGCGATCGCGCGCAAACACGGCTGGCAGTTCGACATCATGTCGACGTCGTTCTTTCTGTCGCGGCGGGCGCTCAAGCCCTCGGCGAAATCCGGCATGCCGTCCTGGCAGGACCATTTGTTCATCTGGCTGGCGCGTTCGGCCTCGGACGCCACCGACTTTTTCCAGATCCCGACCGGGCGGGTGGTCGAGGTCGGCACCCAGGTGACGGTCTAGCAGCGTTGTCGATGGCTGCTGCGCTGTGGGCTCATGGCAATTAAGGCATTGAAATCTCTACCGTAAGTCGGATATGGACACGGTGTAAGGCGGCGCCGGCCCTTTTAAGCTAAATCAAGTGCCGGTGCCCCTTAGCCGGGCTATAAGCCCGCTCCAACCTTTTTGCACCGCAACAGCCTCGGGCCGCAATCACATGTCGTCCACCAACGCCGCCGTTCCCGGCTCGACCGCGGTCCCTGACGGGGTCGAGACGCATCCGAAGGCCGGCTTCTGGGCCCTCACGGTCGGCAGCATCGGCGTCGTCTATGGCGACATCGGCACCAGCCCGCTCTACGCGCTGCGGGAATCCGTACTGGCGGCGGTCGGGCCCGGCAATCCGGCGAGCGAGACGGTGGTGCTCGGCATTTTATCGCTGATCATCTGGGCCTTGATCCTCGTCGTCACGGTGAAATACGTCATCGTGCTCTTGCGCGCCGACAATAATGGCGAGGGTGGCACGCTAGCCTTGATGGCGCTGGCTTCGCGCGCGCTCGGTCGCGGCAGCAGCATCCTCATTTTTCTCGGCATCATCAGCGGCGCACTGTTCTACGGCGACGCCATCATCACGCCGGCGCTGTCGGTGCTGTCGGCGGTCGAAGGCTTGAAGATCGTGACGCCGGCGCTCGACGCTTACGTCGTGCCGATCACGGTGGTGATCTTGCTCGCCCTGTTCGCGGTGCAATCGCGCGGCACTGCGAAGGTGGCGACATTCTTCGGACCGCTGACGTTGATTTGGTTTGCCTGCATCGCCGCGGCCGGCCTGTGGCACATCGGCCAGAACTGGACCGTGCTGCTGGCCTTCAATCCATATTACGGCGTTTATTTTCTGCTGCATCATGGGCTGATCGGCTTCTACACGCTCGGCGCCGTGTTCCTGGTGATGACCGGCTGCGAGGCACTCTATGCCGACTTAGGCCATTTCGGCCGCGGCCCAATCCGCTTTGCCTGGCTCGTCGTCGTGCTGCCGGCGCTGCTGATGAATTATCTCGGGCAGGGCGCACTGGTGCTGAACGATCCTAAATCGATCGAGAACCCGTTCTTTCTGTTGTTTCCGGATTGGGCGTTGCTGCCGATGGTGATCCTCGCCACCGCCGCCACCGTGATCGCGAGCCAGGCCGTGATCACCGGCGCCTATTCGCTGACGCGCCAGGCCATCCAGCTTGGCCTGCTGCCGCGTCTGGAAATCCGCCACACCTCGGAATCGCTGTTCGGGCAAATCTACATGCCGCGCGTCAACACGCTGCTGCTGATCGGCGTGCTGCTGCTGGTCGGGCTGTTCCGCTCGTCGAGCGCGCTGGCGTCGGCTTACGGCATTGCGGTGACCGGCACGATGGTGGTGACGGCGATGATGGCGATCATCGTCATCAACCGGGTGTGGCGATGGCCGCTGCTTGCGACGCTCGCGCTGATGCTGCCGTTTTTGTTCATCGATTTGACCTTCCTCACCGCAAATATGCTCAAGATCGTCGAGGGCGGCTGGATGCCGCTGGCGCTCGGCGCCGTGGTGATGACGCTGATGTACACCTGGCGGCGCGGCAGCCGGATATTGGTGCTGAAAACAAGGAAGCAGGAAATCCCGCTCGATTTCCTGGTCGCTAATCTGGAGAAGAAGCCGCCGATCCGCGTGCCCGGAACGGCTGTTTTCCTCACCGGCGATCCGGGCTTTGCGCCAACGGCGCTGATGCACAGCCTTAAGCATTACAAGGTGCTGCACGAGAAGAACGTCATATTGACCATCGAGACCGCGGATACCCCGCGCGTCGATCTGGCCGAGCGCGTGCGCATCGAGCCGGTGGGGCAGACTTTCTCGAAGGTGGTGCTGCGCTTCGGTTTCATGGAGACGCCCAACGTGCCGAAGGCCTTGGCGATCGCGCGCAAGCTCGGCTGGCAGTTCGACATCATGTCAACGTCGTTCTTCCTGTCGCGGCGGCTGCTCAAGCCGGCGGCGCACTCCGGCATGCCGCGCTGGCAGGACCGGTTGTTCATCGGGCTGACGCGCGCCGCCAACGACGCCACCGATTATTTCCAGATACCCACGGGCCGCGTGGTCGAGGTCGGTACGCAAGTAACCGTCTGAAGTAACGGTGTAGATCGCCGGTCCGTTTCCGGCTAAAATTGCGTTCAAAGACGATGGAGTTGCGTGATGGCCGATGAAATGCCGCGGGCCGACGAGGTCACCAACCTGACGCCGGAAGACGTGGCGCGAGGCCTCACCGAGGGGCGCATTTTGCTGGTCGACGTGCGGGAGCCGAACGAAACGGCGGCGGAAGCTTATCCGGACGCGGTGCTGGTGCCACTGTCGAGCTTTGACCCGTCGCTGATCCCCGACCCGCAAGGCAAGCAGGTGGTTTTCGCCTGCCGCTCGGGCCGGCGCTCGATCACGGCCTCGGTCGCAGCCCAGGACGCCGGATTTCCTTACAGCGCGCATCTCGCCGGCGGCATGCTCGGCTGGAAAGCGGCGGGGCTGCCGACCAAAACCTAAAGCTAGGCGTGGTCCTCGGGCCGCCAGCGGCGGTGCAGCCACAGCCACTGTGACGGATTTTCGCGGATCCAGCCTTCGATCACGGTCATGACCGCCTGCATGGTGAGGGCGATGTCGACCTTGCCGGCGGCGTCCCGCACCGGCGCCAGTTCGTCGGTCAACTCGGCGCGGAAGCGATTGCCCGGCAGGCGCACAATGCGCGTGCCGTGGATCGGGCATTCGAAATGCTGCGCAAGCCGCGCCAGCAACGGGTTGGCCATGGTGCGCTGGCCGAAGAAGGTTACAGGCACGCCGCGCACGTAATACTGATCGACCAGCATGCCGACATGGGCGCCGCGCTCGAGCGCCTGAGCGATCTTCATCGGCGCGCTCAAGCCCGTCGAAATGATTTCGCCCATGGACGCGGCGCGGGTTTCTTCCAGCCAGGCGTCCACAGCGGCGACGTTGGGTTTGCGATACAACACCGCGCTGTCGAGCTTGTAGGTCTTGGCGCAGACGGCTGGCAGTTCCCAATTGGCGAGATGCGAGGCGAAGATCAGCGCCGGTTTGCCGTCGTTCTGCAATTTGAGGAAATGCGCGATGGATTGAGGATCGAGCGTGACGCGGCTGTTCTCCGGATGCAGATAAGCGTCTTCGTTCCAGAGCCGGTCCAACTGCGCGAACTCAACACCCATGCGCCCGATATTGTCCCATACGCCGCTCAGGATGGCGCCGATCTCCGCAGGGGACTTCTCCGGGAAAGCGGCGATGAGATTGGCGCGGCCGATTTTGTTTTCGGGAAACAGCGGGCCCAGCTTGCGCATCAGCCAGCCGGCGAAATTCGTCGCCGTGTCGAGATTGGCGTGGTGCATCAGCCGCAATAGCGCGACGGCGAGAAAGCCGCCCAGGGCATTGCCGCCGTGCTTGAGCGAGCGGCGCAGGCGGCGGCGTAGCGTTGCCATCAGAAGTTAATGATGACTTTGCCGAAGACCTGACGGCCTTCGAGCCGCGCCAGACCCTTTTCGAAATCGGGCAGGTCGAATTCGGAATCAATGATCGGCGTAATGCCGGCAGCCATTTTCGACAGGCTGTCGCGGATGTTGCGGATCTGGCAGCCGAAAGAGCCGAAGATTTTGTATTGCTGCTGAAACAACTGCATCAGATTGATGGTGACGGTGGGTCCAGCGGTCGAACCGCAGGTCACCAGCCTGCCGCCGCGCTTGAGCACGAACAGAGAAGCGTTGAAACCTTCGCCGCCGACGTGCTCGAACACGACGTCGACGCCTTTCTTGGCGGTCAGCTTGCGTGTGACGCCTTCGAAGCGCTCGGTCTTGTAGTTGATGACGTGGTCGGCGCCGATGGCCTTGGCCTTTTCCGCTTTGGCGTCATCGCCGACGGTGGTGATGACGGTGCAGCCGAGTGCTTTCGCCATCTTGATGGCGACCGAGCCGATGCCGGAGCCGCCGGCGTGCACCAAAATGGTCTCGCCCGGCTTGAGTTTGGCGTTGTCGAACAACATGTGCTCGGTGGTGCCAAAGGCGATAGGCGCGCAGGCGGCGTCACGGAAGGTGAGGCCGTCCGGAACGGCGACGACGAGCCGCGCCGGCAGATTGATCAGCTCACGGGCAAAGCCGTCGATGTGAAAGCCCATAATGCCGGCGACGTTTTCGCACAAATTGTCGCGGCCTTCGCGGCACGCGGCGCAGTGACCGCAGGTCATAGCGCCGTACATCGTGACTTTGTCGCCGGCCTTGAAATTCGTGACGCCCGCGCCCGTGGCGGCAATTTCGCCAGAGGCCTCGGCGCCCACGATCAACGGCAGCTTGCGCTTGGCGAAAGCCATGCCGCGAAAGCCCCAGACGTCGAGATGGTTTAGGCCCACCGCCTTGATGCGGACCTGTACTTCGCCTTCGGCGGGCGGCGGCGGGGCTGGCAGATCGGCAAGTTCGAGCTTGCGGTCGCCGATGAGTTGGAGTGCGCGCATGATTGCATCTTTAATAGATTGCGGTGCGGTGAAACAGCGGCCGATCAGGCCGGCTCAAGTCCCATCACCAGCGAGACATTTTGTCCGCCGAAGCCGAAAGAATTCGAAATGGCGTGGGTGACGCGGGCGTCGCGGGCCTTGTCGGGCACGACGTCGAGCGGGATCGCGGGATCGGGCGTGTAGTTGATGGTCGGGGGGATGCGCTGGTTTTGCAGCGTGAGGAAAGTGACGACGGCTTCGACCGCGCCCGCGGCCGATAGCGTATGTCCGATCATCGATTTGTTCGAGGATATCGGCACGCTTTTCATGCGCTCGCCGAACACCGTCGAGACGCCGAGATATTCCATCTTGTCGTTTTCGGGCGTCGAAGTGCCGTGGGCGTTGACGTAGTCGATGTCGTCCGGCGCGAGGCCGGCATCCTTCAGCCCGGCGGCAATGCAGCCGATGATCGGCTTGCCGTCCGGGCTCGAGCGGGTGCGGTGAAAGGCGTCGGTCATTTCGCCGCAGCCTTCCATGACGCCGAGAATTTTCGCGCCGCGCGCTTTGGCGGAATCGTAACTCTCCAGCACCAGGGCGCCGGCGCCTTCCGCCATGATGAAGCCGTCGCGGGTTTTTGAAAAGGGCCGCGAGGCGCCGCTCGGATTGTCGTTGCTGGTGGACAGCGCCGACAGCAGCGAGAAACGGATCAGCGCTTCAGGGTTGATCGAGCCGTCGGTGCCCATGCAGAGCGCGGCGTTGGTTTCGCCGCGGCGGATGGCCTCGACGCCGAGCTGGATCGCCGTCGCGCCGGAGGCGCAGGCAGTCGATAGCGAAATCGGCGAGCCTTGCGTGCCGAATTTGTCGGCCAGGAAGTCGGCGACCGAACCCAATTGAAAACGGTCATGATAAGCGGGGAACTGCCTGCCGACGCGTAGCAAATCGGTATATGTCACGTGGTCGTTGGCGCCGGATTTGGCGCCGACTTCGAGGCGTTGCGGCCATTCGACTTCGATCGGCGGCACCGCGAGAAACAACGGGCCTGGAAAGTTGCCGAGCGAGCCGATGCCGGATTCGGCAATGGCTTCTTCGGCGGCGATCGACGCAAAGCATTCCGTCAAGGCCGCAGAGGATTTCTGCGGCGCGAGAAAATCAACGGTGCCGGCGATCTTGGTCTTGAGGCCATCGGTCGGGAAACGGCTGATGGTGCGGATGCCGGATTCTCCGGCGGTCAGTTTGGCCCAGTTGTCTGCCTTTCCGGCGCCGAGCGAGGTGACGATGCCGAGACCGGTCACCACAACGATAGGACGGCCCAATTTATCCGTGGTCGCCATCGAAATTCTCCTCAGCCGGCGCGCTCGATCAAAGCAAGGCCTTCGCCCCGCCAGTGGCCGACGCTGGTCACCAAAACTTGGCTCAATTCACCGCTCATCGGGCGTTCTAATCCCGTCGAGTCGGCCGGTGGAAACAGACTACCATGCGCAAGCGCGACCGTTGCTAAGGCCACGTTCATCGGAAATGTCGGTTCCATCCCATGTCCGACATAGGAACCGGTGGCGCGGACGGCAAGGTCATCACGGGCGGTGAGAAAAGCGCGTTCTTCGGCGGTCGCAGGGTTTGCGCCGGTAGCGCCGGAGAGCACGGCGGCGCCAGTCGCCTTCACTTTGTCTTTCAGCTTGTCCCAAAGCCGGGTGAGGGAAGCGGTCACGTCGCCCGGCTTGCGCTTCGAGCGATCGGACAAAACGCGCGTGAGCTTCGCCAAAGGCTTGGCGCCACGCGCTTCGGCGTGATCGCGGCCCTCCAGCACCAGGAAGGCGCCGAGCGAACCGAGGGCGAAGCCGCCTTGGTCGCCGCGTTCCCAGACCGGCTTGTAGCCGTCTTTCAGGCAGAAGCTGGCGAAGTCGTGCAGCATAAGGACGTCCGGACGCTCCGCGTTGTAGGCGCCGCCCACCAGGGCAATGTCGCTTTGCCCGGCGACGATGCGCGACAGCGCGATGCGCACGGCGTCGACGCCGGAGGACTCTTCGCCCATGAAAGTCCGCGACGAGCCGGTCACGCCGTGCACGATCGAAATATTGCCGGCCATCAAATTGGAGAGCTGCGCCAGGAACAGCGTCGGGCGCAAATCGCTCATCAGGCGCTCGTTAAGGAAGGCGTCTGGGTTGGCGGCCCGCGGAATGGTGCTCAGGATGGCGGAATCGACCGCGAGATCTCGCTCGCCGCCGCCGGCAGCCACAATCATGTCCATATGCGAGAGAATGTCGCGATTGCCTTTGACGCCGGCGGAGTCGAGCGCGAGACCGGCGGCATAAGTACCGATGCGCTGCCAGGCTTCCATTTGGCGCTGGTCGCCTTTTTTCGGGATTTGCAGGTCGTAATTCAGCGGCGCCAGCGGATGCACGACGTAAGGCGCATAGGTCGTGGTGTCGGGGGCGGGCTGGCCCGCCATCAATTTCTGCCAGTGGGCCTCGGCGCCTTCGCCGAGATTGGAGACGATGCCGACGCCGGTGATCCAGGCTTCGCGTTCCGCGCTAGCCATTGGCCGGAACCTCGCTCGGGAAACCGACCCGTTCGGCGGTTTCACGCATTTTCTCGCTCACCTCGGCGTTCGGAAAGTCCATCACGCGCAAGGTCAGGGTGGCGTCGCAGACCGGCTTGCCGGCGAGCGTGATTTTGGCCGCGGTGATGGAATAGCCTGAGCCTTCGTGCACCAGCCTGGCGCTCACTTCGAGCCGCTGGCCTGGCATCACGAAAGTGCGGAATTTGGCGTCCTTGACCTGGGCCAAAAACGG
>Ga0265314_10004298_pt1 | contig 13305 bp, 10 predicted proteins | sample 4126metaG_FD_203106 | JGI IMG/M metagenome (GOLD analysis project Ga0265314, IMG submission 203106) | Rhizosphere microbial communities from Carex aquatilis grown in University of Washington, Seatle, WA, United States - 4-1-26 metaG | ecosystem: Host-associated > Plants > Roots > Rhizosphere >... | reverse complement strand
CTCATCGACGACGCTCTTGTAGGACCGCAGCGTGGTCAACCCCATGGCTCCGACCGCCAAAATCGCCAGGACCAGGATACCCACGGCAAGATAGACCTTGCCGGCAAGACGCAACTGAAGCATGGAAAACACTCCGTCCTGAAGAGGCGGGCACCTCTGCCGAATATTTCACAAGACTGATTATAGGCCGGGATCGTAACTCAAATAGCGGTGGCCGAGAACATAGAATGTCTCTCTGATCACAACCAAATAAAGTTCCCCTGCCATTGAGGGGTGATTAGGTGTCATTTTTTACATTAGGATTATCCGCCTATAGGCGGAAGGTCTTCAACGGTTGCGCTTGGCCGGCAACCGAATCGGGTGGATACTCGCCCATCCCTTTGCTCTTCAGGAGGCACGCCCGTGAGCGTCTACATCATCATCGTCGATTACCTCGCCCCGCTGGCCGAGGTCGATCAGTCCCTCGACGCCCACCGCGACTGGGTCAAGGCCGGCTATGCGGATGGCGTGTTCCTGCTGTCGGGACCGCAGAGCCCCCGCGTCGGCGGAGCCATCCTGGCGCACGACATCGACCGCGCCGCGCTGGACGCCCGTCTCGCCCAAGACCCCTTCGCCGTCGCCGGCGTGGCCCGCCATCGCGTCATCGAATTGACGGCCACCTCGGCCGATCCTCGTTTGGGTTTTTTGCTGGCCTAACCCTCGACCGGCACGCCGATGCTGGTCGAATGCTCGAAATGCAAGGCGTTGCCGGGGCGGGCGATGGCATGGGCCGCATGCGCCATCATCGCCGCTTCCGAGAATCCTTGCAGGATCAGCTTCATCTTGCCGGAATAGCTGGCGACGTCGCCGACGGCGAACACGCCCGGCAGGTTGGTCGCCATGCTCGCCGGATCGACGGGAATGGCGTGGCCGTCCAAGGCGATGCCCCATTGGGCGATGGGGCCAAGATTGCTGGCCAGTCCGAAAAACGGCAGCAGCACGTCGGCGGGCAGGCGCTTGGGCTGGCCGTCCAGGGTGGCGACCACCACGGCGTCAAGCTGGCCGCCCGCGCCCTCCAGCCCGTGCAATTGATAGGGCACCACCAGTTCGATCCTGCCGCTGTCGGCCAGAGCCTTCAGCTTGGCCTCGGAATCGGGGGTGGCGCGGAACTTGGGGCGGCGATGCACCACCATCACCCGCGCCGCCACCTCGGACAGCGAGATCGCCCAATCCACCGCCGAATCGCCGCCACCGGCGATGACCACCCGCTTGCCGGCGAAGTCGTCGCGCTTCTTGACGTAGTAGAACACGCTGCGGCCCTCGTACTCGCCCAGGCCGTCGAGCGGCGGACGGTTGGGGCCGAAGGCTCCGGCTCCGGCGGCGATCACCACGACCGAGGCGACGATGCTGTCGCCATTCGATAGCCCGGCCAGCCAGCGGCCATCGGGCAGACGCTCCAATTGCTCGACCTTGACGCCCAGATGGAACTGCGGATGAAACGGCGCCGCCTGATGCGCCAGCCGTTCAATCAGGTCGCCGGCCAGGATGCTGGGAAAGCCGGGAATGTCATAGATCGGCTTTTCGGGATAGAGCGCCGTCAACTGGCCGCCGATCGAGTCCAGCACATCGACCACATGGCATTTCAGCTTGACCATGCCCAGTTGGAACACGGTGAACAGCCCCACCGGGCCGGCGCCCACGACAATGGCATCGGTTTCGTGGCGTTGGCTGGACATTGGACACTCCTTAACATCGGGCATGAACCTATGATCCCCACAATGACCACCCGGGCCTTGCGAATCAACCCCGTGCGCCAAGCCGTTGCGCGGCGGTGGGGGGCAGGCTACAAAGTAAAGATGTCCATGCACAAGACCGTGACCATCGCCCTGTCCCTGGCCGACGAAGCCGCCACCGCCGAACTGGCCGGGCGGTTGGCCCGCTTGGCGCGGCCGGGCGACGTCATCGCCCTGGAGGGGGATCTGGGCGCCGGCAAGACGTCATTGGCGCGGGCCTTCATCCGCAGCCTGGCGGGAGCCGAGGAAGACGTGCCCAGCCCGACCTTCACTCTGGCGCAGGTTTATGATTACGATAGCGGAACCATTTGGCATTTTGACCTTTACCGCCTGGAAAAGCCCGAGGATGCCTTGGAACTGGGCATCGAGGACGCTTTCGCCGACGGCGTCAGCCTGATCGAATGGCCCGACCGCCTGGGGCCGTGGCTGCCGGCCGAACGGTTGGTGGTACGCCTGTCGGCGGGCGAGACGGAAACCGCGCGCCGCGTCGAGTTGACCGGCGGCAGGGATTGGGGCGCGAGACTGCTGGAGATGTTCGGTGACTGAACGCGAAAGTCTGATCACAGCCTTCCTGACCCAGCATGGCTGGGGACAGGCGGCGCGGGTGCGTCTGGCCAACGACGCATCATTCCGCCATTACGAGCGGCTGGCCAAGGGGCGGCAGAAAGCCGTGCTGATGGATGCGCCGCCACCGCAGGAAGACGTCGGCCCCTTCATCCGCGTCGCCGAACACCTGCTGGCGATGGGCTACAGCGCGCCCCGCATCCTGGCCATCGACAAGGTGGCCGGGCTGTTGCTGCTGGAGGATCTGGGCGACGACACCTTCACCCGCCTGCTGGCGCGCGGCGAGGACGAGGAAGACCTGTATTGGCTGGCCGTCGATCTGCTGATCGACCTGCACGACAAGGGCCTCGACGCCGTTCCGCTCGATCTGCCGATCTATGACGACGAACGGCTGCTGGCCGAGGCGCAGTTGCTGGTCGATTGGTACGCTCCCGAAATGCTCGGCGGCCCCTTGCCGCGGGCGGCGCTGGACGCCTATGCCCAGGCATGGCGCGACGTGCTGCCGACGGCGCGGCGCGTGCCGGAAACCATCGTGCTGCGCGACTTCCATGTCGATAACCTGATGCGCCTGCCGCGCTCCGGCGTAGCCGCCTGCGGCTTGCTCGATTTCCAGGACGCCGTCACCGGCCCGATCACCTATGATCTGATGTCGTTGCTGGAGGACGCGCGGCGCGACATCGATCCGGTGCTGATCCAGGGGCTGAAGCGCCGCTATCTCGACGCCTTCCCCGCCCTCAACCCGAAACTGTTCGAGTCGTCGTGGGCGGTGCTGGCGGCGCAGCGTCACGCCAAGGTCATCGGCATCTTCACCCGGCTGTGCCGGCGCGACGGCAAGCCGGTCTATCTGGGCCATATCCCCCGCGTCTGGCGTCTGCTGGACGCCGCCCTGGAGCATCCCGAACTGGCGCCGATCCGCGACTGGCTGGACCAGTATCTGCCCAAGGACAAGCGCGGAGTGCCGACGCCATGACCGCCACGCCCAGCCACGCCATGATCCTGGCCGCCGGCAAGGGCCTGCGCATGCGCCCGATCACCGAACGCATGCCCAAGCCGCTGGTGCCGGTGGCCGGACGGACCATGCTCGACCGGGTGATGGACCATCTCGACCGCGTCGGCGTGCCCAACCGCGTGGTCAACGCTCATTGGCTGGGCGGAATGATCCACGAGCATCTGGCCGGACGCCCCGGTGTGGTCATCTCGGACGAGACCGTGTTGCTGGAAACCGGCGGCGGCGTCGCCAAGGCGTTGCCCATGCTGGGCACGGCGCCGTTCTTCGTCTGCAACGCCGATATCCTGTGGCGCGACGGGGCCACGCCAGCCCTGGCCCGGCTGGCAGCGGCCTGGGACGACGGGCGGATGGACGCCCTGCTGCTGATGCAGCCGACGGCCAAGGCCTTCGGTTATGACGGCAAGGGCGATTTCTTCCTCGACGACCATGGTCAGGCCCGCCGCCGCGCCGAAAAGGAAGTCGCGCCGACGCTGTTCGCCGGCGTGCAGATCCTGCATCCGCGCCTGTTCGAGGGCGCTCCCAATGGGGTGTTCTCGCTGAACATCCTCTACGACAAGGCGGCGGCGGCCGGGCGGCTGTACGGCATCGTCCATGACGGCGAGTGGTACCATATCGGCACGCCCGAGGCGCTGGCCGAGGCCGAACCGCTGTTGGCCGACCACGACCGCGACTGAGGAGCCGCCGATGCCGCCGCCCCGCGTGTTCAACATTCCGCCGGGCGAGAGTTTCGTCGATGCCCTGGCGCGCGGGCTGCTGGCCGAAAGCGCCGACCCGCTGACGCTGTCGGCGACGCTGATCCTGCTGCCGACGCGGCGCGCCTGCCGCGCCTTGCGCGAAGCCTTCCTCCGACTCTCCGAGGGCCGCCCGCTGCTGCTGCCGCGCATGCGCCCCTTGGGCGACGCCGACGAGGAAGAGTTGGCGCTGTCCGAACAGCCGTCGCTGGACCTACCGCCATCGGTGCCGCCATTGCGCCGCCAATTGTTGCTGGCCCGGATGATCATGCAGATGGGCATGGCGCGCGGCGGAGCCACGCCGACCCCGGAACAGGCTTCGCAACTGGCCGCCGAACTGGGACGCCTGCTCGACCAGGTGCATACCGAAGGCCTGAGCTTCGCCAGGCTGGCTCAACTGGTCCCCGCCGATTACGCCGCGCATTGGCAGATTACCCTCGATTTCCTCAAGATCCTCACCGAGCACTGGCCGGCCATCGTCGCCGAGCAGGATTGGATGGATGCCGCCCTGCGCCGCAACCAGTTGATCGAAGCGCAAGCGGCGGCGTGGGAATCCCTACCGCCCGCTTTTCCGGTCATCGCCGCCGGTTCGACCGGCAGCATTCCCGCCACCGCGCGCCTGTTGTCGGTGGTCGCCCATCTGCCGCGCGGACGGCTGATTTTGCCCGGCCTGGACGCTGCCATCGACGAGGCCAGCCGCCGCAACCTGGACCAGACCCATCCGCAATACGGTCTGGATCTATTGCTGGACAGCCTGGGGCTGACGCCGCGCCAAGTGCCGCTGTGGCCCGGCTGCACCCCCAGCCCGCGCGCCTGGCTGGTGTCCGAGGCGATGCGGCCGGCGGCGACCTCGGACGCATGGCGGCGGTTGCAACGGCCCGATGCCGCCGAGGCCCTGTCCGGCGTGTCGCGCCTGGACTGCCCCGGCCCGCGCGAGGAAGCCGGGGCCATCGCCCTGATGATGCGCGAAACCCTGGAACATCCCGACCGCACCGCCGCCTTGGTCACTCCCGACCGTAGCTTGGCCCGCCGCGTCGCCGCCGAGATGCGTCGTTTCGATATCGAAATTGACGACTCGGCGGGACGGCCGCTCGACCTCACCGCGCCCGGCGCCTTCCTGCTGCTGACCGCCACCCTGTTCGCCGAGGGCTTCGCCCCGCACGCCACCTTGGCCGCGCTCAAGCATCCGCTGGCCCAGGGCGGCTTGACGGCGGGGGCGTTCCGCGCGCGGGTGCGCCGTCTGGAGCGTCTGACCCTGCGCGGCCCCCGTCCCGCCGAGGGCATCGCCGGCCTGCGCGCCGCCCTGGCCGCCGCCGAACGCAGGCTGGTGACGACGGAGGAACGCGACAAACTCGACGGCTGGCTGGCGCTATGGCAGGAAACCGCCGCCCCCTTCGCCGAATTGATGCGCCGCCCCGAGGCCGCGCTGGCCGATCTGTTGCGCGCCCATTGCGAGTTCGCCGAACGTCTGGCCGCCGACGACCGCCTGCCGGGTGCCGCCAAGCTGTGGGCGGGCGAGGCCGGGGACGCCGCCGCCACCTTCCTTGCCGATCTGGCTGAAGCCGCCGACGCCCTGCCTCCGCTGGCCGGGCGGCATTATCCGGGGCTGTTGCGCAGCCTGATGGCCGGGGTGGTGGTGCGTCCGGCCTGGGGCGGGCATCCGCGCGTCTCCATCTGGGGTCCGCTGGAAGCCCGCTTGCAGCACACCGATTTGTTGATCCTGGGGGGGCTCAACGAGGGCACCTGGCCACCCGAAGCCTCGGCTGATCCGTGGATGAGCCGCCCGATGCGCCATGATTTCGGCCTGCCGCTGCCGGAACGCCGCATCGGCCTGTCGGCGCACGACTTCGCCCAGGCCTTTTGCGCCCCGCAGGTGGTGATAACCCGCGCCGCCCGCGTCGATGGCACGCCGACGGTGCCGTCGCGCTGGCTGCTGCGCCTGGATGCGGTGCTGCGCGCCTGCGGGCTGGAAACGCCGTGGGACGGCGGCCCCTGGGTCGATTGGCACGGGTTGTTGGACCGTCCCGAGCGCTTCCTGGCGGGGCAAGCGCCCGAACCGCGCCCGCCTCTTTCGGCCCGTCCGCGCCAGTTGTCGGCGACCGCCAACGAAACCTGGATGCGCGACCCCTACGCCATCTACGCCCGACGCCGATCCGGGCGCCGCCGATTACGGCACCTATGTGCATGGGGCGCTGGACGCCTTCCTCAAGGCGCATCCGCGTGGGCCTCTGCCGACCCGCGCGCTCGACATGCTGCTGGAAATGGGCCGCCAAAGCTTCGGCGAGGCGCTGACCCGTCCGGGGCTGTGGGCGTTCTGGTGGCCGCGTTTCGAGCGCATCGCCCGCTGGTTCGTCGCCCACGAGGCCGCCCGCCGGCACGAGCTGTCCGAAGCACATAGCGAGATCAAGGGCAGCCTGGAAATCGCCGCGCCCCACGCTCCCTTCACCGTGACCGCCACCGCCGACCGGGTGGACGTGATGCAGGACGGCACCATCCAGTTGATCGACTACAAGACCGGCGCCCCGCCGACCGCCAAGGAGGTTGCCGGCGGCTATGCCCCGCAATTGCCCATCGAGGCGATGATCGCCCGCCATGGCGGCTTCGAGGGCATCCGCCCGGCCGATGTCAGCCGCTTGCTGTACTGGCGTTTGCGCGGCGGCGAACCGGGCGGCGAGGAACGCTCGGCCGGCGAGGACCCGCGCCAATTGGCGCAGGAGGCGCTGGAGGGGCTGGCGGTGTTGATCCGCACCTTCGACGACCCCGAAACCCCCTATCGCGCCCGCCCGCATCCCGACAAGGCGCCCAAATACAGCGACTATCTGCATCTGGCGCGGGTCAAGGAATGGGCCAGCAGCGGCGAGGACGGAGAAGAATGACCGCCGCCCGCCCCGATCCCACCGCCCTGCAACGCCGCGCCGCCGATCCCAAGACCTCCGTCTGGGTGGCGGCTTCGGCGGGCACCGGCAAGACCAAGGTGCTGACCGACCGCGTCCTCAGCCTGCTGCTGGCGGGAACGGCGGCGCATCGGCTGCTGTGCCTGACCTTCACCAAGGCGGCGGCGGCCGAGATGGCCAACCGCATCAACGAACGTTTGGCCCGCTGGGCCACCCAGCCCGACGACGATCTGGCCAAGGATCTGGCCGAGCTGCGCGGCCATCCCGCCGACGCCAAGAGCATGACGGCGGCGCGCCGCCTGTTCGCCCAGGTGCTGGACGCGCCCGGCGGCATGCGCATCGAAACCATCCACGCCTTCTGCCAGTCGCTGCTGCGCCGCTTCCCGCTGGAAGCCGGGCTGGCTCCGCATTTCCAGGTGATGGACGACCGCGACGCCGGCGAAATGCTGGCCGCCGCCCGCGAGGACGTGCTGACCCGCGCCCGCGCCTCGGCGGATTCGGATCTGGCCGTCGCGCTGTCCGCCGTCACCGGCGCGGTACATGAAACCGCCTTTCCTGAATTAATGGCCGAACTGGCGGGAGCACGCGGCCGTCTGCGCCGCCTGATCCAGGCCCAAGGCGGCTTGGACGGGCTGATCGCCGAGGTTTATCGCCGCCTGGGTCTGGTGCCGGGCGAAACCGCTGAAAGCGTGCTGGCCGCCGCCTGCGCCGACGACGCTTTCGATGTCGAGGGCTGCCGCGCCGCCGTGCGGGCGCTGACCGGCGGCAGCGGCAAGACCGATGGCGAGCGGGCGGCGTTGATGGCCCCCTGGCTGGCCGATCCGGCCTCGCGCCCCAGCGGCTTTTCGTCCTGGCGCAAAGCCTTCCTGACGCAGAAGAACGAGCCGTTCAAGACCCCGTGCACCAAGGGCGTCGAGACCGCCAATCCTGGCACCATCGCCATCTTGCAGCAGGAGGCCGAGCGCCTGCTGCGCGTCGCCGACCGCTTGCGCGCCGCCGTCACCGCCTCCGCCACCGCCGCCTTGCTGCGTTTGGGCGAAGCGCTGCTGGCGGCCTATGACCGCCAAAAGGCCGGGCGGGCGATGCTCGACTACGACGATCTGATCCTGACGGCGGTCAATCTGCTGGAACGCTCGGGAGTCTCGGCCTGGGTGCTGTTCAAGCTGGACGGCGGCATCGACCATGTGCTGATCGACGAGGCCCAGGACACCAACCCCGACCAATGGGCGGTGGTGCGGGCGCTGACCAACGAGTTCTTCGCCGGACGCGGCCAGCGCGAGGAAGGCACGCGCACGGTGTTCGCCGTCGGCGACGCCAAGCAGTCGATCTACAGCTTCCAGCGCGCCGACCCGCGCGCCTTCGAGGAAATGCGCGGCCGTCTGGCCCGCGCCGTCCCCGACTCGGGCGGGCACTGGGAGGAAGTCGCCTTGCAGATGTCGTTCCGCTCGGCCGCAGCCGTGCTGGACGCCGTCGATGCGGTGATCAACTCCAACGCCGGACGCGACGGCGTGGTGGCGGCGGGCGAGGTCATCAAGCACCATCCCTTCCGCGTCGGCGCCGCCGGTCTGGTCGAAGTGTGGCCGCCGGTCGAGCCGCGTTTGCTCGACGAGCCGGAAGCCTGGAAGCCCCCGGTCGAGCGGATCAAGGGCGACAGTCCGCGCGGCCGTTTGGCCCGGCTGATCGCCCTGCGCATCAAGGCGATGCTCGACACTGGCGAGTTGCTGGTGTCCAAGGGCGTGCCGATCCGCCCTGGCGACGTGATGGTGCTGGTGCGCCGCCGCAACGCCTTCGTCGAGGAACTGGTGCGCGAGTTGAAGACGCTCGGTGTGCCGGTGGCCGGGGCCGACCGCATGGTGCTGACCGAGCAAATGGCGGTCATGGATCTGATGGCGCTGGGCAACGCCTTGCTGCTGCCCGACGACGACCTGACCTTGGCGACGGTGCTGAAAGGGCCGCTGATCGGCCTGACCGAGGACGAGTTGTTCGCCCTGGCGCATGGCCGCTCTGGCAGCTTGTGGGAGGCGCTGCGCCGCCGCTCGGACGAGGCTCCCTATGCCGCCGCCCATGAACAGATGGCGCAATGGCTCGGTCTGGCCGACCGCGTGCCGCCGCATGACCTGTTCGCCCAGGTGCTGGAGCATGGCGGCAAGCAACGCCTGCTGGCCCGCCTGGGGATGGAGGCGGAAGACCCGCTCGATGAGTTCATGGGTCTGACCCTGGCCTATGAGCGCCTGCACCCGCCCTCGCTGCAAGGCTTCCTGCATTGGCTGGAGGAAGGCGGGGTCGAGATCAAGCGCGACCTGGAAGGCGGGGTCGATGCCGTGCGCATCATGACCGTGCATGGCTCCAAGGGCTTGCAGGCCCCCATCGTCTTCCTGCCCGACACCTTGCAGGTGCCGTCCAAGGGCTCGCGCCTGTTGTGGCTGGGCGACGGCGCCGATGAGTTGCTGGTGTGGCCGCCGCGCGCCGAGGATCAGGACAGCGTCTGCCGCGCCGCCAAGGACGCCGCCGCCCGCGCGCGCGACCAGGAATACCGCCGCCTGCTCTATGTGGCGATGACCCGCGCCGAGGACCGCCTGTATATCTGCGGCTGGCATACCCGCAGGGCGGCCCCGGACGGCTGCTGGTATTACCTGATCCGCGACGCTTTGGCCGAACGGACGCAGCCGGTCGAGGACGCCTTCCTGGCCGCCCGTCCCGAAGCCAGCGGGTCCCTGGTCCTGCGCCTGACCTGCGCGCAAACCGCGCCGATCAAGCCGCCACCGGCCGGACAGACCCGCATTCCGGCCGGCGACCTGCCCGGCTGGGCGCGCGAGGCCGCCCCCGTCGAACCGTCGCCGCCGCGCCCGCTGGCGCCCTCGCGCCCGGATTCCGAGGAACCGGCGGTGCGCTCGCCGTTCGGGACCGACGACGGCGCCCGCTTCCGTCGCGGTCGCTTGGTGCATCGGTTGTTGCAGTCGCTGCCCGATGTCCCCGCCGGCAAACGCCACGAAGCCGCCGCGCATTTCCTTGGCCGCGCGGGTTGGGCGTTAAGCCGCGCCCAACAGGCGGAGATCGGCGCCGAGGTGGCCGCCGTGCTGGCCCATGCCGAATTCTCCGCGATCTTTGGCCCCAACAGCCGCGCCGAGGTGCCGGTGGTCGGCATGATCGGCGAACGGGTGGTCTCCGGCGTGGTCGATCGCCTGCTGGTCACGGAGACCGAGGTGTTGATCGTCGATTACAAAACCAACCGCCCGTCGCCGCGGGATGCCGTGGACGTGGCGCCGATCTATCTGCGCCAGATGGCCGCCTATCGCGCGGCTTTGGCCTGCATCTATCCCAATCGCCGCATCCGCTGCGCCCTGCTGTGGACCGACGGCCCGCGCCTGATGCCGCTCGACGCCGCCATGCTCGACGACGCTTTGGCCGGGCTGGTCGGTGGCTGAGTCGCCCCGGCTCTTGCCGCTTTGGTGAAGGATCGCCAAATCATAGCGGCCGCGGCAGTGTCGCAGCGCCTTGACGCGGTGCGGCAGGGTACCCTAGAGTCGCGTCAAATTCAGGGTGGGGGCTTCCCTCATCGGTCGCATACAAAGGCAGGTTACGATGAAACAAGTTACCGATGGTTCGTTTGAAGCCGATGTCCTCAACGCCTCCGGCGCCGTGCTGGTGGATTTCTGGGCCGAATGGTGCGGCCCCTGCCGCCAGATCGCTCCGGCGCTGGAAGAGCTGTCGAAGGACCTGGAGACCAAGGTCACTGTCGTCAAGCTGAACATCGACGAAAATCCCCAGACCCCCAGCAAATACGGCGTGCGCGGCATCCCCACGCTGATGATCTTCAAGGACGGCCAGGTCGCCGCCACCAAGATCGGCGCGCTGCCCAAGAGCAAGCTTTATGAGTGGGTCGAATCGGCGGTGTAAGTCCGCAGGGTTCCGGCAGACAGACGCTCGACCTTGAAAAGACCCGCTTCCTGAAAAAGGAGCGGGTCTTTTTCAATCAGCATTTTCGAGTGGATCTGACAACGCATTGCGGCGGGTGACGATCTATCTGTGGCCGCCTTTCCATATATCTGCCAACATTCATTATTCCATCGACGCTCCGTTACGCGCCCGAATTGGCGCGCTCACAAGGTGACGCCTGATGACCTATGAATTCGCTGATCTCGTCGATTTAAAAGAGATTCAGTCCCTGATGCAGGCCTTCTGCGACCTGACCGGGCTGCCATCCACAATCATCGACACCAAGGGCAACATCCTCACGACCCAGGATGGACAGATGGTCGGCGCCGGATGGCTGGCGCTTTGTACGAACTTCCACCGTTGCAATCCCGTCACGGCGGAGCGCTGCCGGACCAGCGACGTCGAGATTTCGCAATCGGTCAGGAAAGGGGGCGGGCCGATCCATTATCGCTGTTTGAATGGCCTGGTCGATGCCGCGATTCCACTGGTGATCGATGGCGACCATCTTGCCAATCTGTTCACGGGCCAGTTTTTCCTTGAACCTCCCGACAAGGCGTTTTTCCAGGAGCAGGCGAAACTGTTCGGCGCCGACAGTGTCGCGTATATGCAGGCCCTGGAAGAAATTCCGGTCTTTTCGCACGAGTTCGTCAACAAGGGACTGGTCTTCCTTGATCGGCTGGCGACGATCATCGCCGAGATGGGCAAGAGGCAGAAGGCCGCTCGCCAAGCCGAAGCCGCGGCGCGCGCGGCGCATGAGGCGGTGGAGATCGCCAGCCGGACGCGCTCCCGCTTTTTCGCCTCGGCCAGCCACGATCTGCGCCAGCCGTTACAAGCGTTGCGGCTGTTCATGGATATCCTGTCGGCCAGACTGGCGGACACCGAACACGATGTCGTGGTGCGACACGCCTGCCAGGCAATGAGCAGTGCCGAGGAAATCCTCAACGCCCTGTTCGACATCGCCCGCATCGAGGCCGGAGTGGTTGCCGCCGCGCCCCGCGCCGTGCCCTTGGGGGAGATTTTCGACGGGCTAACGCGCGAATTCTCGCCGCAAGCGGCGGTGAAAGGACTGCGGCTTCGCTGCTGCCCAACCACCCGCGCGGTGCGGACCGATCCCATGATGTTGGAACGCATCCTGCGCAACCTGCTGGCCAATTCGGTGCGCTACACCGACCACGGCGGCATCCTGATCGGTTGCCGGCGGCGCCACGACGCCACGGTCATCGAGGTGCGGGACACCGGCCAGGGGATCGCCCCAGAGCATCTGGCGTATATCTGGGAAGAGTTCTATCAGGTCGGCAATGCCGCTCGTGACAGCAGCGAGGGGCTGGGGCTGGGCCTGTCGATTGCCCGTAAACTCGCCGATGCCTTGGGGCACCGTATCGAGGTCGCTTCACGCCTGGGCGCCGGCACCTGTTTTCGGGTGGTGATCGCGGACCCGCGTTAGAAGGTTTCTTTTACCCGTTCTCCGCCAGCACCGTTCCCGCCAGATACAAACTGCCGCAAATCAGCACCCGCGCCGGACCATCCTGAGTGGTCAGCGCGGCCAGGGCGGCGGTGACGCTGTCGGCGGCTTCGGCCAGGATGCCCTCTCCGGCGGCGGTGTCGGCGACCTGTTCGGCCGACAGTGAATTGGCCTCGCCGGGAATGGCGACGCTGCGCAGGGCGCGCACTTCGGCGGCCAGGGGCGCCAGGAAGCCGTGGCTGTCTTTCGAGTTCAACATGCCGACCACCAGATCGAGCGGCCGGTCGCGCCAGCCCGCGGCGACGCGCGACAGGATTTCTCCGGCCGCCGGATTGTGCCCGCCATCCAGCCACAATTCCCAACCGGGCGGCAGCATGGCCGGGAGCGGGCCGCTGGTCAGGCGTTGCAGGCGGGCCGGCCAGACAGCGGTGCTCAGGCCGACGGCGATGGCGAAATCGGGCAGCGGCGCGGAGGCTCCGGCAGCGTTCAGCAGCAACGCGGCGGCGACGGCCAGCCCGGCATTATGGATTTGATGCGGCCCGGCCAAGGCCGGCAGCGGCAGAGTCAGGCTGCGGTCGCCCATGGTGAACAGCAGGCCGAGCGAGGTCTTCTCGACGCTCCAGTCGCGGCCTTCGAGATAGAGCGGCGCGCCCAGTTCGGCGGCGCGGGCGATGATCACCTGCCGGGCGGCAGGGTCCTGCGCGGCCGAAACGCAGGGCACGCCCGGCTTCAGGATGCCGGCTTTTTCGGCGGCGATGGCGGCGACGGTGCCGCCGAGGAAGGCTTGGTGGTCGAGCGAAATCGGCGTGAGGATGGTCAGGGTCGGGGTGTCGATGACATTGGTGGCGTCAACCCGCCCGCCCAGCCCGGTTTCCAGCAGGCAGACCGCCGCCGGTTGCCGCGAAAAGGCGAGGAAGGCGGCAGCGGTGGTGATTTC
>Ga0265314_10004297_pt1 | contig 13307 bp, 7 predicted proteins | sample 4126metaG_FD_203106 | JGI IMG/M metagenome (GOLD analysis project Ga0265314, IMG submission 203106) | Rhizosphere microbial communities from Carex aquatilis grown in University of Washington, Seatle, WA, United States - 4-1-26 metaG | ecosystem: Host-associated > Plants > Roots > Rhizosphere >... | reverse complement strand
GGAGATGCTCGACTTCGTGAACGAAGGCCGCTTCACGCACGCCGGCGCGTTCTTGTATTCGACGGAGCCGCTGACGCCCGCGTCGAAGACGCCGGACACGCTGCCGCTCGCCGAGAAAAAAGCGCGCCGCGACGCGATGATGCTGGCGCAGCGCGAAGTCTCGCGCCGCCGCACAAAAGCGCGCATCGGACAGAAGCTCGAACTGCTCGTCGACGCGCATCTCGCCGAAAGCCCGGTGAAAGGTGCGAAAATTCTCGCGCGCAGCAAACTCGAAGCGCCCGAAGTCGACGGTGTGGTTTACCTGAAGGGCCGCGGCGCGGATAAATTGCAGCCGGGCGATTTTGTGGACGTCGAAGTGACTGAAGCGCTGGACTATGACATCGTCGCAAAAATGTAATTACGCTTACTTTGCACGGGACATTGTTATGACGTTTGCAGCGCGCTAAAAATCGCGCGCATTGCCAACGTTTGCTCTGCTCAGTGGTATATTCCAGTAGAGCAACGTGCGGCTGCCGGGGGAGCACATGACCGCGGAGCGTTTCCAGATTTCCTGCGCGCACTGCGGCCGCGCGCTCACTCTGAGCGTCGCGGCGCTGCAGCGAAATCGCGGTTGCACGTACTGCGGGAAACCTCTCGAACTTCCTCCGGAAATTGACGCCGCGGTGGCATCGGCCGGAGACGCGGCCGAAGTCGAGGACGTTCGCTGCGCGCAGGCGCTATCCATCGAATGTCCGATCTGCGCGCGCGTCTCGCGCATCAAGGCGCTGGCCGGGACGTCGAGCAAATGCATGTTCTGCGGCTGTCCGTTCCTGGTGCCCGATCATGACGGCATCGGCCCGCCGCTGCCGCCACTGGAAGGCGTGCCGCGATTTTCGGTCGGTGAAAGTCTCGCGGCGTACTCGCCGTTCGCGCGCTGTCCGACATGCAAGAAACCGAAGCTGCTCGCGAGCGACGCGCTGGCGCTGCAGGTGCAGTGCGCCGGTTGCAACGCGAGCTTTGAGGCCAACACGCGGCCGCTCGATGAGTTCGCCGATCTTTCGCCGGGACTGGAGCGCGCGCCGATGGTGCTGCTGGCGCGCGAGGCGTTGCGCGCGCGCTGGCTGCGGCGCGAAGTCGGCCTGCCCGAAGGGATCCGCATTTTCGAGTGGTTCGACGCGGTCGACAGCTGGCTCGATTTTGAAAACGATGCGTTCAGTCCTTTCGATGCGGATTTCACGGCGGAAATTGTGCAGTGGGCCGTGCTGAACGAGCCCAACGCGCGCTTGAACCGAGACGCTGGATCAATGGTGCTCGAAGTTGAGATCAAGGAAGACCTGAATATCGATCTGAATGTGCGCAGTGTTTTGAAAGGCACGGCCGACGAACTGAAAGAAACCGGCCGCCAGATGCGCCGGCTTTTAACGCAGGGAATGCAGAGCCAGGACAAGATCGTCGCGCGCTTTTATTTCTCGCCGATTGAAGGCGGCAGCGATCTGGAACTGCAGATCCGCCATTCGGCGAAACTCGACGCCGCGCGCGAGCCGGAGGAAGTGAAAAAACGCGCGAAGCTCGACAAGGAAATTCAGGCCGGGCTGCGCCTGGTCATTGCGCGGCTATTCGCGAATGCGGCGCATCAATATGTGGCATTCAAAGCGATCTTCGGAATCTGGGTTCCGCCGTCGATCTTTAACGCCGCGACCGAAAAAGGCGCACTGCGCCGCCTGGAAAACCTGGGCGGCGAGTGCGCCAAAGATGCCGGAAATTTCGCGCGGCTGCTGGCCGAGCGCTCGCGCCCGGCCGGCAGTTGAACGCCGTCAATGCGTCAGCAGCCCCATCACGCCGAGAGCGATGCCGGTGAGCCCTGCTAGAATTCCGATCAGTGGGAACAATTTTTTGTGCGAAATGAAATACAGAGAACTGAGAACCAATCCGATTTCGAGAAGTCCTTCGCCGAGATCGAATTTCGCGGCCTGCCTTTCCGCATGTTCTGCGCCCTGATCTTTTTCAGTGGCTTGTTCCTGCAGTTCCTTGGACTTGGTTTTGTACTCTTCGTTTTCCTTTTTGTATTTTTCGGCCATCTTGTCCGCCGCTTCGCCCTTTGCGCCCAGTGCAACAAGCATGTCCATTCCGAGGTCATGCGTATGCATCTTGATTTTTGTCGATTGGTAATACGACCATTTGTCGTTGGCGTCCGCTTTCTCCATCACGCTTTCAGTGTGCGCGCGGTGCGAAAGAATCGTGCACACCGCCAGTGCCACGGCCAGCAATGCTGCCTGCACTCCGACTTTCTTTCCCAGCGGATCGTCCGCGTCTCCATGACCGCCATGACCGTGTTCCACGATGAAACCTCCTGGTTGAATGTGTGGTGAATAATTTAGTGATGAGCAGATTACGAAATGGCGAGCGAACGTAAAGCGCCGGATTTTATCGTGACTACGTCGGCATTCCCAGCAGTCGCAGGCGCAGTTCCTGCAGCACGGCTTTGCGATTTTCAAAAACCGGGATGCCGGCGTCTTCCCAATCTTCTGCCGCGTCGCCGGAGATGATCAATGTCAATGCTTTCTTTTTCACCTTGGGCTGAATGATGTCGTGTTCGATCTGCAGCGCGGCCAGCGCGAGATACACTTCCGTGTCCTTCGTCTGGTCGTATTTGGCGATGACCTTGTCCGAAGCCACGTACGCGCTGAGGCCCAGCGCCAGCGCCGCGTCGAATTCATTTCGAACGTCCAGCGCCACGTCGTTATCGAAAATGCCCACGCCCCAGGTTTTCATGAGTGAATTCTTCAGAGCCATTTCGTTACGGTTGGATGCCCGCGCGGTCGCAGACCATTTGTACAAACAGCGCGGCGCCCCATGGCAGCGCTTTTTCATCAATGTTGTAGCGCGGGTGGTGGAAGCATTGCGACGTCTCCGCGCTTCCATCGCCGGCGCCGAGGAATCCAAACGCGCCGGGAACGTGCTCGAGATAAAACGCGAAGTCTTCGCCGCCCATCGTCGGCTTGATCTCGCTTTCCGTGCCGCCCAGCGCGCGGAAGGCCTTGCCCATGCGCTCGGTCGATTCGCGTTCGTTCACCAGCACCGGAGTGCCGCGCAGGTAATCGACTTTCGCGGTGGCGCCGTGCGCCTTCGCGATGTTCGTCGAAATTTCTTCGACCCACTGCGGCAGTTTATCGCGCGTGTATGCCGAAAGGCTGCGCGCGGTGCCGATCAAGCGCGCGCGGGCCGGAATCACGTTGAACGCCGCGCCGGCATCCATCTGGCAGATGCTGACGACGGCCGAATCGAGCGGGTCGACGCGCCGCGCCACGATGCTCTGCAGCGCCGTGATGATTTCCGCCGAGGCCAGCACTGGATCGCGGCTAAGGTGCGGCATCGCGCCGTGGCCGCCGACGCCTTCGACATCGATCGTCAATTTGTCCATGCTCGCCATGAACGGACCAGTGCGCAGGCCGATGCAGCCGACGGGCAGGAGCGGATTAACATGCAGGCCGAGCACTTCGCCCACGCCGTCGAGATGGCCTTCCTCGATCAATTTTTCGGCGCCGCCGGGCGGAACTTCTTCGGCGGGCTGAAAGAGAAAGCGGACGGGGAAGGGGATCTGCTCTTTGTAGCGGGTCAAGAGTTTTGCGGCGCCCATCAGCATCGCCGTGTGAGCGTCGTGGCCGCAGAGATGCCCTTTACCCTCGCGCGTCGAGCGGTACGCGACCGAATTTTCTTCGTGAATCGGCAGCGCGTCCATGTCCGCGCGCAACGCCAGCGTCGGGCCGGGCTTGTTGGCGTTCAGCACCGCGACGACGCCGGTTTTCGCGCAGTTGCGCTTCACGTTCAGGCCAAGTTTCTCGCAATAATCCGCGGCGATGCCGCCGGTGCGGACTTCTTCCCATGCAACTTCCGGATTGCGATGAAAATCGCGGCGAATGTCGGTGAGCTCGGCTTGCATGGCTTTGGCTTGTTCGAGTGGCGACGGCATCGGCGGCTCCTGGGTGACCTCGCTACGGTTTCGAGTGTACTTTCCATTGTCGGGGGGAGCAAGGTCAGTCGGATGCGCGAATTGAATTGTAGTAACGGCTTCAGTCGTTCCGTCTGTACGCAAATAAAGAGCGGAACGACTGAAGTCGTTACTACAATCACGAAATTATCGGACGTCGCTCTTCAACCGTGGACAACGCCGAGCCGTTCCATAGAATGCTCGCCCATGACCGTACGGAACCTGTGGTGGGGCAGGAGCCGCTGGGCGCTCGTGCTGGGATTGTGTTGTGTCGTCATGCCGTCGAGCGGCTGCGGCCGGCGCACAGCTTCGTCGCCCGAAACGCTGCAGAAACTCGCCACCGATTTAAAGCAGCTCGATGTTCCGGTCCGGCCGGAAAATGTCGTCGCCGATGACGGCAAGGCTCCGGTGCCGCCCGACGCGCCGGTGATCACGCTCGATCACGTGTTGCTGCAAACCAATTCAAAATTGACCGGCACACTGACGGCGCAACTGCGCAAAGGCAGCTACCACCTGGTCTGGATCGATGGCGCAGATCGCGTTGTCGCCGCGTACGAACTCGATGCGAAGCAGATGTCCGGCGCGACAACGCCGTTCAGTTTTCCGCGCCCCGTCGGCTGCATTGGCGAAAACCACATTCTGGCGCTCGTTCAGTGCGTGAAAGGCACGCCCGAAAAAGGCGGCGTTTTCGAAACGCTCACGCAGATGCGTTTCCGCGCCGCGCGTCCGATGCCGCCGTGGATCGACTATGCGGTGCTCAACGACGACAGCAACGGAAACGACGCGTCGATGATTCAGAAACTGCGCGAAGCGGGTGTCACCGGCGCCGCGCGCGTCGGCGACATCATTCCCGCCGGCCAGACGCATCCGTTCGTGACCGCGCCGTGGATGGATGGAGCGACGCCGTACTCGCGATCCCGCAACGCCGCCGATCTGAAACGCCGCCCGCCGCTCTTTGATGAGACGGCGCTGAGCGCTGTGAGCAGCGCGATCGACGCGAGCGCCGCGAAGCATTGCATGACGCCGCCGTTCGCGTGGTCGATTGGAAATGGGCTTTCGCTGACTCAGGAATCCTGGCCGCTCGATTTCGACATGTCGCCGGAAACGCTGGGGGTTTTTCGCGGCTGGCTCGAAGAACGCTTCGGCTCGATCGCGAACCTGAACGCGCGCTGGGGCACACACTATAAGGAGTGGGCGCAGGTCCGGCCGCCGAGCACCGACGAGGTCAAAGCCGCGCACAATCCCGTTTACGCCCAGCGCTTGGCGCAGCTCATTCCGCCGCCCGGCGCATTGATCAACGGCGCGACGGTTGTCGAAGAAGGCAATAAATTCGAGATGCGTGGGAGCGTGAAGGGATTTGCGCTCAGGCACGAAGACATTCGCGTTCCCGGCGGCGAAAATTTTGCGGCGTGGGCGGATTGGCGCGAGTTTGGATCGTTCGCCTTCTCGCGTGTATTGCGCGAATACCGCGCGCATCTGCGCGAAGTTGCTCCACCCACCGGCGAACCGGCACGGGCTGGCTTGCGCGGCGCGCTGGGGCCGTCAGCGTGGGGCGGGTGGGAGTGGTCGCAGTTGGCGAAGACGCTGGATTGGGTCGAGAGCGATTCGCCGCTCGCACGCGAACTCTCGCGCTCGTTCGCCTCGGCCGAAGGCAACGCGCGCGCCCTTCGCGTCGTGGCGCCGTTCGCGGCGCGCTCGGACGCGGACGTCTTCCGCCTGTGGGACGGCTGGCTCCGCGGTGACGCAGGTTGTTTTATCGAATCACCGGCCGCGCCGGAGACCGCCGTCGAAAGCCCGCAGAAATTCCTGAGCGAACTACCGCTGCTGACGCAGGGGCTGACGCTGTTGCGCGAAAACGCGCGGCGCGCCGGCGATCCGATCGCGATCTATTATTCGCCGCGCTCGATGGCGCTGCATTGGATGCTCGACAGCGAAGCCGACGGCGCATTTTGGCTTTCGCGCAGCGGCGCGTTTGAGGCGCAGCACAGTTCGGCGCTGCTGCAGCTTCAGGCCTGGCAGGCGCTGCTCGAAGATTTGGGCTACGCGCCTCATTTTATTCAGTCGCAGCAACTCATCGCCGGAAACCTGCGCAAAATGAAGACGAAAGTTCTGATCTTGCCGAAAGTGCTATCGCTCAGTGACGAAGAAACGCGCGCCATCCGCGACTTCGCGCGTGGCGGCGGCATCGTTATCGCCGACGGCGAGTGCGGCACGTTTGACGGCTCGGGCCGGCGGCTCGCGGCTGAAAAGAATGGAGCGGAATCGAAGCTGCTCGGCATTCTCGACAAGGATTTCGGGATCTCGCGCCGCGATTTCCGCGCGCTGGAACTCAACGGTGAATTCGACGGCACTGCCGATCGGCCGCGCGTGGGTTTGCGCGGAGATGCGGATGATGAAGCCAGCGGCCCGTCCTCGCCGGAACTGCGCGTGCTCGAACCCGGGATTATTCCCAGCGGCGCGCGCTGGCACGCGGCGTCGGAAGGCGGCGCTCCAGCGCTGCTGGTGAAATCCGCAGGCAGCGGGCGGTTTGTGTACCTCAATCTCGCGATGCAGGATTATCCGAAGCTTTGCGAGAATCCGGCGGCGGTCGATTTTGAGTTTCTCGGCCTGAGCCCCGAACAATACGCGCAGAAATACGGCGCGCCACGCGGCGGCGAAGCGCTCCGCCTGGTGCTCGGCGATCTGCTCGGCGAAGCTGCCGCGGAAAATCCGCTCAAAATTCGCTACGAGGACGGGACGCCCGTGCGCGGAATCCGTCGTGCGCGATTCGCGCTCGGTCGCGGCGCGTATTTGTTCGGCTTGCTGCCGCGCGGCGAGATCAAAAACGTGGACGGTGCCGAACAGGTCCAGGGTATGCATCCGGCGGCGATTCCCGATGTCTCGATTAACTGGAACATGTCGCGCTATTGGTACGATGTTTCGACGGGAACCTATCTGGGCCAGGGCGCGGCGGTGAAAACGACGCTCGATCCGTGCCGCGCGTCGCTGCTGGCCGCGCTGCCATATCGCGTGGAGAAGATCAGCCTGAAACTGCGGCGCATCGATTCGAGCGGCGGATACAAATTCACGGCGTCGCTGGTCACCGGTTCCGGCGAGCCGGCCGTGCATGTGTTCCATCTCGAAGTGTACGACCCGCAGGGCAACCGCTTGCCGCACTATGCCGCGAACGGTCTCGCTGAAAACGGAGCGTGGTCCGGCGAGATCCACTTCGGGTTGAACGAGCCGGCCGGACATTATCGGATGGTGGTGCGCGATTGCGTCACCGGCGTCGACATCGACGCGCAGTTGCCCAAAGAATCCGCAGGATATAGCGGCATTCATATCGAACGGTAAAAAGTGCCGAATGCCGCGCGTCGGATGCACGCGTGCGCGAGAATTTTCATTTTGATTTCGATCCGTCTTGACTTGCCACTCAATGTGAGATTTATTGCCTATAGCACCAGTCGCCGCGCGTGAGCGGCGCGAAAAGTCGAGAACGAACATGACACGCAGCAGCATGCATCGCCAAGACGTCGCTTGCGGTATTAGTCTTTCGTTGCTGCGAAAGCCTCCGGCCTGAGTTGCATTTGAACGCGCGATGCAGAAGGGCCGGAGAAATCTCCGGCCCTTTTCGTTTTCTGGCCGGAAAGTGTGAACATTTTGGGTGCTTGATTCGTCAGTTAATTAGAGGAAAGGGATAAGAGTGAAACGATGAGACGGCGCGATGTGAGTTTACATTATTGCAGCAGCTGCGGAGCGACCACCCGGCATTCGGAGACCGAGAACACGTCCACGTGTCTGCGCTGCGGCAGCGTTAAACAGATTTCGCGCGTCGTCAAAGCCGTGAACCAGCCCGAGCACGATCGGAATACCGAATTTAACTGATTACCCGTCCGGAGCGCCCGCCCTAGCGCGCCGGTTTTGTTGCCGTACCCATTAGTCCAAACCCGCGGTTTCCGCCTTTTCTCTCTGAAGAGGGAAAAGGCGGAGCTGTTTCGGCCGCTGCTTTCGGAATCATACAATTTGTGAGCGAAAGCCGTTGACATGCTCGGCATTATCAGCCACAATCTAAAATGACTGACCAGTCAGTTTTAGACCGACCTCGTGGGGAGGCTTTCTGTGCGCGTTGCAACCGATCATCGTGAGGCGATCCTTCAGGCCGCGGCCTCGTTGTTTGCTCGCAAAAAGTTTCACGAAGTCCTGATGGATGATGTCGCCGAAAAAACTGGCATCGCCAAGGGCACGATCTATCGCTTTTACGCCAATAAAGAAGAACTCTTCGCAGCGCTGTCGATGCGCTACATGGAAATCATGGGCACGGAAGTCGCCGCGATCGCCGCGGGCGACGGCCCCCCGCTGACACGCCTTGCGAGCCTGGTCAAACGCCTGGCACAGCTCAGCCACGAGCACATCGATTTCTTCCAGGTCATGATGCGCCACGAATGCGAACTATTGGCGCAGCGCCAGACTGAATTCAACACGCGGCGAAACGCCATTCGCGACAGCGTCGTTCTCTGCCTTAAACAGGCGCAGGCGCGCAAGGAAGTCAATGTGCCTTTCGCGCTGGAATCCGCCGCGGACATGATGCTCGGCATGATGCGAAACCTCAATCGCTTCACCACGCCGCGCCCGCCGCCGGACGAGGTCGCTGAAATGGTTCTGCAACTTTTCTTAAAGGGCATTGCCACGCCCAGGAATCGAGGTGTTGCGTGAGAACGCTCCTTTTATTGAGCGCTGCGCTGATGGCGGCGCTCGGGCTGCTTGTTTCCGGGTGCGGAAGTTCACCGGCCGGCGAAAAAGCCGCCAAGCCAGCAGATCCGAAGGCCGACGCCGCTGCCGCCGCAGCAAAAACCAAGCGAACTTACCCCGTGCGCACCATGCAGGTGACTTCGCGGCCGGTGCGATATGAGTTGCAGGCGATCGGCGGCATCGAAGCGCAGGACACTTACCGCATCGATGCGCGCGTCAACGGGACGATTTACGATGTCGGGTTCAATGAAGGCGACACCGTCACGTCGGACAAAGTGCTCTGCAAAATCGCACCCGAGGCCTACCACCAGTATGCGCTGAAAGCGAAAGCGCTCTACGATCAGGCTGTGCATAAACTGGCGGATTCGAAGCGCATAAACGCCAATGAAATCGAAAGCAACAAGATCAAGCTGTCCATTGCAACGCTTGAAATCGCGCGGCGCAAGGCCGTCAAGGATGCGGGTGCGATTTCAAACGAGGAAGTCGAGCTCTACCAGTCCAAACGCGATCTGGCCGAACTGGAACTACAAGATTCAAAGGCTGCCACCGAGACGGAGCTGAAAGTGCTCGAAGCCACTGTCGCGCAGCGCGACGCGGAATTGAAAATCGCCGAAGACGACGTGCGGAAGTCCACGGTGATTTCGCCCATTCCCGGCGTGATCGAAAAACGCATGGTGACCAACTTGATGTTCGTCACTCCTGGCACGCCGCTGGCCACGGTGGTCGACTTGCGCTCGCTGAAAATGATTTTCAAAGTTTCGGAACGCGATTCGGCGGCGCTGCATATTGATCAGACCGTGGAGTTCACCGTGCCGGCTTTCCCGGAACATAAATTCGAAGCGAAAGTGTACTTCATCGAAAACCGCCTGGATGTCGATGCGCGCGTGCTGGTCTGTTACGCGCGCGTGACGAAGGAACTGGAAAAGCTGCGCCCCGGCTTTTATACGGCCGTGAAAATCGTGACTGAGAATAAACTGAAAGCCGTCGTGGTTCCCGCAACGTCGATCCTGCCAACCGAAAAGGGATTCGTCGCATTCGTCGTCAAGGATGGCAAAGCGTCCAAACGCCTGGTCAAGGCCGGGCTGACAGTTACGAACAGCGAACTGGAAATTCTTCAGGGCCTCGAAGAAGGCGACACGCTGGTCGTCGAAGGCGCCAATGCTCTGCAGGAAGGATCGCCGCTTCGCGTTCTCAACGACGAAAAAGGCCCTCCCGGTGCGTCGGTCAGCGAACGCGATCCGGTCGCTCCCGCTGAAAAGGTCCAGCCGGCCGCACGTTGATCTCCGCCGCATGGGCGTTCCGCCCCTGCTTTTCGGGCTGAAATTTGAGGACAGAACGTGAGCCTGGCATCCATTTCAATCCGCAATCCTGTTTTCGCCTGGATGTTGATGATCGGCTTCATCATCTTCGGCTGCATTGCGTTCTTCGGTCCGATGGGCGTGAAAAAGCTGGCGGTCGGACAGTACCCGGACATCGATTTCCCGAATATCACCATCACGGCCACGCTGGAAGGCGCAGCGCCGGAAATCATGGAAACAGACGTCGTCGATCCGCTGGAAGACGCGGTCATGGCCGTGGAAGGCATTCGCGAAATGACGTCGGTATGCAAACAGGGCACCTCGACGATCACGATTGAATTTGAACTCAATCGCGAAATCGATGTGGCGCTGCAAGACGTCCAGGCGCGCGTGGCGCAGGCCAACAAGCAACTTCCAAAAGACATGGACCCGGCCATCATCAACAAGGTCAATCCTGAAGAGCAGCCCATCATGTGGGTCGCGCTTTCGGGAACGCGTTCGCAATCGCAGATCAGTGAATATGCCAAGAACGTACTGCGCGACCGTTTCCTCACCGTCGACGGCAATGGCGACGTGATGATGGGCGGATACCTGGAGCGCAACGTTCGCATCTGGATCGACGCGAAGAAGCTCGAAGCGCTTGGACTGGGCGCCGACGACCTGCTGACGGCGGCCACGCGCGAACACGTTGAAGTTCCCGCCGGCCGCCTCGAAGGCTCGATGCGTGAGTCGAATGTGCAGGTGGAAGGCGAGGCGCTGAATCTTGAGCAGATGCGCAACATCGTCATCACCGTGCGCAACGGTTCTCCTATTTACCTGAAAGACGTGGCCATGGTCGAGGACGGCTTCGAGGATCGCCGCCGCATCGCGCGCGCCAACGGTTTCCCCGCACAAGGCCTGGGCATCATCAAGCAGCACGGTTCGAACACGGTGGAAGTCGCCGATTCGGTGCGCGCGCGCATCGCAGAACTGCAGAAGGGCCTGCCCGAGGGATTGAAGCTGGACGTGCGCGTCGACAACAGCAAGTTCATCAAAGACGCCGTCGATGAAATCGAATTGACGTTGGTGCTCGCCGTGCTGCTGACCGCGGTGGTCTGCTGGTTCTTCCTCGGCTCGATCTCCTCGACCTTCAACGTCTTGCTATCCATTCCGGTCTCGGTCTGCGGCACGTTTGCGGTGATGTATTTCTGCGGGTTCTCGCTGAATACCTTCACCTTGCTGGCGCTGTCGCTGTCCATCGGCATCGTGGTGGACGATGCAGTGATGGTGCTTGAGAACATTTATCGCCATGCCGAAATGGGCAAGGACAAAGTGACCGCGGCGCGCGAAGGCACCGAACAGATCACATTCGCGGCGCTCTCCGCGACGATGGCGATCATCGCGATCTTCCTGCCCGTTGCATTCATGTCGGGAATCATCGGGAAATTCTTCTTCCAGTTCGGCGTTGTGCTCTCCGTCGCGGTTGCGATCTCGCTGCTGGAAGCGTTGACGCTGGCGCCGGCGCGCTGCGCGCAGTTTTTGAAAGTCGGGCACCGCGGCAATATCGTCGAACGCTTCGCCGGCTGGCTCTTCGACGGCGTGACCAACCTTTATCGCGTCACGCTGCGCTGGGTCTTGAAATTCAATCCGTTGCATATTCCGGTGGGTCAACTCGGCGTGCTGGTCGCCGCTGGAGCCATTTTCTTCGTGTCCCTCGGCCTGCTTGGTCCGTTGCCCAAGGAAATGGTGCCGCCTCAAGACCAGGGCTATTACATGCTCCGCGTCACGACGCCGGTGGGTTCGACCGTCGACTACACGGACAAGGTCATGCGCCATGTTGAGAAAATCATGGAGCCGCATGACGAATTTGAGAGCAACCTCGTGATCGCCGGCGGCATCGGCGGCGACGTGAACGTCGGTATTGCATTCGTCACGCTCAAGCCGTTCGCCGAACGTCATGAAGCTCAAGACAAGCTGGTTGCGCAGGCCAAGAAAGAACTTGAAGCCAAGGGCATGACTCCCGACCAGATCGCCGAAGAGCTGAAAAAAGTACGCGCAGCGCATCCGGCCTCGCAGCAGGAATCGATGGATCTGTTGCGCAAGGAAGTCTCCGAACTTTATCCGAGCCCCGGTTCGCGCGTGGTGATTGTGGATTTCTCGCAGGCCGGTTTTGCCTCGTCTAAGCGCGGCGGGTTGAGCATTGAATATTCGATCCGCGGGCCGGACATGGACACTCTGGGCAACATGTCCGAAGTGTTCATGGACGAAATGAAGGCCAGCGGCGCGTTCGTCGACGTCGACACCGACTACCGCAAAGGCATGCCTGAAATTGCGGTCATCCCCAATCGCGAAAAGGCGCTGGCGATGAATGTCGACATGAAGACGCTCGCCGACACTGTCGGCATTCTGATCGGCGGGCAGAAAGTCGGACGCTTCAAGGATCACGGCCGGCGCTACGATGTTCGCGCGCGCCTCCTGGAAGACGGCCGCACTAGCCCCGAAGACATCGGCAAACTGTTTATTCGCAGCAAGGACGGAAAGCTGGTCCGCATTTCAGACGTTGCGTTGATCACGACGCGCCCGTCGCTGCAGTCCATAACGCGCCAGGACCGCGAACGCGCCGTGACGATGATGGCCAATCCGGCGCCCGGGCATTCGCAGGACGAAGCGCTCAAGCATGTTGAACGCATCGCCAAAGAGAAACTGCCCGAAGGCTACTCGATCACGTTCAGCGGCAGTTCCAAGGCCATGCGCGAATCGTTCCAGAGCCTGATCCTCGCGATGGGCCTGGGCCTGGTCATCGCCTACATGATTCTCGCCTCGCAGTTCAACAGCTTCCTGCATCCGGTGACGATCCTGCTCGCGCTGCCCTTTAGCATCAGCGGCGCCCTGATTGCGCTCTCCGTGATGCACCAGTCGCTCAATATCTACTCGCTGATCGGCTTGATCCTGTTGATGGGCATTGTGAAAAAGAATTCGATTCTGCTCGTGGATTACACCAATCAATTGCGCGACGAAGGCATGCCGCGGCTCGAAGCGCTGATCGAAGCCTGCCCCACGCGCTTGCGCGCGATTCTGATGACCACCGTCGCGACCATCGCCGGCGCAGTTCCCGGTGCCGTGATGACCGGGCCGGGCAGTGAACTGCGTATTCCGATGTCGATCGCGGTAATCGGCGGACTGACGCTCTCGACACTGTTGACGCTGTTCGTCGTGCCGTGTTTCTACAATCTGGCGGACGGAGCGAAGATGTGGCTATGGAGCCTGGTCGGCTCCAGCGAGCCGCATGTGATGAAGTCCGCGTCGCATCCAGTTCCTGACATGACGGCTGTTGG
>Ga0265314_10004296_pt1 | contig 13309 bp, 10 predicted proteins | sample 4126metaG_FD_203106 | JGI IMG/M metagenome (GOLD analysis project Ga0265314, IMG submission 203106) | Rhizosphere microbial communities from Carex aquatilis grown in University of Washington, Seatle, WA, United States - 4-1-26 metaG | ecosystem: Host-associated > Plants > Roots > Rhizosphere >... | reverse complement strand
ACCCAGCGCCACGAACCGCGGCGCGCGCGAGCGCGGCGGCCGAAGATCCTCGACCGCCAGATCGCCGCCGGGAGGATAGGTCGCCGTGCCCCGCCGTACCTCGCCCGCCGCGCGCAACAACATCGTTCCGCTGCCCACGCGCACCGGCGCCTCGACCTCGTTGCGCAGCTCCTCGCCACCATTCCGCGCAGCTTCGCCAGCGACCTCCCCGACTGCCTCGCCAAACACCGGCGTCCAGACCGCGCGCACGGCGGCGCTCGCGTACGGCAGGAGCTCGGCGCCGAGCATGCGGACCGACGGGAAACGCGCCGCCGGGTTCAAGCGCATCGCTCGATCGATCGCTGCTTCCACCCGCGCCGGCAGATCCGGTCGCCAGGAGCGCGACGGCGCATAGACACCCTCGGCGACACTCTTGAGCACGCCGTAGATGCTGGTGCCCTCGAACGCGCGGTGACCGGTCACGCATTCGTACAAGATCGTGGCCAGCGCGTACTGATCGCCGCGCTCGTCGGCCTCGCGCGAGCCGCCGAGCTGCTCGGGCGGCAGGTAGTACATCGTGCCGAACACCGCCGACGTCGCCGTGAGCGCGATGGCCGTCGGGTCGCCGATGACCTTGGAGATCCCGAAGTCGACCACCTTGGGACACAGGCCCCCAATGGCGGTGCGCGCCAGGAAGATGTTCTCGGGCTTGAGGTCGCGGTGAATCACCCCCAGCTCATGCGCCGCCGCGATGGCCGCGATCACCGGCAGCAGCACGTCCGCCGTCCCCTCGAGCGCGAGCGCCCCCTGGCGTTCGACGAGCGACGACAGGTCCTCCCCTTCCAGGTACTCCATCACCAGGTAGCTGGTCGGCCCCTCGGCGACGACGTCGGTCACATCGACGACGTGCGGGTGCCGGATACGCGACGCGGCCTGACCCTCGCGCAAGAACCGCCCGCGCGCCTCCGGGCTGGCCGCGAGCGACGGCAGCAGGGTCTTGATGGCCACCCGCTTGCCGAGGTCGCGATGAACCGCCTCGTACACGCACCCCATCCCCCCGCGCCCGATGAGCCGCGTGATCTCGTAGCGCCCCAGAAACTTCCCGGGCCCGGGATCGTTCAAGAGAGTATCGGTGTCGCCATCGCGGTGTTCGAAAGTCGAAGTCATGAAGAGCCCTTTCGCAAAATCCCCCTCGGATCTCGCGGCCGACGCGGCCGTCCCAGAGGTTTCGCGCGTACGCTTTCGCAGTTGCGCCCTCCGACCGTTTGCTGGCAATCTGCGGCAAGCGGGAAATGGGGCTAAAGTGTTATGGATACGAGGGAATATTTGGGGCGGCGATGCCGGCGCTCCTACTTTTCGCGCTGGTTCCGGCACCCGGCTGTTCGCACGACCCGCCCCCGCCCCCGCAGACGCCGCCGCAGGCGCCCTGCCCCACACCTGAGCCGCTGCACGTGAGCATGCAGGCATCTCAGCGCCTGAACCCGGGTGAGCACGGCGAGGCGCTGGCGACGGTGGTCCGGCTCTACCAGCTGAAAGGGACGGCGAAGATCTCCAATGCGTCGTTCGACGACCTGCTCGACCACGATCGGGACGCGCTGGGCGAGGACTTCCTGGCGGTGCAGGAGGTGACGATCAACCCCGGCGACCGTCTGGATCCGCCCATCCCGCGCAACCCCGACACGACCACGCTGGGGGCGGTCGCGCTGTTTCGGCAACCGGCCGGCACCACCTGGCGCGCGATCGTCAAGCTCGCGCCGCCCGACCCACAGCACTGCCATCCGAGCAAAGACAACAAAGACACGAAAGATCCGAAAAACCCCTCGAAGAACGACGCCAAGCTGGTCGACAACGTGACGCGCATCTTTCTCGACGAGAACCGGCTCGAGCTTCGCTAGCAGAGACAGACAAGGACGCCATGAAAGCACCGCAACGAGTGGTCTGGTCGGAGGGGATGCTGGTCTCGCCGCAGCACTTTCAACAGCAGGACCTGTATCACGAGGCCCTGCTCGACGAGCGGATCGCCGCGCTCACGCCGTATCGCTGGGGGGTGGCCGCGGTCGAGATCGATGGGGGCGGGCTCGGCTCCGACCAGCTGCGCATCATGCGCTTCGTCGGCATCCTTCCCGACGGCCTGTTCGCGGCGTTCGAGGGCGGCGACCCGGAGTGCCCCAAGGCGCGGCCGATCGGCGCGCACTTTCCGCCGACTCAGTCCGCTTGCGACGTCTACCTCTGCCTCCCGAAAGAGCGCGCCGGCGTTCCCAGCATCTTCGCGCCGCAGGAGTCGGGCGGCACCGACGGCTCGACGATCGCGGCACGCGCGCGCTTCCGCGCCTCGGCGCGCAAGGTGGCCGACCTGACTGGCAACGGCCAGGACCTGACCATCGCGTTCGCCCACCGCAACACGGTGGTGCTGTTCGGCGACGAGCCGCGCGACGACTTCGATTCGATCAAGATCGCCGAGATCGTGCGCGACAGCACCGGCGCGCTGCTGGTCAACGAGGCTTACATCCCGCCCGCGCTGCGCATCGACGCCTCGTCGTTCCTGATGGGCGGCGTGCGGCGCATGCTGGCGCTGATGGTCGCCAAGCAGCGCCAGCTGGCCGGCGATCGCCGCCAGCGCGACGGCGCGTCGATCGAGTTCAACTCCGCCGACGTCACGCGCTTCCTGCAGCTCAGCACGGTGAACACGGCGATCCCGGTGCTGACCTACGCCGCGTCGAACGGCGAGATCAGCCCGACGCACCTCTACTTGCTGCTCGTACAGGTCGCCGGCCAGCTGGCGACCTTCTCGCCCGACGTCGACCCGTCGAAGCTGCCCATCTTCCAGCACACGAACCTGCGCGCGACGTTCGAGGAGCTTTTCGCGCGCGTGACGTATCTCCTGCGCAATACCGTGCGCGAGACCTACCTCACGGTGCCGCTCGACACGTCCGAAGGTATGCACGCCGGCCACCTCGACGACGACCGCTTCCTGCGCGCACCGCACTACGTGCTCTCGGTCAGCTCGGACATCCCGACCGACCTCCTGGCGCAGCGGCTGCCAGGGTTGTGCAAGATCGCGTCGCGCACGCAGCTGCCGTCGATCATCCGCTCGTCGGCGACACCGGGCGTGGCGGTCCAGGTGACGCACCGGCCGCCGCAGGAGATCCCGATCCGCGCCGGCATCACCTATTTCACGATGAACGCCTCGGGCGAGTACTGGCGCCAGATCACCGAGGAGCGCTCGATCGTCATCTACCTGCCGCCGCCCTATGGACCCGACAAGGTGAAGATCGAGCTGCTCGTCGTGCCCCGAACCAGCTAGCCAGGAAACCATGGACAACGTCAACCAGATCACCGCGGAATGCTTCAACGCCCTTCGCCAGCTGCGGGAGCTCGATGGGCCGATCCGCTCGCCCGAGACGATTCACGAGCGCCTGGGCAGCTTCATCGAGTCGATGCGCGAGCGAGCGCGCGAGGCCGGGATGCCCCAGCGCGACGCCGATGACATCGCCTACGCGATCGTCGCGCTCGCCGACGAGATCGCGCTCGGCAAGGCCGAGCCGCTGCGCGGCTACTGGATGAACCGCCTGCTGCAGCTGCAGTTCTTCAACGAGTCGCTCGCCGGCGAAGGCTTCTTCACGCGCCTGCAGCAGATCCGGCGCGACGGGCGGCGGCCGGACGTGCTGCGCGTCTATTACCAGTGCCTGCTCTTCGGCCTGCAGGGCAAGTACAGCATCCGCGGCGGCGAGCTCGAGCTCATGAAGATGATCGACCAGCTCCGCCCCGAGATCGAGCGCAACATCGAGACGCCGGAGCAGCTGTCGCCGGCGGGCGAGCCGCCCGACGAGCCGCTGGTACGGCCAGGGCAGCGGAACCTGTTCCTCTGGATCGCGCTCGGCGTGTTCGCCGTGGCCATCGCGGTCTTCATCGGCCTGCGCGTCAACCTCGACCGTCAGGTGTCCAACCTCTCCGACCGCGTCGAACAGCTGAACCGCTGAGGCGCTGGGGGAATCGCGATGCTGAAGTACATCTTTGCCGCCGTCTTCATCGCGCTCGCCTGGGCGCTGGTGCTGGTCTTCCACGACATCATCCCGATGTGGCCAGCGATCGTGGTCACCGTGGTGATCGTCCTCATCCTGATCGCGCTCGCGATCTACAAGCTGCTGGCGGCGAAGAGCGCGGCGACCAAGATCGAAAAGGGCTTACGCGATCAAGCGGCGCAACACAGCGAAGGCATCCGCCCCGACATGGCGGCGGAGATCGCCGCCATGGAGTCGGAGTTTCAAAAGGGCGTCGCGGCGCTCAAAGGCTCGGCCGCCGGGCGCAGCGGGCGCGACGCGCTCGGCGTTCTGCCCTGGTACGTGATGATCGGCCCGTCGGCGTCGGGCAAGACCACGGCGATCCGCAGCTCGGGCCTGAAGATGCCGGCCGGCAAGGCGGGCAAGGTGCGCGGCGTCGGCGGCACGCGCAACTGCGACTGGTGGATGACCAACGAGGCGATCCTGCTCGACACCGCGGGACGCTGGAGCACCGATGACGACGACCGCGAGGAGTGGCTCGCGTTCCTGGATCTGTTGAAGAAGACGCGGCCCAAAAAGCCGATCAACGGCATCCTGCTGGCGATCAGCGCGACGGATCTGCAGGGCAACGAAGAGCAGATCGGCGAGCTGGCGACGACGCTGCGCGAGCGTATCGACGAGGTGATCACGCGCCTCGAGATCGTCGTGCCGGTGTATCTCATCATCACCAAGTGCGATCTGATCTCGGGCTTCGCCGAGACCTTCGGCGAGCTCAAGGATCGCGAGCGCGGCCAGATCCTGGGCTTCAGCCTGCCGCTGATCCGCCAGCACGACGACCACGTCGACGCGTTCGCGCAGCACTTCGACGATCTGACCGACGTGCTGGAGCGCAACGCGCTGCTGCGCATGGGGCAAGAGCGGCGGACCGACGCGCGCGAGTGGATCTACGCGTTCCCGCAGGAGTTCGATTCGCTGCGCCAGGGGCTGGTCGACCTGGTCGCCAACCTGTTCGACAAGAGCGTGTACCAGGACGCGCCGATCATGCGCGGCGTTTACTTCACCAGCGGTACGCAAGAGGGGCGCCCCGTCGATCGCGCGATGGCGAACATGGCGGCGGCCTTCGGGGTCACCCCGCGCGTCACCGGCGCACCGCCGAGCAAGCCGAAGAGCTACTTCGTGCGCGACGTCTTCCAGCGCGTGGTCTTCCCCGATCGCGACGTCGCCGTGCGCAGCGCCCCGCTGCTGCGCAAGGAGAAGATGATTCGCTGGGTGACCGCGGGCGTGGCGCTGGCGATCTCGGCGCTGCTGCTCGTGCTGCCCATCTCGTCGTATCTCGAGAACCAGCAGCTGGTCACCGAGTCGAAGAGCTTCGTCGAGAAGCTGAGCGCGGCGCGCGCGCCGCACAACGCGCCCGGCCCATTCGCCACCGCGCCCATGGAGGCGGCCGAGCCGACGGCGGCGCGGCTGGCGCACTTCATGGCCAACGGGCCCGATGTCGGGCTGCGCTTCGGGCTCTACCCGGGCGACCGGTTGATGGACCCGTTGCACCTGGCGGTGGAGCGGCTGGTGATCCGGCCGCTCCTCGATGCCGACGCTGAATTGCTGACGGCCTACGCGCGCGGGCGCTCGGACGTCGACTCGGAGAACGCGGTGCACGGCCTGATGTGGCACCTGCTGCTCACGCAGCCGAAGGCCGCCGACGAACCGGCGCCCGAGAGCGACCAGTGGCGCGACAAGACTGTCGACGTGGCCGCGGATCTGGCGACCGATCGCTGGGCGGCGCTGGCAGGAGAGGCGGCGACGACGCGGGGGCGCAAGGCGCTGGAGAATGCCGTCCGCTTCTACCTGCTCGACATCGAATCCACCGGCGATCTGCAGGAGCGCCAGCCGCTGGTGGCGCGCGTGCGCGCGGCGCTGCTGGGCGCGACCGAGGGCGACCCGCTGGCGGATCTGCTGCGCGACCCGCAGATGCCGCGCGACGTGCGCCTGTTCGACATCGTCGCGGGCGCGGTCACGGTTTTCCAGTCGGGCGGCGACCGCAAGAGCGGGCCGTTCGTGCCGGGCGCGTTCACGCCCGCCGGGTGGGAGATCGTCAAGGGGCGCATCAAGCGGCGGACCGCGGAGCGCGAGCACGACGAGAACGCGTGGGTGCTGGCCGCCCCGCGCAAGGCCAACGGCGCCGACGAGAATACGTTGCGCGCGGCTTACTTCCGGCGCTACGTCGACGCGTGGAAGGCCTTCCTTCTGTCGCTGGCGGTGAAGGAGCCGGCCAACATCGACGAGGTGCGGTCGCTGCTGAAGGCGTTCGTGATGGACCGCCCGCTCGATTCGATCTGGCGCAACGCCAGCAAGGATCTGATCTTCAAGGACGAGGGGTCGACGTTCGACAAGATCAAGGGCAAGGCGACGGCCGGCATCGGCGGCAAGATCAAGAAGATGTTCGGCCAGGGCGACGGCGACGGCGGCGATGGCGCCGGCGATCCCTCGGCGCCGCAGGGCAAGGGCGGAAAGCCGACCAGCGACGACCCGATGACCCCCGAGGACGTCGGCAAGGAGTTCGGGCCGTTCCTGAGCTTCGGCATGACCAAGCCGACCGGGCTCGAGACATATGGGCAGATCCTCGCCGAGCTGCAGGGCGCCGTCGGCGAATCGGGCGCGCCCGATCCCAAGGCGTTCCAGACGACGGTGAAGGCTCAGCGCGTGAAGCTGCAGAACCTGATCACGAGCTACAACGAAAACGGCTGGGAAGCCGCGTTGCTCGAGAAGATCTTGATGCCGCCCTTGCGCGGGGCCGAGGTCGCGGTCAACGGCGCGACCGGCGACTCGGCGAACCGGAAGTGGTGCGACAGCATCGTGGTGGTTTACGACCAGCTGCTGCTCGGCAAGTATCCGTTCGTGCGCGGCAAGGGCGCGCGGGATGCGCACGTCGACGACGTGCAGAAGTTCTTCCAACCCAAGACCGGTACGCTGTGGCAGTACTTCTCCGAGTCGCTGCAGGCCGACATCGACCACCCCGCGGGGACCACGCTGTTCCACCTGCGCGACGGCGCGAGCGTGAAGTACAAGCCGGCGCTGCCGGCGTTCTTGAAGCGCGCGCAGGAGATCACCGATCTGCTGTTCGCCAAGGACCCGTCGAAGCTGGGGCTGACCGCGCAGGTGCGCATCCGGCCGTCGGCGCCGTACAACAAGATCGTGTTCGAGAGCGGCGGCAAGAAGATCACCTACTTCAACGCCAAGGAGCGCTGGGATGACGTGCCCTGGCCCGGGCGCGGCGCGCTGTTTCACTTTTATTACCCGAAGGGCGGCGAAGGCGACCTCGGCTACACCGACGGCGAGTGGGCGCTGCTGCACTTGCTCGAGGACGGCAAGCTCGTGACCTCGTCCGAGGGCGAAGAGTATCTCGCTGGATCGTGGACGCCCCCGCTCGGCGACGGCGTGATTCACGCCGACGTCAAGCCGGCGGCGCTGCTCCGTGCGTTCCGCGGGGTCGAGATGCCTCGATCGGTCGTCAATGGCGCGGGAGGGTGTGGACGATGAGCGCGGGCATGGGCATGGGCGGTGGAATGGCGATCGGCGTCTACGGCAAGGTGCGAAGCCAGCCGGACTTCCTGCGCGCCAACGCGGGCGAGTTTTCTCAGGCCGGGCTCGATCGCTGGTTCCAGGACGCGATGGAGATCATCCGCACCGAGAAGACGGCGCTGCCGCCGGGTCCGACGGCGTTCGTGCTGACGCCGCCGGATTCGGGCTACGCGTTCGTCGGTGCGTTCGTTCCCGGCACCGATGCGGCGGGGCGGCTGTTCCCGCTGTCGGTGTTTGCGACGGTGCCGGCGGTCGGTCTCTTCGAGGAGCTGCCGGCGATGCCGGCCGCGTACGAGCCCTTCATTCAGGCCGCCGGGGCGGTGGCGACGGCGGGCGCGGAGCTGAGCGGACCCGACTTGATCACGCACGCGCAGGCGCTGGGCCTGGATGCGCCGGCGCATCCGAGCGAAGCCCACGCGCGCGCAGCGGTGGGCGCCCTGGGGCAAGAGAGCGCGCAGGCGCTGGCGGCCGCGACGGGAGCGTCACGATCGTCGCTCGGCTATGCGCTGCGAACATTCGCGATGGCGTGCGACCAGGCGGCCAAGACCGGGCCAGCGGGACAGGGCGGCGTCATCACCGTCGACGCGCCCGCGCCGACGTCCGCCGCGCGCACGCTGTGGCTGGAGCTGGCGCGGCGGCGGCTCAAGTGGCGGGATAACTCGCCGTCGCTGCTGTGGACCGGCGGCGAGAGCTCGCGCATGCTGGTGACGCTCGGCTATCCGGCACCCGCGGCGCTCGCCTACCTGGCGAACCCACGCCACCGCGCGCCGCGCTTCTGGCCGTTGCGCACCGAGGTCGGCGCAGCGATCGAGGCGGCGCTCAAGGCGCTGACGCCCGAGCAGCGGCGCCTGGTCGAGAACCCCGGCTCCAGCCTCGCCGAGTTGCTGACGGCGTTCGGCTGAGCAGCGGCCCGACGGATCACTGCCGCGTCAGCCGCACGGTCACACATGGAGGTAGCAATTCTTTCGACGGCGGAGGCGGTGGGCGTGGCGGGGGCTCGCCTCGTGGCGCGATTGCTCGGACGCAAGCCGGAGGCGGTCCTGGCCCTGCCGACAGGACGGACGCCTCGGCCGCTGTACGCGGAGCTGGTGCGGCTGCACCGCGAAGAGAGCCTCTCGTTCTCGCGCGCGACCACGTTCAACCTGGACGAGTACGTCGGCCTGGCGGCGGATCACCCCGCGTCGTTTCGCCGGTACATGGAGCAGGCCCTGTTCGACGAGGTCGACCTGTCACCGGCGCGGATCCACGTGCCGGACGGCAGGGCGGCGGACATCGCCGCCAGCTGCGCCGCGTACGAGGCGGCGATCGCCGCCGCCGGCGGGCTGGACCTGGCGCTGCTGGGTCTCGGCGCCGACGGCCACATCGCGTTCAACGAACCGACCTCGTCGCTGGGATCGCGCACGCGCCTCAAGACCCTCTCCGAGGGCACGCGCGCCGCCAACCAGTCCGCCTTTGGCGCCGAACCGGTTCCCGCGCATGTGATCACGATGGGGATCGCGACGATCCTCTCCGCTCGGCGGTGCGTGCTGCTGGCGACCGGCGCGCCCAAGGCGGCGGCGCTCGCCAGGACCGTCGAGGGACCGGTGACGGCCCTGGTGCCGTCGTCGGCGCTGCAACTTCATCCGCACGTCACCGTCCTGTGCGACGAGGCGGCGGCGGCCGCGCTGTCGCTCTCCGATTACTATCGCGCTGTCTACACGGCGAAGCCGGCCTGGCAGCGGGAGTGAATGCTCACGGACCTCCGAGCTCCGCAGACCAGCGACGGAGCGCGCGTTGATCAAATACGGTGGTGGGGCCGGTGGTGAAGATGAACGGCGCCGCTGCTCGCAAAGATGTAGCCAGCCGTCAGGAGCAGAAACGCGCAGCTAACCCCCAGGTTCAACCAGGTCAGCCAGCTGGTGGCGCCGAACCTCGAACCCAACAACCAGAGCGCAAACAGAAGGAGGCCGGCAAACGGCCAGGTCGCGATTCCAGAGAGCTCTTCGGTGGTTGCCGGGACGATCCCGCCGAGAGCGACGCACGCAACCAGCAAGTCGGTCCACACCAACCAACCGGTGGCGCCGGTTTGCCAGCCGACCATCCAGGCGCCCGCCAGGACCAACCCGAGCATGGCGGCGGTCTCCCTCGCGTGACGGTCCATGGATACAGGATGGTCATCCCTTGCGTCGCCACAATGCCGTCTCAGCGGAGGTCGATTCGGTTGCGGCGACGAAAGCGTGGCGCTCGACCGTGACGAAGGCGTGCGCTAATCTGCCGAGCCATGCATGGGGTTGGGAAAGGGGAGAGACGGTACGAGCCTAGGATGCGATTGGCACTTCTGCTCGGAGCGGTGGCCGGAACGGCGCTCGGCGGGTGCGGCGGCGACAGCGCGACCCGCCCCGAGCTGGAAGTCGGCATCAGCGCCGACTGGAACTGGACCGCGACGTCCGCCGCCGAAGTCGGTTTCGTCTACGCCCTGGTCGTCCAGCAAAAGAAGCAGACCGACGGCAGCTGCGACGACCTTCCGGCATCGCTGCAGATCTTGGCCTTCGGCCAGCCGGTGCCGCTGACACGCGACGCGGACAACTGTCTGAACAGCGAAGTCGCGGCGACGCCGACGATGGCGTCCTCGTCGGTCACAGTCACTGCGGAGGAGAACGGCGAGATGATCGCCGAGGGGACCTTCGACGATCTGCTCCCGGGGCTGGGCGCGACGCTGGTGACGCCGGCGGATGGGATGGTTCACGCTGGCGACGAGATCGTGATTTCACCGACCCCCGGCCTGCCGAGCAGCGAGATCGCGACGGGATCGCTTTTCCCCCTGGAGGGAACACCCTGGCCCGGCGCCGAATACACCGCCGACCTGCCCACCCGTTTTCCCGACGGAGTCCATGTCCACATGCCCGTATTCAGCGGTCGCGCCGCCGTGGTGTTGAGAGGGTCGCCCTACGGGCCCCAGGCGACGGTGAATTGCCACGGGTTCGCGGTGTGCCTGGGCGACGCCAGCAACGTGCTGGGTCCGGTGTTCGTGACGGAGGCGATGTGAAGCGCGCGCGGACGCTTCGGCCGGCGGCGCGGAGCGCGCTCATTCGCGCGGCCGCGTGCCTGGCGGCGATGGCCGGCGCCGCCGGGTGCGGCTCCGACGCCCCGCCGCCGATCGATCTGTTGACCGCCGCCGTGTGGAACGAGGATCCGGGGACCCTGGATGCGATCGGATACCGGGTATCGGTCGACTTCGGATGGCCGAGCCGCGCGCAGAGCTGCTTCTCGTTGCCTTCGGATCTGACCGTCGCGGTCAACGATCGCGTGGTCACGCCTGAGCAAACGGGCGAGTGCGTGTGGGACATCCTGGTGAACTTCGACGCGGTCGCGCCGGACGGGCCGGTCCACGTGCGGATCGCCAGCGGGAGTCGGGTGTACGGCGAGGCCACCTATGACGATCTGTTCCCGGGCGTCGGCGCGCAGCTGGTTCCGGCGGGCGACGGCACGATCCACGCGGGCAGCCAAGTGGTGGTCGCCTTGCCTGCGACCACGGTTCCTTTCGGGCCCAATCTGGGCGCTGGCCGTTTCTACTGGCTCGACGCTCAACCTTCGGGCGTGCCGTTCTACACGTTCGCGATCGCGCCGGACGGATCGGTTCCGCAGACGGTCGTGATGACCGCCCCCGCGATCACCGGTCGAGCGATGCTCATCGTGGAGAGTGTCTTCAATCAGGGTCTCGGCAGCGCGACCTCTTGCAGCGGGTTCGAGAGCTGCACGTCCTCTCCCACCGAAGGATGGGCCGGGCCGATCGCCGTCGACATCATCCCGTGAGGTGCGTGCTCACCAGGAAGCCGGCGACCGGCACCTTCAGCTCTCGCCGCAAGATCACGCGGTCGATCGAAGGCTCCGCGAAGCCGGCGCCCGCGAGCGTGCGGCGCACATAGTCTTCGGCGTGACTGTATCGGCCGTGCGGATTGAGGCGGAAGCCCTCGGGGGCGTCGTCGACTGCCTGCTCGACGGTGAACACCAGCTGGCCGCCGGGACGCAGGGCGCCGGCCGCCGCGACGAGCACGTCTTCGAGCGGCCCGAAGTAGACCAGCGTGTCGGCTGAAACAATCAGGTCGAAGGCGCGCGGGCGCGCCCGCATGAACGCCGTGAGCTCGCCCTCGCAGAGCTCGTCGTAGGTCGGGCGGCCGTCGATCTGCCGCTCGCGCGCCTTGCGGAGCATGTCGGGCGACAGATCGACGCCGACCAGGTTGCGCGCGAACGGGCGCAGATCGGCGCCGCACCAGCCGGTGCCGACGCCGGCGTCCAGCACCGACAGCGCGCGCGACGGCTCGCCCGCGAGCGAACGCACCGTCTGCGCCACCAGGGCCGGCGCGCGGTAGTCGAGCTTGGTCAGGATCTGATCGAACCCATCGGCGAACCCCTCGAAGGTCCGGCGTACGAACTCGTCGGCCGCACGCGGCGGCGGCGCGTCGCCAGAGCAGGACGCGACCATGTGGCGGGCCGAATCGCTGTTCGGCTCGACCTCGAGCCACCGCCGATAGATGACCAGCGCGTCGGCGACTCGACCCTTGGCGTAGAGCACGGCACCCATCGCCCGGTACGCTTCGCCGTCGTACGGGCACAGCTCCAGCGCCTTCGTCGACATCTCCAGCGCTTCGTCGTCGCGATCCATGTCGCGCAAGACGTTGGCCAGATTGTGGTACGCCTCGCCGTGATCCGGCGCGAGCGCGATCGCCCGCCGGAGCGCCGCCTCGGCGCCGTCGAGGTCGCGGCGACGCCGCAGCACCGACCCCAGGTTCGCGTGCGCGTTGACGTAGTCGGGCGCAAGCGCCAGCACCTGCCGGAACGCCGCCTCCGCCTCCTCGAAGCGCCGGCGCGAGTACAGCATGTTGCCCAGGTTGTTGCGCACGTCGACGCTGTCGGGCGCCAGCGCCAGCGCGCGCCGCACGAGCGCCAGCCCTTCTTCGTGCTGGCCGCGATGGAACCGGCAGATGCCCAGGAAGTGAAGCGCGTCGACCTGATCGGGCACCGCTTCGAGCACCCGCCGATAGATCTCCTCGGCGGCGTCGAGACGACCGCGCTTCTGGATCGCCACCGCCAGCTCGATCGCCTGTTCGATCGTCAGCTCGCGCGGCGCAGCCTCGGCGCCGCCCGCGCCGTCGTCACCGGAGAGTTCAGTCATGAAACGCGCGCCGACGACTCGAGCATTTCAGTCGAATGCGTACTCGAAGTCGCCGGCCGGCGCCGTGACCGCCACCTTGGTCACCGGCCGACCCTCCATGGTGCGCGTGAGGATCTCCTTGCTCACGCGCGGCAGCAGGCTGTTGGTGAGGATCGCGTCGATCATGCGGCCGCCGCTCTCCAGCTCCGTGCAGCGGCTCACCACCAGCTTGACCGTCGCGTCGTCGTAGGTGAACGGGATCCGATGCGACTGCGAGACCCGCTTGGCCACGCGCGCGAGCTGCAGCCGAACGATGTTGCCGATCATCGAGTCGCTGAGCGGGTAGTAGGGAATGGTCACGATGCGGCCGAGCAGCGCCGCGGGGAACGCCTTCAGCAGCGGCTCGCGCAGCGCCTTGGCGATCCCCTCCGGATCCGGCAGCAGCTCCGGGTCCTTGCACATGTTGGCGATGAGCTCGGTACCGACGTTCGACGTCAGGATGATCAGCGTGTTCTTGAAGTCGATGAAGCGGCCCTCGCCGTCTTCCATGAAGCCCTTGTCGAACACCTGGAAGAACATCTCGTGCACGTCCGGGTGGGCCTTCTCCACCTCGTCGAGC
>Ga0265314_10004294_pt1 | contig 13312 bp, 7 predicted proteins | sample 4126metaG_FD_203106 | JGI IMG/M metagenome (GOLD analysis project Ga0265314, IMG submission 203106) | Rhizosphere microbial communities from Carex aquatilis grown in University of Washington, Seatle, WA, United States - 4-1-26 metaG | ecosystem: Host-associated > Plants > Roots > Rhizosphere >... | reverse complement strand
AACCACCGACTTCGCGCGACGCCAGACGCGGCCGATACGCGCGCCGGCAACGTTCCTCATGAGCGACGCCGCGCTCGTCTCGCGGAGCACGTCGGCGCGTGCCACCGTGACCCGCGCGATCACGGCGCCGCCTACGGCGCCGTCGAGATCGCGCGCGATCGTCTCGGTTTCAGGGAGTTCGGGCACCGCGCGCGAGTTCGCGCCACCCGATGTCGCGCCGGAGCTGGCGTCCGTCGAACTGCACGCGAGCGGCGTGCGCGATGCTGCGCCGTTGCGCCTCGCCGAGCGTCGTCGCGACGGCCGTCACGGCCAGGACACGTCCGCCGGCGGTGACGAGCGCGCCGCTCGCGTCGCGCGCGGTGCCGGCGTGGAACACGGTCACCCCCTCCTCGGGCGCGGGGAGCGTGATCACGTCGCCCGAGCGCACCGTGCCGGGATACCCGCCCGCGGCGACGACGGTCGTCACCGCGGCGCCGTGCCACTGCAGCGGCGCCGCGCCGGCGAGCGAGTCGCCGTTGGCGATCGCGCGCATCGGCTCGAGCAGGCTCGACGTGAGGAGCGGGAGGAGCGCCTCGGTCTCGGGGTCGCCGAAGCGGCAGTTGAACTCGACGACCTTCGGCCCGCTGGTCGTGAGCATCAATCCCGCATAGAGGAGCCCCGTGAACGGGCAGCCCGCGTCGCGCATCGCGCGCAACGTCGGCTCGAACACGCGGTCGATGCAGAGCGACGCGACGTCGGGCGTCGCGATCGACACCGGCGCGTAGGCGCCCATGCCGCCGGTGTTGGGTCCGGTGTCGCCTTCGCCGATGCGCTTGTGGTCCTGCGCCGCGATCATCGGGAGCAGGTGCGTGCCGTCGGTGAGGGCGAAGACCGAGATCTCCTCCCCTTCCATGAACTCCTCGACGAGCACTTCGTGCCCCGCCTCGCCGAAGGCATTCCCCTCGAGCATCATCGTGACGGCGTCGTCGGCCTCGGCGACGGTCATCGCGACGATCACGCCTTTGCCGGCCGCGAGGCCCGAGGCCTTCACGACGACGGGCGCGCCAAGCCGCCGCACCTCGGCCTTCGCCGCCGCGGCATCGGTGAACGTGCGGGCGCTCGCCGTCGGCACGCCGGCGGCGAGCATGAGGTCCTTGGAGAACCGCTTGGACGTTTCGATGCGTGCCGCCGCCTTCGACGGCCCGAACACCGCGAGCCCCTGCTCGCGAAAGACGTCGACGAGCCCGGCGTCGAGCGGCGCCTCGGGTCCGACGACCGTCATCGCGACGCCTTCGGCGCGCGCGAGCGCGGCGAGGGCCGCGATGTCGTGCGCCTTCACGGCCACGCAGCGGCCGAGTTCGGCGATGCCGGGATTCCCCGGCGCCGCGATCACTTCGAGGTGCGGATCGTCGCGACGGAGTTTCCATGCGAGCGCGTGCTCGCGCCCGCCCCCGCCGACGACCAGCACTTTCACCGGCGGCCGCCCTTGAAGGCGTCGTCGAACGCGTCCTTGGCCCGTCCGAAGACGTCGCCGAGCTTGCCGACGGCGGCCTTGGCCTGGTCGCCGTAGTACTGCGCGGCCTCGTTCATGTCCGCGCGCACGTGCTCGGCCGGCTTCGCGTCGGCGCGGCGCGTATACTCGCCGCTGAGGGTGCGCTCGTAGGCGCCGGTGTCGATCCAGCGCTGCAGTTCGCCGGCGCGCACGGTGTTGAACGGGTGGTCGCGGAACACGGTGTTGAGGATCTGCCAGACGCGGTCGACGGCGTCGCCCTGCGTCTCGTACTCGCGCGCCTGCTCGACGAACGCGTCGAGGTCGATGCGGTCGGCGTGCTCGGGGCCGCCGGCGAGCTTGAGGAACACCATCATCACGGCGCGCGCGTCCTGCACGGCGAGGAGCGAACCGCGGTCGGAGCTCAGCTCGCTCTTCCGGTACCACTCGAAGATCGCCATCTGGATCGGGAAGAGCACCGTCGCCGCGACGAACGGGAGCGCGGAGAGGCCGACCGTCATGATGATGAGCGCGACGGTGCGGTAGAGCACGTGGCCGCTCATGATGTGCGCCACTTCGTGCGCGATGAGCACGCGCTGCTCGTCGACGCTCAGGTGTTCGATCGTCGCCGAGTTGACGACGATGAACGGCTTGTCGAAGCCGATCGCGGCGGCGTTGATGATCGGGTTCTGCGTGACGTACAGCTGCGGCCGCTCGGGCCAGTCGAACGCGACGAGCACCTCGGTGAGGAGCGCGTCGAGCTGCGGGCGCTGCGTCGGGCCGACGCGCACGGCGTTCGCGAGGAAGAGCTGCCGCAGTCCCTTCTCGCCGAAGAACGCGGCGATCTTGCGCACCACGTCGTCGAACGCCGGGATGGAGCGCAGGGCGTTGAGCGCCGCGCGGTCGGCGGGATGCTCCCACGTCTGCGGGGCGATGTCGGTCAGGATCCTGCGCTCGGGCATCGGAAGCTCCGGAGGAAAGACTGGGGTCGGGGACGGCCGTCGCTCACCCTACGGCGCGAGGCCCCCCAAAGTGCCAATCAGAGGCCCGCGAACGCCTGGTCCAGGTCCTCGAGCAGGTCGTCGACGTCCTCGATGCCCACGGAGAGCCGCACCAGCCCTTCCGTGACGCCCAACTGCTGCCGGCGCGGCAGTTCCACCGACGCATGGGTCATCGACGCCGGATGGCTGATGAGCGACTCCACGCCGCCGAGCGATTCGGCGAGCGAGAAGACCCGGACGCGCTTGAGCATCGTGTTGGCCGTCGGCTTGTCGCCCATCTCCACGGAGATCATGCCGCCGAAGCCGCTCATCTGCTGCTTGGCGAGTTCGTGCTGCGGGTGCGACGGGAGGCCCGGGTAGAACACCCGTTCCGCGCCCACGCGCTCGGCGAGCCAGGCCGCGATGCGGCGGCCGTTGGCGTCGGACTGCCGCACGCGGAGCGCGAGCGTCTTGGTGCCGCGCAGGGCGAGCCAGCTGTCCATCGGTCCGGGCACCGCGCCCGCGGAGTTGGCGATGAACTGGATGCGCGCCGCGAGGTCGTCGTCGTTCAGCACGCAGATGCCGCCGATCATGTCGCTGTGGCCGTTCAGGTACTTCGTCGTCGAGTGGTAGACGATGTCGGCGCCGAACGAGAGCGGCTGCTGGAGCACGGGCGAGGCGAACGTGTTGTCGACGATCATCAGCACGCCGGCCTTCCTGGCGATCGCCGCGGCCGCGCGCAGGTCGGTGAGCCGCATGAGCGGGTTCGTCGGCGTCTCGAGCAGCAGCGCGCGCGTGTTCGGCTGGATCGCGTCGGCGATCTTCTGCGGGTCGCGCGTGTCGACGAAGCTGAACGAGAGCCCGAAGTTGACGAGGATCTTGTCCATCAGGCGGTAGGTGCCGCCGTACACGTTCTCGCCGACGACGAGATGATCGCCGCTCTTGAAGAGCTTCATCAGCGAGTCGGTGCAGCCCATGCCGCTCGAGAATGCGAAGCCGTGTTTGCCGCCTTCGAGCGCCGCGACGTTGCGCTCGAGCGCCTCGCGGGTCGGGTTCTTGCCGCGGGCGTATTCGTAGCCCTTGTTCTCGCCCAGCCCGTCCTGCACGTAGGTCGACGTCTGCACGATCGGCGGCATGATCGCGCCGGTCGTCGGGTCGGGGCGCTGGCCCGCGTGGATCGTGCGGGTGGCGAAGCGGAACTTGAAATCGTCGTCGAAGGCGCGGGTCACGGGCGAATTCGCGTTGAGAGGGTGCGGGAAATCTATCGCGACGGCGGGGCGGGTGTGACGCGGATGAGGCTGGGCTGCTTGTAGGCGCTGAGGCGCGTCTCGCACCAGCGGCGCACCTCGTCCTCGCTCACCGCGCCCTCCACGTCGACGCCGATGTCGTGCTCGCGGTTCGGCTCGGGGATCGCGAAGACCCGCACCGTGCGCACGCCCTCCAACTCGCCGATGGCGCTGCCGATCTCCGCCGGGTAGATGTTGAATCCGTTGCGCGTGAACATCGGCTTGATGAGTCCGGCGAAGACGACCGTGCCGTCGGCATGGCGCACGCCGCGGTCGCCGCTCCCGAGCCAGCCGTCGCGCACGGCGAGTCCGTGCGCGCCGCGCCGCACGTAGCCGCGGAACACCGTCTCGCCGCGGATGCAGATCTGGCCGGGCGTGCCGTCGGCGAGTTCGGCGTTCGTCTCCGGGTCGCGGATCGTGACCTCGCATCCCGGCAACGGCACACCGAGCGCACCGCGACGATTGGGCGCATCGGCGCGATTGAACAGCGCGACCGGCGCGCATTCCGTGAGGCCGTAGCCCTGCCGCAGTTCGACGCCCGTCATCGCGAACCACCGCTCCTGTAGCGCCTCGGAGAGGGGTGCGCCGCCGCAGATGCACAGCCGCAGGGTGTCGCTCGCGAGGCGGCCGCCGCTGCGCTCGATCGCCGCGACGAGACCGGCATAGACCGCCGGCACGCCGACGAACATCGTCACGCCCTTCTCGCGCAGCAGCGCCACGGCGTTCAGCGGATTGAAGCGCGCCATCGTCGTGACCTGCGCGCCGGCGAGCATCGGCGCCACCGCGGTGACGGTCAGGCCGAACAGGTGCGAGAAGGGCAGCACCGCGAGACAGTGATCCTGCGGCGTGAGGCGCGCCGCGTCGAGCGTCTGTCGCGCGTTCGCGAGGAGGTTGCGGTGCGTGAGGATCGCGCCGAGCGGCGTCCCCGCCATCGCCGAGGTGTAGACGATGGCGCACTCCTCGTCGCGGCCGGGTTCGTCGGTGTCGATCGCGAGGTCGAGTCCGAAGTGCGTGCCGAGGTCGACGTCCGCGGCGCCGTGCGGGGTGACGACGCGCGCCGCGCGCGGCGCGTCATCGAGCAGCACCGTCGGCATCCCCGCGGGGAGACGCGCCGCGAGCGCCGCGTTCGTGAAGACGGCGCCGACGTCGGCGTCGTCGAGCTGATAGGCGATCTCGGCGGGCGCGGCCAGCGGATTCAGCAGCACCGCGCCGCGGCCATCGCTTGCCGCGAGGGCCGTGAGGAACTGCGGCGAGGGCGGCAGGAGGATCGCCGCGCGCCGGCGGGCCAGGGCGCGCACGAGCGGCGCCGACCGTTGAAGGAGCGTGAAGCCCGCCGCGACGAGGCGGTCGGCGCCGGCGCCGTCGATGGAACCGCCGCCGGCGGCAGCGGCGAGAGGGAGCAGGGGCATTCGGGGTCTGTTGATGGTCGCGCCGCAAGCTATCCGGCGCACGGCGGCGGGCCAACCGCCCGGTCGGCGGGCGTCAGGGGCAACCGGAGGGGCGGTCTCCGCCGTCGGTCGGCTGTCCTCGGTCAGCCGCAACCGGTAACTTCAATCAAATGACTGATCCACGACTCATGATCTCGGTGTCCGGCATCCGCGGCCGCGTGGGCCACGGCCTCTCGCCGGAAGTGGTCGCCCGTTACGCCGCGGCGTTCGGCGCCTGGGCCGTCGCGCAGGGGGGCTCGCGCAGCGTCGTCCTCGGGCGCGACAGCCGCGTCTCGGGGCCGCTCTTTCACACCGTCGCGCGCGCCGCGCTCGAGTCCGTCGGCGCCGACGTGATCGACCTCGGCCTCTCCACCACGCCCACCATCCAGATGGCGGTCGAGCACCACCACGCGGCCGGCGGACTCGGCATCACGGCGAGCCACAATCCGATCGAGTGGAACGCCCTGAAGTTCATCGGGCCGACCGGGCTCTTCCTCACCGCGAGCGAGGGGGCGCAGATGCGCGCCCTCCTCGAGAGCGGCGTGCCCTACGCCGAGTGGGACAAGCTCGGCAAGACGCACTTCGACGGCGAGGCCATCGCGCGGCACCTGCAGGCGATCCTGCGGCTCCCGTTCATCAACGTGCAGGCCATCCGCGCGCGCGGCTTTCGCGTGGCGTACGACGCCTGCCGCGGCGCGGGCGGCGCGGCCATCCCGCATCTGCTCGAACTGCTCGGTTGCGAGGTGCACGAGATCAACATCGAGGCCGACGGGCGCTTCCCGCGGCCGCCCGAGCCCATCCCCGAGAACCTCGGCGATCTCGAGCGGCTCGTGAAGGAGACCGGCGCGCAGGTGGGATTCGCCACGGACCCCGATGTGGACCGCCTCGCGCTCGTCTCGGACGAAGGCATCGCGATCGGCGAGGATTACACCCTCGCCCTCGCCTGCCGTGTCGTGCTGCGACATCGAAAAGGACACGTCGTGACGAATCTCTCGACGTCGCGCGTCGTCGACGACGCGGCCGCGGACTTCGGGCAGAAGGTCATCCGCGCCCCCGTCGGCGAGGTGAACGTCGCGCTGCGCATGCGGGAGGAGAAGGCCGTCATCGGCGGGGAAGGGAACGGCGGCGTCATCCTCCCCGAGTTGCACCTCGGCCGCGACGCGCCGCTCGGCGTGGCACTGGTGTTGCAACTGATGCTCGAGGATCCGCGTTCCATCTCGCAGATCGTCGCGGCGTCGCCGCGATACGCCATCCTGAAGGACAAGCTCGACCGCCCGAACGCCCCGCTCGACGCCGTGTACGCGGCGCTGCGCGAGGCGTTCCCCGATGCCGAGGCCGACACGCAGGACGGTCTCCGGCTCGGCTGGGCGGACCGATGGTTGCACGTGCGGCCGTCGGGCACGGAGCCGATCGTGCGCGTGATCGCCGAGGCGCCGACGCGCGCCGACGCGGCGCAGCTCGTGGATCGTGGCCGGCAGTTGCTCGCGACACTGCGTTAACCCTTCGCTCCCCCCAATCGACTATGTGCGGCATCATCGGTTACATCGGTCCGAACGACGCAGTGCCCTACCTGCTCGAAGGGCTCAAGCGCATGGAGTACCGCGGCTACGACTCGGCCGGCGTCGCCGTCTTCGACGGTGAGGCCATCGAGACGCGGCGTGCCGCGGGCAAGATCGCCAAGCTCGAGGCGGCGCTCGTCACCGAGCCGGCCGACGGATTCGTCGGCATCGGCCACACCCGCTGGGCCACGCATGGCCCGCCGACCGAGCGCAACGCGCACCCGCACATGTCCGGCGACGGCAGCATCGCCGTCGTGCACAACGGCATCATCGAGAACTCGAACGTCCTCAAGCTCGCGCTGCAGGACCTCGGCTATGAGTTCCGCAGCGACACGGACACGGAGGTGCTCGCGCACCTCATCCAGGAGCTGTTCGAGGGTTCGCTCGAGGAGGCCGTGATCCACGCGCTCCGCAAGATCGAGGGGACGTACGGCATGGCCGTCATCTCGAGCCGTGATCCGGGCAAGATCGTCGCGGCGCGCAAGGGAAGCCCGCTCCTCATCGGCATCGGCGAAGGGGAGAACTTCCTCGCGTCCGACCCCTCGGCGATCCTCGCGCACACGCGCCAGGTGGTGTACCTCAACGACGGCGACGTCGCGGTGATCGAGCAGGACCGCTACAAGGTGCTCGACGTCGACGCGATGCCGCAGCCGCGCGACGTCGACCGCATCAGCTGGGACCTCGCCGCCATCGAGCGCGGCGGCTTCGCCCACTTCATGCTCAAGGAGATCTTCGAGCAGCCGACGACGGTCGAGAACACGATGCGCGGCCGCCTCATCCTCGAGGACGGCACCGCGAAGCTCGGCGGCATCAACCTCACGCACGAGCAACTCCTCAACATCGACAACGTCATCATCACCGCCTGCGGCACGAGCTGGCACTCGGCGCTCATCGGCGAGATGATGATCGAGGAGCTGGCGCGCATCCCCGTCGAGGTCGAGTACGCGTCGGAGTTCCGCTACAAGAACCCGATCGTCACCGACCGCACGCTCTGCATCGTGATCTCGCAGTCGGGCGAGACGGCCGACACGCTCGCCGCGATGCGCGAGGCGAAGCGCCGCGGGGCGCGCACGCTCGGGCTCGTGAACGTCGTCGGCTCCACCATCGCCCGCGAGGACGACGGCGGCGTCTACCTGCACGCCGGGCCGGAGATCGGCGTCGCGAGCACGAAGGCCTTCACCAGCCAGGTCGTCGCGCTCGCGCTCTTCACGCTCAAGCTCGCGCGCAAGAAGGAACTCTCCGTGACGCGCGGCCGCGAGATCGCGCAGGCGCTGCACGACCTGCCCGCGCAGGTGAAGCAGGTGCTCGACACCGCGCAGAAGATCGAGGACATCGCCGAGGAGTTCAAGCGCGCGTCGAACTTCCTGTACCTCGGGCGCGGCTACAACTTCCCGGGCGCGCTCGAGGGGGCGCTCAAGCTCAAGGAGATCTCGTACATCCACGCCGAGGGCTACCCGGCGGCGGAGATGAAGCACGGCCCCATCGCGCTCATCGACGAGATGATGCCCGTCGTCTTCATCGCGCCGCACGACGCGGTGTTCGACAAGGTCGTGTCGAACATCCACGAGGTGAAGGCGCGCAAGGGCAAGACGATCGTCATCACGTCGCGCGACGAGCCGGCCCTCAAGGGCCTCGTCGACTACGAGATCCGCATCCCCGAGACCGTCGACATGCTCATGCCGGTGCTCGCCGCGATCCCGCTCCAGCTCCTCGCCTACTACATCGCCGTGAAGCGCGGGTCGAACGTCGACCAGCCGCGGAACCTCGCGAAGAGCGTGACGGTCGAGTGAACGAAAGCGGGGCGGCTCATTCGAGCCGCCCCGCTTCGCATTACGGTGCCGCCGGCGCGCGGTGCGCTACGGCTGCCGCGACACCCGCACCGGCGCGAGACTCACGCCGAGCGTCGTGCTCACCCCGAGCTGGCCGCGTGCGTTGTCGCCCCAGCACCAGGCGCCCGTCGTCGTCAACGCGCAGGCGTGATACCAGCCGGCCGTCACGCTCGAGACCGCGAGACCGCCGCTCACGGCGACCGGCGTCGTGCTCACCTCGGAGACGCTGCCGGAGCCGAGTTCGCCGAAGATGTTGTCGCCCCAGCAGTAGGTCGTGCCGTCGGTCGCGACGCCGCAGGTGAACCAGCCGCCGGCGCTCAGCTTCGTGAACGACTTGCCGCCCGCGACCGGCGTGGGCGCGTTGTGCGCGGTGTAGTCGCCCGTCCCGAGCTGGCCGCGGCTGTTGTCGCCCCAGCAGTACGCCGTGCCCGCGGCGGTGAGGCCGCAGGTGTGCGCGTTGGTCGACGTGATCGACGTGAACGTCAGCGAACCCGCGACCGCCGACGGGACCGGGCTGTCGGAGAGCGTGCCCGTCCCGAGCTGCCCGGCCGCGTTCGAGCCCCAGCAATACGCGGCGCCCGTCTTCGCGAGCGCGCACGTGTGCGCGAACCCGGTCACGACCTGCGACGCGCTCGGCATGCTCCCGACGGGCATCGGCGACGGATAGAGGCGCGTCAGCGTCTGCGCGAGCTGGAACAGGCTGTTGTTGCCCCAGCAGAAGGTCTGGCCCGGCGCCGTCAGCGCGCAGGTCTGCGCGTAGCCGGCGGAGAGCGAGGCGAAGGTGAAGCCGCCGATCGTGGCGGCGGGCGTCGCGCGGTGTGTCGTCGTCGAATCGCCGATCGCGCCATCGGCGTTGTCGCCCCAGCAGATCGCGGCGCCGCCCGTCTTGATCGCGCAGGTGTGCGACCAGCCCGCCGAGACGCTCTGGAAGGTGCCGATCGTCGCGATCGACTGCGGGATCGACGCATCGACGCTCGTGCCGTTCCCCATCTGGTCCGCGTCATTCGCGCCCCAGCAATACACCGTGCCGTCGGTGGCGACGCCGCACGTGAACCGGTCGCCCGCCGTGAGCGACGTGAACGTCACCGGCGGCGGCGGCGGCGTGACCGTGATGGCCGACGTGCCGGTCGACGTGCCCTTCGTCGCGGAGATCGTCACGGCGCCCGCCTTGATCGCGCTCACCACGCCGTCCCCGGAGACCGTCGCGACCGCGCCGTTGCTGCTCGTCCAGGTCACCGCGCCGTTCGTCAGCTTGTTGCCGAGCGGATCCAACGCGAAGAGCTGCAGCGTCGAACCGGCCGTCACGGTCGCCGTCGCGGGCGTCACCGTCACGCCGGGCGTGCTCACGGGCGGCTGCGTGACCACCGAGATCACCGCCGCGCCGTTCTTCGCGCCGGCGATCGCCGTGACCGTCGCGACGCCCACCGCGAGACCGGTCACGAGGCCGGTCGAGGAGACACTCGCCGTCGTCGTGCTGCCCGACTGCCACGAGACGGTGCGCGAGGTCATGACGTTCCCCGCGGAGTCCTTCACCGTCGCCGTCAGTTGCACCGCGCCGCCCACGAGCGTGAACGCGCTGTCGGGCTTCACGACGACGCTCCCGACCGGCTGCGGGATCGAGACCTCGGCGTTCGTCGCCTGCCCCTCGCTCACCGCGGTCAACGTCACGATGCCCGGCGCCACGGCGGTGACGAGACCGGTCGTGTTCACCGTGAGCTTGGTGGTGTCGCTGCTCGTCCAGCTCGTGACGCGATCCTTCAGCACGTTGCCGAGCGAGTCTTTCTCCACGTCCACGAACTGCAGCGTGGCATGGACCTCGAGCGTGACCGTGGTGGGGGTGAGCGTGATGGTCTTCACCGGCATCACCTTCGGCGCGGTGGTCCCCTTGTCCTTGCACCCCGTGGTGGCGGCCGCGGCCATGGCGAGCATCAGGAGGGCGCGACGCGCGCTCGGGAGCGAACGGACGATGGGTCGAATGGGCACGGAGAGAGCGGAAGTCGGATGGGGACGATGCACGAGCAACCTCATCAATACCGTGTGGTGCGGCGCGAGGTTCCCCGGCGTGCGACGCTATATTTCGGGCGCGATCGGCTGCGGCGCCGAGCGGTGAAATATAGCGCTTGCGACGCGAGCCACGTCGCTCCGGCCTCCACCCGGGCCGGCGAACCATAGCGGGCCCACGGCCCGCCGCCCTCTGGAGACGATCGACCATGCGTCCATCCCGCCTCGCCGCGCTCGCGGCGCTGACGTTCGCCGCCGCGCGGGCCACCGCCCAGGGCGCGCCGCCCGCCGCGCCTGTCACGTCGCCACAACCGGCGGCGCCGCGCGCCGCCCCGGCCGCCGCGCAGCCCGCCGGACCGCGCCCCTCCACCGCCGACATGTGGGACCGCGCCCAGCAGGCCTGGCACGACGGCAAATACGTCGACGCCGTCGACGGCCTCACCAGCGTGCTGCGGGCATCCGACGGCGACGCCTACGTCGAGCGCGTCGCGCTGCATACGGGAGAACTCTACAAGACCGCCGAGGTCGCGCAGAACGGCCGCGCGCCCCGCTGGTCGCCCGCCGGCGACTACCTCGCGTTCGAAGTCGGAGCCGGCGCGGCGCGCGTCACCAAGGTCGTCGCGACGGCGACACGAAAGACCGTCGCCGAGATGAAGGGATGGGGGCTCGTGTTCGCGCTCGACGGCCACACCGTCGCCTGGCTCAGCCCGCGCGACACGACCGTCCGCAACACGAGCCTCGTCGTGCGCGACCTCGCGACCGGCACCGAGAAGACGCTCGACGACGGCGGCCTCGTGAAGGCGTCGATCCAGTGGCTGCCGAGCGCGTCGACGCCCGCGGCCATCGTGCTCGCGCTCGCCGCGAAGCCGGGCGACACGCATACGGAGATCTACGCGATCCCCACGAACGGCCCCGCCGGCGTCGCGCCGATCGTCCCGGCGACGGACTCGCTCAAGTCCGAATTCCTCCGCGTGAACGCCACGTACATCTGGTCCGTCGGCGGCCGGAGCCCGCTCGCCACGGGACGCGGCGGCGGGCCAGGCGCGAATGCCCGCTCGAGATCGTTCAACACGTTCAACGTCGAGACGAGCGAGAGCCGCGCGTACCGCGGCGATTCGTGGACCGTCTCCGCCGACAACTCGACGATCGCCTGGATCAACCGCGACAACGGCAAGTTCTCGCTCATGACGGCCACGCTCCCCGCGGGCGAGCCGAAGACGCTCAAGACCACCGTGGATTCGCTCGCGAATCCGGCGCTCTCCGCCGACGGCTCCATGATCGCCTTCCAGGAGATGCCGGAGCACGACTGGGAGATCTTCACCGTCAAGCGCGACGGGAGCGCCGAGACGCGCGTCACGCGCGACATCCAGCACGATGTGCTGCCGCGCTTCGTCGGCCCCGACAAGCTCATCGCGATGATCGGCGAGCCGCGCCACCGGCGGTCGTTCCTCTACGACCTCACGGCCCACACGCGCACGCGGCTCTTTCACAACAACACCATCCGCACCATCGCGCCCGAGTACGAGTGGGCCGTCTCCCCCGACGGCTCCAAGGTCGCGATCGTCGCCGAACGCGACGGCGACACCGTCACCCCGCACCGGCACCTCTACCTCACCGATCTCGGCGCCACGCTCGGCAAGGCCGACATCCTCACCCGGCTCGCCGACATGCGCGCCGCCGAATCGGCCCTCCGCTCCGACGGCACGCGCATCTACGCGCCCATCGCCAACGACGTGCGCCAGGTCGTCGCGCAGGTGAGCACCAAGCGCATCTACGACTCCGAGAAGACGCTCTTCGACTTCGACTCGAAGCACGTCACCAAGCCCGGCAACCTCAAGGCGCGCGAGTTCCTGATGCGCGCGTACAAGTCGTTCGGGTACGACAACGCCCAGTTCCAGCCGTTCGAGGCGCGGGCGCAGGGGCAACCGACCGGCGTCCCCACGGCGAACGTGCTCGCCACGCTCAAGGGCACCGAGAATCCCGACCTGGTCTACGTGATCTCGAGCCACTTCGACTCGCGCGCCGAGGGCCCCGGCGCCGACGACGACGCCTCGGGCACCGCCGCCCTTCTCGAGACGGCGCGTGTGCTCGCCAGGCACCCGCTCCCGGCAACGGTCGTCTTCGCCTCGATGACCGGCGAGGAATCGGGCCTCCTCGGCAGCCGCGAGTTCGTGCGCCGCGTGAAGGACTCGCTCAAGGTCGTCGGCGCGCTCAACAACGACATGATCGGCTGGGCCGAGGACGACCGCCTCGACAACACCATCCGCTACTCGAATCCCGGCATCCGCGACGTGCAGCACGCCGCCGCGATGCAGTTCACGAACCTCATCACCTACGACGCCTTCTACTACAAGAGCACCGACGCGGCGAGCTTCTACGACCAGTACGGCGACATCGTCGGCGGCATCGGGAGCTATCCGGTGCTCAGCAATCCGCACTACCACATGCCGCACGACAACCTCGAGTACGAGAACCATCAGCTCATCGCCGAGACGGCGAAGACCACCGTCGCGTCGATCATGCTCCTCGCGTCGAGCCCCTCGCGATTGACGGGCCTCGCCGTGAAGGTGAACCCCGAGTGGACCGACGTTTCGTGGAACAAGAGCCCCGAGAAGGGCGTCGACCGCTACCGGGTGCGCTTCCGCACGTCCCCCACTTCGCCCTGGATCGAACTCCAGTCGACGGCGCCGAGCCTGCAGATCCGCTCGGCGAAGAGCGGATCGGAGATCCAGGTGAAGGGCGTGAACCGGCGCGGGCTCGAG
>Ga0265314_10004293_pt1 | contig 13314 bp, 13 predicted proteins | sample 4126metaG_FD_203106 | JGI IMG/M metagenome (GOLD analysis project Ga0265314, IMG submission 203106) | Rhizosphere microbial communities from Carex aquatilis grown in University of Washington, Seatle, WA, United States - 4-1-26 metaG | ecosystem: Host-associated > Plants > Roots > Rhizosphere >... | reverse complement strand
GGCACGGTGAGGGGTCCGGCCGCCAGGGGCGCTAGTCCTTCAGCCACTCGGAGTGGACGAAGCCGCGCTCCGGGTGATCCGTGCGCTCGTACGTGTGCGCGCCGAAGGCGTCGCGCTGCGCCTGCGTTACGTTCTGCGGCAGCCGCGCCGTGCGGTAGCTGTCGAAGTAGGCGAGGCTGGCCGAGAACGACGGCGTGGGAATGCCGAGCGACAACGCGACGCCCAGCGCCTTGCGCCAGTTCGCCTGCGCGTCGTGCATGCGCCCCTCGAAGTCCTCGTCGAGCAGCAGGTTCTTGAGGTCGGGCGCGCGCTCATACGCCTTCATGATGTTGTCGAGCAAACGCGCGCGGATGATGCAGCCGCCCTTCCAGATGCGCGCCGTCTCCTTCAGCGAGATGTTCCACTTGTAGGCGTCGCTGCCCGCGCGGATGAGCTGCATGCCCTGCGCGTACGAACAGATCTTCGACGCGAGGAGCGCGTCGTGGATCGCCGCGATCAACGCCTGCTTCTCCGACGCCGGCGGCTTCGGCCCGACCACGCCGCGGATGCGCTTCTCGGCGGCGACGCGCTGGTCCTTCATGCTGGACAGCACGCGCCCGTCGATGGCCGCCGTGATGGTCGGGATCGGGATGCCGAGATCGAGCGACAGCTCGGCCGTCCACTTGCCCGTCCCCTTCTGGCCAGCCTTGTCCTGCACGAGGTCGACGAGCGGCTTGCCCGTCTCCTGGTCCTTGACCATGAGGACCTTCGCCGTGAGCTCGATGAGGAACGACGCGAGGGGCCCCTCGTTCCACTTGGCGAAGACCTCGCCGATCTCGGGCGCCGTCATGCCGAGCCCGCGCGACATCATGTCGTACGCCTCGGCGATGAGCTGCATGTCGCCGTACTCGATGCCGTTGTGGACCATCTTCACGTAGTGGCCCGCGCCGTCGGGGCCACAGTGCGTGACACAGGGCCCGCTCTCGGTCTTGGCGGCGATCGACTCGAGGACCGGCTTGAGCCGCTCCCACGCCTCGACGGTGCCGCCCGGCATCAGCGCGGGACCGTGCCGCGCGCCCTCCTCGCCACCCGAGACGCCCATGCCCACGAAGTTGATGCCGAGCTTGGCGAGGTCGGCCTCGCGGCGGCGCGTCTCCATGAAGTGCGTGTTGCCGCCGTCGATGACGATGTCGCCCTTCTCGAGGATGGGCTTGAGCTGCTCGAGCACCGAGTCGACCGGCTTGCCCGCCATGATCATCATGAGGATGCGGCGGGGCTTCTCGAGCGCGCCGACGAGCTCGGCGAGCGACTTCGTGCCCGTGAGCGTGCGGCCCTTGTTGTCGGCCAGGAACTTGTCGGTCATCGGCTGCTCGAGGTTCCAGGCGGCGACCGAGAAGCCGTGATCGTTGATGTTGAGGGCGAGGTTTCGGCCCATGACGGCGAGGCCGATGACGCCGAACTCTGACTTTCCTTGGGTGGACATGGTCGTTCCTTTTCCTAGGCGATCTGCCAGGGCGGGTTGTGCGGCAGGAGCTTCATGAACTCGTCGATCAGCGACTTCTCATAGTCACCGGCGTAGGTCTTGGCAAAGAAGCGGCCAATGCCCTCGTCGACGAAGCGCTCCCAGGACTTCTCCTCGGAGCCGGGGTTGATCGGATAGAAGAGGGCGCCGACGTCGCGCGCCGCCTTGAGGTCGCCGGGCGCGTCGCCCACCATCAGCACCTGGTCGGCGCCGTACTTGCCCTTGGCGGCCAGCGTGAGGTGCTCGGTCTTCGAGCCCATCTCCTGGCCCGCGATGAGCGCGACGTGCTTGTCGATGCCGTGCTCGGCCCACTCGCGCTCGAGCGCCTCGGCGGGCGTCGCCGACACGACGAGCACGTCCGCCTGCTCGTTGAGCTTGGGCAGCGCGTGGCGCAGCCCCGGGAACGGCGGCAGGTTGTGCACCGTCTCCTCGACGAAGCGGTTGACCAGCTTCGACCAGGTCATGAGCTTGTCGAGCTCGACCTTGGCGTCGCCCGTCGCGGCGGCGGCGACCTCCTTGAGGCGCGCGTTCGACAGGTTGCTGTCGGCCTTGACCCAGGCGCGCGTCGCCGTGAGCGCCGGGACCTCGACGCCGGCGAGCTTCACGCGCGGCATCTTCTCGAGGTGGTCGAGGACGAAGAGGATGGCCTTGAAGCGGTTGCAGCCGCGGTTCTGCGAGTAGAGGTTCACGAAGTCCCACGCCTCGTGGACCTGGCGCGACACGGCGGCCAGCCCGTACTCGCGCACGAGCGCGACGCTGAAGCAGTCGTTGTGCTTGACCTCCATCGAGTTGAAGGCGCACCCGTCGGAGTCGATGCCGACGAAGAACTTCTTGGTGGGCTTGAACTGCTTGAGCTTGAGCTGCGGGTCGTCTGAAGCCATCGGGGGGATCTCCTTGGGACGAGCGCACAAGGTTCCGCGAGGTGGGCTTTCGGGTCAAGCGTCGCGCGCCCCGTCACGCGGCGTTTTGCGTCGCGGCCGACTCGCTATAAAAGGAAGGGCATGAACGTCCTCCAACGCGGCCTGCTCTCGGCGCTCGGCCTCGCCAGCGTCGCCTGCGCGGCGCCGCGCTTCGCCGTCGAGAAGCGGGCCGACGGCGCGCAGCACCTGCGCTGCAAGCAGCCGTTGCCCGACTGCCTCGTCGAGGCCGAGCGGCTCTGCCAGGGGCGCCCCTACGTCGTCCTGCGCGCCGTCGACGAGCACGACCGCCGCGGCGGCGGCCCCGAGCTGAACACCGACGTCCGCACGAGCGAGGCGGTGTTGCGGTGCGCGCCCGCGATTGGGTGGCCTCCGGGCGCGGATCCGATGTCGCCCGGACCCGCGGCGCCCATCGCCGTCGCCACTCCGGGCCGCGCGTGCGTCCCCGGCGCGAGCAGCCCCTGCACGGGCCCCGCCGGCTGCCCGGGCGGCCAGGCCTGCCTCGCCGACGGCTCGGCGTTCGGCCCCTGCGATTGCGGTGGCAAAGGGAGCCGCCCGTGAAGGCCCGCGTGCTCCTCGCGGGAATCGCGGTCACGTGGCTCGGCTGCGCGACGCCGAAGGTCCGGGTCGAGCACCTCCAGGACGGAATCCTCCACTTCTCCTGCGAGGCCCCGCTGACGGAGTGCTTGGCCGCCGTCGAGGTCGCGTGCGAGCGCCAGCGCTACGCCGTGCTGCGCGCCTTCGACGACCGCAACCTCAAGGGCGACACCACGCTCCAGTCGATGCCCGAGTTGGCCGGCAACCCTGGCTTGTGCCGCTCGAGCGAGGCGTTCGTCCGCTGCGATAGAAACGCCGGCTGGAGCGTCGAGAACCAAGCGCTTCGCAAGGCGCCGCTCGGCAAGGACACCGCCCCGGCGACTGCTGCTCAGGTGGGCTGCACGCCGGGCGCCGCGGTGGCGTGCGTGGGCGTCGGCGGTTGCAAGGGCGGGCAGGTCTGCACGCCCGATGGCAGTCGGCTCGGTCCCTGCGACTGTGGCCCGCCGCAGGCGAGCCCGACCCCGTAGGGACAGGCCGCGGAACTTCTCCTCGCCGGCGATGTCCCTCCGATAGAGCCGGAGGGACGTCCATGGCCATTTCACTCGGGGGCGACGGCAAGGGCCGCCGCAAGGCGGTCGACGCGGATCTGAACCTCGTCCCGTACATCGATCTGCTCACGTGCATGGTGGCGTTCCTGCTCATCACCGCCGTGTGGTCGCAGCTCGCGCGCCTCGAGGTGACGCAGAAGGGGCAGGGGAACGAGACCGCCGAGGGCGACCCCGTGCCGCGGCGGCTCTTCGTGCTCGTCGGCGCCGAAGCCTTCACCCTCGTCGTCGGCGACGACCAGAAGCCCCTCCCCAAGCGCGCCGGCGCCTACGACTACGCGCGCCTCGTGAACGAGCTGAAGATCGTCAAGGACACCTTCCCCGACAAGGACTCCCTCGAGATCCTCTCGGAGGACGGCATCGTCTTCGACACGCTCGTCAAGACGATGGACGCCGCCATGACCGCCGGTTTCCCCGGACTATCGCTGCTCGACGCCCGCGGCGGCCCCTGAAGCCCTTGACGGCGGCGCCCGGGGGCGGGAATCCTAGCGCTTCCGCCCCCATGAAGATCGTCGACGCCAAGCTCATCGTCTGCAGCCCCGGACGGAACTTCGTCACGCTCAAGATCACGACGGAGGACGGCGTCACCGGGCTCGGCGACGCGACGCTGAACGGGCGCGAGCTCGCCGTCGTGGCGTACCTCGAGGAGCACGTCATCCCGCTCATCATCGGGCGCGACGCGCGGCGCATCGAGGACACCTGGCAGATGCTCTACAAGGGCTCGTACTGGCGCCGCGGGCCCGTGACGATGACGGCCATCAGCGCCGTCGACTGCGCGCTCTGGGACATCCAGGGCAAGGCGCTCGGCGTGCCGGTGTACCAGCTGCTCGGCGGGCGCTCGCGCGACGACGTCATGGTCTACGGCCACGCGAACGGCGCGGACATCGCGGACACGGTCGCCGCCGTGAAGAAGTACGTCGAGCTCGGCTACAAGGCGGTGCGCGTGCAGTCGGGCGTCCCGGGCCTGAAGGGCGTCTACGGCATCGGGCGCGGCACGATGCACTACGAACCCGCCGAGCGCGGCCGGGTCCCCGAGTTCGAGTGGTCGTCGGAGCTGTACCTCGACTTCGCGCCCAAGCTGTTCGCGGCCGTGCGCAAGGAGGTGGGGCCGGCGCTGCACCTGCTCCACGACGTGCACCACCGCCTCACGCCCATCGAGGCGGCGCGGCTCGGAAAGGAGCTCGAGCCGTATCACCTGTTCTGGATGGAGGACCCGACGCCGGCGGAGCTGCAGGACAACCTGCGCCTCATCCGCCAGCACACGACGACGCCCATCGCCATCGGCGAGGTCTTCAACACGATCTACGACGCCGAGGCGATCCTGCGTGGCCAGCTCATCGACTACGTGCGCACGTCGGTCGTGCACGCGGGCGGCCTGTCGCACCTGCGAAAGATCGCGCACCTCGCGGAGGTCTACAACGTCAAGACGGGCGCGCACGGCGCGACGGACATGAGCCCGGTGTGCCTCGCGGCGACGCTGCACTTCGACCTCGCGATCCACAACTTCGGCATCCAGGAGTACATGCGCCACAGCGAGGACACCGACCGCGTGTTCCCGCACGCGTACACGTTTGCCAACGGCGCGCTGCACCCGGGCGACAAGCCGGGGCTCGGCGTCGACATCGACGAGACGCTCGCCGCAAACTTCCCCTACGAGCGCGCCTATCTTCCCATCGCCCGCAAGCTCGACGGCACCGTGCACAGCTGGTGACCGCGAGCGACCTTCCCCCTGAACCAGCAAGCCAAAGAGGAAATCCCATGCCCTTGAACATCAAGCCCAAAGCCAACTGCCGCTTCGACCTGGTCTCGCTCGGCGAGATCATGCTCCGCCTCGATCCCGGCGACGGCCGCGTCACGACGGCGCGCAGCTTCCAGGCTTGGGAGGGCGGCGGCGAGTACAACGTGGCGCGCGGCCTCAAGCGCTGCTTCGGCCTCGACACGGCCGTCGTGTCGGCGTTCGCCGACAACCCGATCGGCCGCCTCGTCCAGGACTTCATCTTCCAGGGCGGCGTCGACCAGTCGTACGTCAAGTGGGTGAAGTACGACGGCATCGGCCGCAGCGTGCGCAACGGCCTCAACTTCACCGAGCGCGGCTTCGGCATCCGCGGCGCCGTCGGTTGCTCCGACCGCGGCAACACGGCGGCCAGCCAGATGAAGCCGGGCGACATCGACTGGGAGAAGCTCTTCGGCAAGGACGGCGTGCGCTGGCTGCACACGGGCGGCATCTACGCCGCGCTCTCCGAGTCGACGTCCGCCGTCGCCGAGGAGGCCATGAAGGCCGCCAAGAAGCACGGCACGATCATCTCGTACGACCTCAACTACCGCGACTCGCTGTGGAAGGGCATCGGCGGCCAGGCGCGCGCGCGCGAGGTGAACCGCGGCCTCGCGAAGTACGTCGACGTCATGCTTGGCAACGAGGAGGACTTCACGGCGGCGCTCGGCTTCGAGGTCGAGGGCGCCTCGGCCGACCTCTCGCACCACGACATCTCCGCCTTCCAGAAGATGATCGAGAAGGCGCGCGCCGACTTCCCGAACTTCAGCGTCGTGGCGACGACCCTGCGCAACGCCAAGACGGCGACGGTCAACGACTGGAGCGCCATCTGCTACTCGGACGGCAAGCTCTACGAGTCGATCTCGCGCCCCGACCTCGAGATCTTCGACCGCGTCGGCGGCGGCGACTCGTTCGCCTCGGGCCTCGTCTACGGCTTCCTCGCCGGCAAGGGCCCGCAGTGGGCCGTCGACTGCGGCGCCGCCCACGGCGCGCTCGCCATGACCACGCCCGGCGACACCTCCATGGCCACGCTCTCCGAGGTGGAGAAGGCCATGAAGGGCGGCGGCGCGCGCGTCGACCGGTAACGCAGCACACGCTCTCGAGGTACCGCACGCGCGAAGCTACGTAGAGTTCGCGCTGCGGAAACCCGAGCTTGACCGTTCCTCTGCCAGTGTGGCCGCGAGGTCAGACGTGGCGGAACCGACGGTAGCGGAGCTCGGGAAGGCACTCGCGGAGACGAAGCAGCTCGTCCTCGACGGGCAGACGGCGCTCAACATCGTGTGGACGCTGCTCACCGGCTTCCTCGTGATGTTCATGCAGGCCGGCTTCGCCATGCTCGAGACCGGCATGACGCGCGCGAAGAACGTCGCGCACACGATGGGGATGAACTTCCTCGTCTACTCGGTGGGGATCCTCGGGTTCTGGGTGATGGGCTTCGCCCTGCAGATGGGCGGCGTGGGCGCGCTCGGGACGTTCGGCGGCGACCCGACGCTCAGCCGCGAGTTCGTCGTCTCGGTCGGCGGGCACGACTTCGGCCTGTTCGGGATGCACGGCTTCTTCCTTTCGCCCGCCGTGTATACGGCGCCCATCGCCGCGCTGTTCCTGTTCCAGGTCGTCTTCATGGACACGGCCGCCATCATCCCGACGGGCGCGATGGCCGAGCGCTGGCGCTTCTCGTCGTTCGTCGCCTTCAGCTTCGTGATGTCGGCGTTCCTCTACCCGATCTTCGCCAACTGGGTGTGGGGCGGCGGCTGGCTCTCTCAGCTCGGCAAGAACTTCGGGCTCGGCCACGGGCACGTGGACTTCGCGGGCAGCTCGGTCGTGCACATGGTGGGCGGCACTGCGGCGTTCGTCGGGGCGAAGATGCTCGGACCGCGCGCAGGCAAGTACGGCCTCGACGGCAAGGCACGCCCCATCCCGGCGCACAACGTGCCGATGGTCGTCGCCGGGACGTTCATCCTCGCCTTCGGGTGGTTCGGCTTCAACCCGGGCTCGACGCTCTCGGGCACCGACACGCACGTCGCAGTCATCGCGGTGAACACGATGCTCGCCTCGGCGGCGGGCGCCTTCGGCGCGTACGTCTACCTGCGCGTCCGCTTCGGCCTGCCCGACGTGACGATGCTCTGCAACGGCTTGCTCGCCGGCTGCGTGGCCATCACGGCGCCGTGCGCGTTCGTGACGGCGCCGGCCGCGATCTTCATCGGCCTCGTCGCCGGCATGCTCGTCGTCGCCGCGTGCCTCTTCATCGAGACCACGCTGAAGGTCGACGATCCGGTGGGCGCTTCGGCTGTCCACGGCGTGGGCGGCATCTGGGGCATCCTGTCCCTCGGCCTCTTCGCCGACGGGCGCTACGGGGAAGGCTGGAACGGTGTGCCCGGGCCCGTGCGCGGGCTGCTCTACGGCGACTCGGGCCAGCTCGCCGCCGAGTGCATCGGCATCGTCACCTGCCTCGCCTGGGTGGCAGGGGTCACGTTCATCACCTTCAAGGTGCTGGGCGTGTTCACGCCGGCGCGGACCGACTTCGTCGACGAGCGGGCAGGGCTCGACGTGCCGGAGATGGGGATCGAAGGCTACGCGACGGAGGCTGCGGAATGAGCAGCGGCGCGAAGCTCGGCGCCGGCGCGGCGCCCGTCGCGCGGGAACAGGCGGTCGGGTTCCACGCCAAGCTCGAGGGCGCGAGCCTCTGGGACCTCGTGCAGATGGAGTGCCTCGCACGCTCGCGCCTCGCCGTCGAGGTCGCTGGCGAGGGAGGCCTCGGCTACCTCTTCTTCGACGCCGGCCGCGTCGTGCACGCGTCGACGCTGCGCAACCGCGGCCAGGCGGCGGCGCTCGAGATCCTGAGCTGGACGCGCGGGACCTTCCAGCCGACGACCCGCAGCTGGCCGCTCGCGCCGTCGATCGAGATGTCGCACGAGGCCCTGCTGCTCCACGCGGCCAAGCAGCGCGACGAACGAGCCTCGAACCTGGTGGCGTTCCCCGGCCGTGGCGCCGAGGCCGCGCTCGAGGAGATCGAGATCCTCGACGTCGATCCAGACGGCTTCGCGCCAGACGGCTTCGCGCCAGACGGCTTCGCGCCAGAGGGCTTCGCGCAGGAAGGCTCTTCAGAGGAAGAGGTCACCGGGGTCGCGGCGCAGCCGCCGGCCGGGCTGGAGGAGGGCAAGATGAACGTACGGAACCCAAACTTCGACGAGGCGAGCGGTGCGCCGCTCGCTCCGCGAGCCGAGAGCGCGGCGGACTTCCCCGTCATGCTGCGGCTCTCGGCCCAGGGCGCCGTGCTGCGCAACAAGGGGGGCAGCGAGGAGCTCGCCGAGGCGACGGCCTACGCGCACCGGCTCGTGCAGCTCACGGGCGAGCTGCTTGGCCTCGAGGACTTCGTCGCGCTCGAGTGCTCCTTCGGGAGCGATCGCTTCATCGTCTTCACGGAGAACGCCGGCGAGGTCGTCGCGCTGCGCCCGCGCCCCGAGCTGAGCCTGCAGGCGCTGCGCGAGAGGCTCGGGCTGTGACCGGCGGCGCCCCGGCCGAGCTCCTCGTGAGCCTCGGCACGCTCAAGGACGTCGCCGGCATCATGGGGAGCTTCGTGTTCACCGATGACGGCCGCCTCGTCGCGCGCGAGATCCCCGCGCTCTTCGACGACACCGCGCTCTTCGAGGCGAGCGGCCGGCTCACGCGGCTGCGCGAGACCTTCGCGGCCGTCGGCGACCACCTCGACGTCGCCGTGGTGCGCTTCCGTGACCACAAGCTCTACCTCAAGGTGCTGGGCGGCGGCGTGCTGTGCATCGTCGCAGAGGGCGGCGTCAACATGCCGGCGCTCCGCATGGCCGCGAACCTCGTGGGCCGGCGCATCGTGCCCGCCCTCGAGCGGGCGGCGCAGGAGCCCGCGCCTCCCGCCGTGGCCGCAAGACCGCCTGCCTTGGCGCCGCCCGGGATGCGGCGCTTCCGAGGCCACGCGGTCGAGTGATGCCGCCGACGTCGACACGCCGGAAAGGCGCGCGACGTCGAAATGGTGGTTTTCTTGCGGTCTGCGGGCCGCGTGTTTCCATGGTCGTGGGAGCGCGATCATGGACATGAAGATCATCCGCCTTCCATCGGGAGGGTTGGTCGAGAAGCTGGGACGCGGGGTTCGCCTCACGACCCCGTGCGCGGGCGCGCTCGCGAGCGACAGCCGCACGCGCCTCGCGTGGCAGATGCTCACCGTGCAGCAGGCCGAGCAGGCGCTCGGCTACAGGCTGCAGGTCGTCGACTGGACGCTGACGGCTGTGGGCGCCCGCACGATCGCCTACCCGGACGTCGACGCGGTCTTCGAGCGCGACTTAGTCGGCGCCTGAGTCGCCTGGCGACTGGATCCCGTAGCGCGCCTTGAGCGCGGTCTCGAGCGCGGTCTTCTCGTCCGCGCCGAGCGCGCGGTCGTAGACCAGGACCTCGGCCACGTTGGCATCCCCGTCGGCGCCGCCCACGGCGGTGAAGTCGGCGCTCGTGAAGTCTTCGATGTTTCCGTTTCCGAGGCCGCCGGATGTCCGCGTGAGGGTCTGCGCGGCGCCGTTCACGCGGTAGTCGAGCGCGGAGAGCACGGCGGTGCCGGGCGCCATCGTCGACACCGTGTAGACGTGCACGCGCGGCGACGTGCTGGTCGCCAGCGCCGAGTCGTACGCGTTGTTCGTCATGTACACGCCTTCGCGGCTCCCCGCCGTGTTGTACGAGTTCGTGTCGATGGAGACGTAGGTGCCGGGCGAGCCCACCTTGCCCTGGATGATCGGCTCGAAGCGACCCGTCGTCGAGACCAGGGTCGTGACGGCGACGAAGGTCCGCCCCGAGGCGGGCGGGATGTCGAGGACGCCTCCGGTTCCGAGCGAGGTCGTTCCGCCCATGAAGTGGACGCTCTCCTTGCCGCCGACGGCGTTCGTGTTCCAGAGCGGCCTGCCGGTGCCCGCCGTGAGGATGCGGCCGTGTCCGCTCTGATCGGCCCACGCGCACACGGCGCCTGCGCCGGGCGTCATGTAGATGCCGTGATCGGCCCGGAGCCAGAGCACGAGGCCCTGCGCGGGCACGCCCTCGGTCGCGGGGGCCAGTGGGGTCTCGGTCGAGACCGGCGGGAGGCACCCGATGCCGGCGTCGAACGGAGGCGCGGTCTCGCCAGGGGCGTCGCCGGTCTCACTCGCCGGCGCGTCGGCCGACGTGTCGCTGCCGCTCTCCGTCGCCGCGTCGGCGGCTCCGTCGGTGGCCGCGTCGCCGCTGGCGCCGCCTCCGCCGCCGGTGTCGCCCGTCCCCTCGTGCGGCGCGTCGGTCGGACCGTCATGACCACCGTCGACGATCTTCTTCTTCCCGCTGCCGCCGCAGCCCACGCCGACGAGCAACCCCAGAAACAGAGACACGCGCACCCACTTCGACGACTGCATGGCGCCCCGAGGTATCAGGAAACCCGCCCGCCGGCAAACAGGGGCTCGCGACGCGCCGCCCCGGCGCGGCCCCCCGCCTTTTCTGCTATGAGTGAGACGATGAAGGGCTACCGCAGCCGCACCACGACGCAGGGCAGGAACATGGCGGGCGCGCGCTCGCTCTGGCGCGCCACGGGCATGAAGGACGCGGACTTCGAGAAGCCCATCGTCGCCATCGCCAACAGCTTCACGCAGTTCGTCCCGGGCCACGTCCACCTGCACGACGTCGGGCAGCGCGTGAAGAAGGTCATCGACGCCGCGGGCGGGTGGGGTGTCGAGTTCAACACCATCGCCGTCGACGACGGCATCGCCATGGGCCACGGCGGCATGCTCTACTCGCTGCCGTCGCGCGACCTCATCGCCGACAGCGTCGAGTACATGGTGAACGCGCACTGCGCCGACGCGCTCGTGTGCATCTCGAACTGCGACAAGATCACGCCCGGCATGTTGATGGCGACGATGCGCCTCAACGTCCCCACGATCTTCGTCTCGGGCGGGCCCATGGAGGCGGGCAAGATCGTCGGCACGCACGCGCGCGACGGCAAGCCGCTCGTGCGCAAGCTCGACCTCATCGACTCGATGATCGCGTCGTCCGACGCCAAGGTCTCCGACGCCGAGCTCGGCGAGATGGAGCGCTCGGCCTGCCCGACGTGCGGCTCGTGCTCGGGCATGTTCACGGCCAACAGCATGAACTGCCTCAACGAGGCGCTCGGGCTCGCGCTGCCCGGCAACGGCACGCTCCTCGCGACGCACGCGCGCCGCTGGGAGCTCTTCGAGGACGCCGCCAAGCGCATCGTCGACATGGCCAAGCGCTGCTACGAGGCGGGCGACGAGTCCGTGCGCCCGCGCAGCATCGCCACCAAGGCGGCGTTCGAGAACGCCATGGCGCTCGACATCGCCATGGGCGGCTCGACGAACACCGTGCTCCACATCCTCGCCATCGCGCACGAGGCGGGCGTCGACTTCACGATGAAGGACATCGACCGCCTGTCGCGCGTCGTCCCCAACATCTGCAAGGTCGCGCCGGCGGGCCACTACCACGTCGAGGACGTGCACCGCGCGGGCGGCATCTTCACGATCCTCGGCGAGCTCGAGACGGCGGGGCTCATTCAGCGCGAGGCCCTCACGGTTCACGCCGCGTCGATGGGCGCCGCCATCGAAGGCAATGATCTCCACCGCAAGAGCGCGACGGCCGAGGCCAAGGCGCGCGCGCTCGCGGCGCCGGGCGGCGTGCCCACGCAGGTGGCGTTCTCCCAGGACAAGTACTTCAAGGACGCGGACCTCGACGTCGAGAAGGGCTGCATCCGCGACATCGCCCACGCCTACAGCAAGGACGGCGGTCTGGCCGTGCTCCACGGCAACATCGCCGCCGACGGCTGCATCGTGAAGACGGCGGGCGTCGACGAGTCGATCCTCAAGTTCGAGGGCCGCGCGCGTGTCTTCCACTCGCAGGACGCCGCCTGCGACGCCATCCTCGCCGACCAGATCGTCTCGGGCGACGTCGTCGTCATCGTCTACGAGGGCCCGAAGGGCGGCCCCGGCATGCAGGAGATGCTCTACCCGACGTCCTTCCTCAAAGGGAAGGGCCTCGGCAAGGCCTGCGCGCTCGTGACCGACGGGCGGTTCTCGGGCGGCACCTCCGGGCTGTCGATCGGCCACGTCTCGCCCGAGGCGGGCGAGGGCGGCGCCATCGGCCTCGTCGAGGAGGGCGACAAGATCCGCATCGACATCCCCAACCGCAAGATCGACGTGGTCGTCGATGACGCGACCCTGGCGGCGCGCCGCCAGAAGATGGAGGCCAAGGGCGCCTCCGCCTGGAAGCCGAACCGGGACCGCTCGGTCTCGCTGGCCCTCCAGGCCTACGCCGCCCTCACGACCAGCGCCTCCCGCGGGGCGGTCCGCGACCTCTCGCAGCTTGTAACCAAAGCGAAACGTTAGCCGAGAGCTCCCCAAATTAGGGGAACCCCGCGATTTTCGGGAACGAATGGGCCGACGCTCGTTCGTTAAGGCGAGGCGTGTTTATCGGGAGCCTTATTGAGGTGTCGAGGCGACCCGTGATACTAATTACGCGCTTTTCAGCCTGACAACTTGTGTGGAGGTCGTTCTCGATGCGTATCACCGGTAGCCTAGCTCTCGTCTTCGTCGTCGCGTTTTCTGCGGGTGTCCTTCACGGGTGTGGTGGCTCATCGAGCCAGAAGGCGACGCCCAAGTGCGTGCTCTCGAGCGAGTGCACCGGCAACCTCGTCTGCGCGCTCGGCTACTGCGTTCAGCAGTGCACCTCCTCGAAGGACTGCGGCAACAGCGAGCTCTGCGTGAAGCTCGACAACGGCAACGCGTGCCGCGCGCCCGAGGCCGCGAAGAAGTGCGCGCTCAACAGCGACTGCATGTCCCCGCTCGTCTGCGGCAAGGACCTCTCCTGCCGCACGGAGTGCGCGGCCGACGTGGACTGCCCCGGCGGCGGCACGCCGAAGGGCACGCCCGGCCGCCAGGTCTGCACGGCGAGCAAGACGTGCGCGGATCCGGCGGTCGACGGAGCCAAGTACGATCCGAC
>Ga0265314_10004291_pt1 | contig 13317 bp, 4 predicted proteins | sample 4126metaG_FD_203106 | JGI IMG/M metagenome (GOLD analysis project Ga0265314, IMG submission 203106) | Rhizosphere microbial communities from Carex aquatilis grown in University of Washington, Seatle, WA, United States - 4-1-26 metaG | ecosystem: Host-associated > Plants > Roots > Rhizosphere >... | reverse complement strand
CAGCGTGACGCGGCCCCCGACGATTTGATCGCTGTCCTTCCTGAAATCGAGGCCATGCTTGCGGCCTTGGGCGTTCCCGTGATGCAGCGAGACGGTTTCGAAGCCGACGACCTCATCGCCACCGGGGCCCGCTGGTGCCGCGAGCACGAGATCAATTGTCTGATCGTCAGCAACGACAAAGATTTGCTTCAAATGGTCGGCGGGACCGTCAAAGCCCTGAGGAGCGGTTTCAAGGGTGGGTGGTCCGTGGTTGGACCGCAAGAAGTCTTCGAGAGCCGGGGCGTCCATCCGCATCAGATCGCCGATTGGCTGGCCTTGGTCGGTGATACCGCCGACAACATCCCTGGCGTCAAGGGCATCGGCGACAAGACAGCGATCCAGCTCTTGTCTGATTACGGCAGCCTCGACGGTATCTACGAAAATCTCGAAAAGATCACGAAGGTCGCCGTCAAGAAGAACCTCGAGGAAGGACGGGATGCGGCGCGACTGAGCAAGAGTCTTACAATTCTCCGCGACGAAATGGACCTGGACTTCAGCCTGGCAACAACGGCCCTTCGCTGGAAAGGCGGCCGAGAGGCGTCTGACCTGTTTTTGAAGCAGAACGCCAAGTCGCTGGCCGCCGAAGCCGCGACGATTGCAGGACTTCGTGTCCCATCCGTTCCTGAAACCACGCGTAACCCTGATTCTGAGCGACCCGAGGCGGTGGAACGGCCTTCTGCCGGCCCTGCCGTTCTTACGGGCGACTACGAAACCCTCACGACTCTTGAGGCCCTGGATGCTTGGATTCTCCGGTTGCGGGCGGCCGGGGCTGCGGCGGTCGATGTGGAAACCGACAGCCTCGACACCTTTGCCGCCAGACTGGTTGGTCTGTCGATTTCCTGTGAAACCGCCAAAGCCGCGTACATCCCCCTGATCTGCGCCGAATCGGGTTCGCTGTCGGCCCCGGCTCTTTTGGGCACCAAGGAGGTTCTGGCAAGGTTGAAGCCCCTGTTTGAAGACCCCCAGTTCAAAATCGTCGGTCAGAACTTCAAGTTTGACTGGAAGGTTTTTCGGCGCCACGGCCTTGTGATTCCTCGTTTCGGTTTTGACACCATGCTCGCGGCTTGGCTTCTTGACGCCGGTGCCGGTCTCTATGGTCTTGAGACACTTGGCGTGAACGAACTCGGTTTGCGCGGGGTTTCGTTCGGCGACTTGGTTCCCAAAGGAAAGACCTTCGCCGACGTTCCCTTGGCGCTTGCGTCGCAATACGGTGCCGAGGACGCCGACCTGACTTGGCGGCTGTACGAAAAGCTCGGGCCTCGACTCGAGGCCGAGGGACTTTCTTCCCTCCTGTACGATCTTGAACTCCCGCTGGCGCACCTGCTGGCCCGCATGGAAGACGAGGGCATCCTTCTCAAAAGCGAGGCCCTTGAGAGTTTTGGTCAGGAGTTGGTTCTTCGGATCGCCGATCTCGAAAAGGAGATTTTCGCCCTCTGCGGCGGAAAGGTGTTCAATCTGGGCTCGCCGAAACAGCTTCAAGAGGTGCTCTTCGTCGACCGCCAGCTCACTCCGCCGCCTCGGGCCAAGATCAAGACTGGCTGGTCGACCGACTCGGATATTCTCGAGGAGCTGGCCGAACAAGACCCTGTACCCGCCAAGATTCTTGCGTGGCGAACTCTGAGTAAGCTCAAGAGCACCTACGTCGACACCTTACCCGCGTTGGTGAACAAGATCACAGGCCGGCTGCACACCCAGTACATCCAAACTGGCACGGCCACAGGCCGTATCGCGAGCAAGGACCCCAACCTTCAAAATATTCCGATCCGCGAAGACGACGGCCGAAGGATTCGTCAGGCGTTTGTTCCCAAACCAGGGTGCACGTTCGTGTCCGCCGACTACAGCCAAATCGAGCTCGTGGTTCTGGCGCACCTGAGTCAAGACACCAACCTCGTGGCCGCCTTTCGGGAAGGAAAAGATATCCACCGCCAAACCGCAAGCCTCATGTTTTCGGTGCCGCTCGAAATGGTCACTTCAGATATGCGGCGGGCTGCAAAAGCCATCAACTTCGGGCTCATGTACGGCATGTCCGCGTTTCGCCTGGCCAACGAACTCAAAATCTCCCGCAAAGAAGCGCAGTCGTTCTTTGACGCCTACAAGCGGGAATTTTCAGGCGTCGACGCGTTTTTTCAGACCGTAATCGCGGGCGCGGAAGAAACGGGAGTGGTACGCACCATTCTTGGGCACCGTCGGGCCCTGCCCAACATCTCAGGCCGCAACCGTGTCGAAAAACAAGCCGCCGAACGAATCGCCATGAACACCCCCATCCAAGGAAGCGCGGCCGATATCGTCAAGACCGCTATGCTCCACGTCGACAGGGCGCTCAAGGAGGGGAACTTCCAGGCCAAACTCCTGCTGCAAGTCCACGACGAACTTCTGCTAGAAGTCCCTTTCGGTGAACTCGAGGCTGTCACCGCGCTACTGAGGCGTGAAATGGAGGGGGCCTTCGCGCTTTCCGTCCCCCTTCGGGTGGGAATCGAAACCGGCCCGACCTGGGGTGCTCTTCATTGATCGTCGGCCTGGCGGGCAAGTCGTGCTCAGGCAAAGACACCCTTGCGGCCTTCTTCACGGAACGGGGGTTCGTTTTGGTGGACGCTGACCGCATCGGACACCAGGCCTTGGAGGCCAAACGCGCCGCCGTCCTGGAGCGTTTCGGGACCGTTGAGAGGTCGGTTCTGGGCCGCCTCGTATTTGCCGACACCCGCGCGCTTGGCGACCTGGAGGCCATCACGCACCCCTGGATCGCCTCGGAAATCCAACGGCAGGTGGCGCAGGCCAAGGGTGATGTCGTTGTCAACGCCGCCTTGCTCCATCGGCATGAGCTCTTTAGGCTTTGCGACCTCGTGGTCTGGGTTCAGGCGCCTCTCCTGACCCGAATCTTGCGTGCCCGCCACCGCGACCGGCGGCCGTGGTGCGACATTCTTTCGAGGATTTGGGCGCAGAGAAAACTCGGTACTCAGGTATTTCCAGCAGATGTCGATATTTTGAAGGTGGATAACAGGGGCTCCCCCCTGGCAGCACGAAGGACTCTGGAAGCTTGGTTCGGCCGGCTTCCTTCCTTTCCTAAGAAAGAGGACACGCATGAAAAACAGTAAAGGCATGATCATTCTTCTCCTGGCCCTGGCGGCCCTAACCTTGGTGGTCGTCGTCGGCCTGTTCTTCTTCTACCCCAAGGAGGCCCCGAAGACCGCAGCGACCACACCGGCCGCGGGTGCCCCCGCCTCGGGTCCTGCCGCCCCCTTACCCAATGAGTTTGATCCGGTTGAGTGGACAAGAAATCCCCAGGCTACGGGCGCTCAAACCCCGGGTTCGACTCCAGCCGGTACCGACCAGGGTTTCACGGTGACTCTTCCCCCCGAAACCAAGGGACCAGCCGCACAGACGTTGCCTGTTGGTCCGGCCGTCACCTTCCCGGGCGACGGAAGCAAGCCGGGCGTTCAGTCTTCGCCGGTTTCACCAGCCAAGCCAAGCCCAACTGGCAAGGCTCCCGCTTCAGCGAAGGCCGTGACCAAAGCCCCCGCTCCGGCGCCCGTCAAGGCGGTCAAGGTGACCGAATACTGGATTCAGGTTGCTTCGTTCAAGGATCGCTATCAAGCCGAGAATACCGCCAAGGCCCTTGAGAATCAGGGTTTGAAAGGAACGCTGAGCACCGCCACCGTGAATGGCCAGGCCGTGGTGCGGGTTCGTGTTGGCCCCTACGCCAATCCGGCCGAGGCCAACAAGTTCCTGGCCTGGCTCAAGCCGGTCAAGGAATTCGATGCAAGCTACATCACCAAGGCCTCGGCCACGCGCAGTCAGTAGTCCCGACTCTCTCGCCGCATGACCGCCGCTGCAAAGAAATTTCAGCGGCGGTTTTGTTTTGGGGGGTTGACCAGGGCCGGGTGATCGGGCTTCGCTGAGTCCGGAGGATTCCATGACCCCTTCAGAAAAAAGCGCTCTGATCGACCAGTTTCTCGCCGGAGCCAACGCCTTCGACGACACCTTATCCCTAGAACCGGCGCTGTTGACTTTCCGGCCGACGGTTGACGCCTGGACCATCCACGAGCACGTCGTTCATTTCGTCGAATCCGACATCGCTGGCTTTCATCGGCATCGCAAGGCTATCGCGGAACCCGGTGGCGCCGTTGTCGGTTACGACGAGGAAGTCTGGACCCCGGCCCTCAACTACCATGCCACTTCGATGGCTGACTGCATCGCTGTCCTCAAACTGCTGCGTCGGATTGCGGCCAACTATCTGCGCTCCATCGTGACGCGAGACTGGTCGCAACTCAGCTACACGCACAGCAGTTTCGGCAAAGTTACTTTAGAGGAGTGGCTTCAAAACTACATCGATCACGTGAAATTCCACCGCGATCTGATCGAACGGAACAAGAAACTCTTCAAGAAAGCCTGAAGGGGGGGCGACCCCCCTCGCTCCAGCCGCCGACGGCGGCTTACGCTACCCCCTGAAGCGGGGCTCTGCCCCGCAACACCCCGACTAGGGCTTGAATCTCGACGTTTTGGCGTCGCCTCAAGGGCGCTCCGGTCCTCGGCGTACTTGCCAGTACGCCTGTGGGCGTCGCACCCTTTCGGCTTAGCCAAAACGCCGATCTTCGGCGCCCAGTTCTGTGTGGGCATCGCTTCGCTCGCCGGGTGTTCGCTTGTATCTTTTTTTCTTTGCTTCGGCGCGCAATTCTGGGGTGGCGCCTTCGCTTCGCTCGCCGCGGCCCGAGTCCTGTTTCTCTGTGCAGAAGCCGGTAAAGATTTCCTGTTAAAAAGCTAACGCAGGTGTTGACGTTTATGGGGGGTGTTTGGTATGGTAACCCTCGTCGCCGAGAGGCGGGGGCAACCCCAGTCAGGAACGACGGTCAATCAACCAAGAAAAGCAGCGCAAGTTGAACAAACTGATTGACAGGGTGTGAGAAGTGACTGTAAAGTCTTTCTCACGCTCAAAAGTAGACCAATGAGGTTTGCTGGTTTTCTTCCTTCGGGAAGCGGGCACTGAAACTGGCTTCCAAGCGTAGCGAGGAAGCCTTCTGACGAAGATTCAAACGACACGAAAACCGGAGCGTATCTTTGATACGTGAGGATTTGAGTGAGTTTGAAGCGAAGTCAGAAGGCTCCGCAGTAGCTTGGATGGCAGTTTGTTCTTTGAAAGTAATTAAGACTTAGGAAGAGAGAGAGAAAAGGCGAGGGAGACTGGATTGCTCTGATTATAGAGCTCTGGCGCAAGCCAGAGTATATATGATGGAGAGTTTGATCCTGGCTCAGAACGAACGCTGGCGGCACGTTTTAAGCATGCAAGTCGAACGGCAGTGGGGGCTTGCTCCCATGAGAGTGGCGAACGGGTGAGTAACACGTAGGTGATCTGCCTTGAGGATGGGGATAGCTTGTGGAAACACAGGGTAATACCGAATAAGCTGGCGGTACTTTGGTACTGTTAGTAAAGGTGCTACGGCACCGCCTTGAGAGGAGCCTGCGGCTGATTAGCTAGTTGGTGGGGTAAAGGCCTACCAAGGCGACGATCAGTAGCCGGCCTGAGAGGGTGTACGGCCACACTGGAACTGAGACACGGTCCAGACTCCTACGGGAGGCAGCAGCTAAGAATCTTCCGCAATGGGCGAAAGCCTGACGGAGCGATGCCGCGTGATCGATGAAGGTCGAGAGATTGTAAAGATCTTTTCCACATGAGGAATAAGCCTGGGAGGGAATGCCTGGGTGATGACGTTAGTGTGGGAATAAGCCCCGGCTAATTACGTGCCAGCAGCCGCGGTAACACGTAAGGGGCGAGCGTTGTTCGGAATTATTGGGCGTAAAGGGCACGCAGGCGGTTATGCAAGTCCGATGTTAAAGACCTGGGCTCAACTCAGGGAATGCGTTGGAAACTGTATGACTAGAGTATTAGAGGGGGAGTCGGAATTCCTAGTGTAGGGGTGAAATCTGTTGATATTAGGAAGAACACCGGTGGCGAAGGCGGACTCCTGGCTGGATACTGACGCTGAGGTGCGAAAGCATAGGGAGCAAACAGGATTAGATACCCTGGTAGTCTATGCTGTAAACGATGTGCACTTGGTGTTGGGCCGATTAGGCTCAGTGCCGCAGCTAACGCGATAAGTGCACCGCCTGGGGAGTATGCCCGCAAGGGTGAAACTCAAAGGAATTGACGGGGGCCCGCACAAGCGGTGGATTATGTGGTTTAATTCGATGATACGCGAGAAACCTTACCAGGGTTTGACATGCACAGGAATAGTTTAGAGATAGGCTAGCCCGCAAGGGTCTGTGCACAGGTGCTGCATGGCTGTCGTCAGCTCGTGCCGTGAGGTGTTGGGTTAAGTCCCGCAACGAGCGCAACCCCTATTGCTAGTTACCATCATTTAGTTGGGGACTCTAGCGAGACTGCCGGTGACAAACCGGAGGAAGGTGGGGATGACGTCAAGTCATCATGGCCCTTATGTCCTGGGCTACACACGTAATACAATGGTCGGTACAAAGGGTTGCGAAGCTGCGAAGTGAAGCCAATCTCAAAAAACCGATCTCAGTTCGGATTGGAGTCTGAAACTCGACTCCATGAAGGTGGAATCGCTAGTAATCGCACATCAGCATGGTGCGGTGAATACGTTCCCGGGCCTTGTACACACCGCCCGTCACACCACCCGAGTTGGGGATACCCGAAACCGCTAGACTAACCTGCAAGGGGGGTCGGCGTCTAAGGAATGCCTGGTGAGGGGGGTGAAGTCGTAACAAGGTAGCCGTACCGGAAGGTGCGGCTGGATCACCTCCTTTCTACGAGAAAGGTATGGCAGGTTCGTCACCTGCCGCTGTGTGTAAAAAGCACAGCAAAAGTAAAGTTTTCATGCGTTGAAGTATCTCTCTCTTCTTTAAGTTTTTATTGCTGGACCAGTAGCTCAGTTGGTTAGAGCACCGCTCTGATAAGGCGGGGGTCAGAAGTTCAACTCTTCTCTGGTCCATCAGCTGTCAAAGGCTGAGTGTTCATTCGTCAGTGAGAGCTGACATTGTTCTTTTACATAAATAGAGATGGGAAATGGGGATTTGACCGGTGTGGTTAAAGCCTTGGATGTATTGCGAAGCAATACTCCGGGGCTTCGACCATCGGCCGAAGCCCATGATAATATGGTCAAGCGAGAAAGGGTCCATGGTGGATGCCTTGGCGCTATCCGACGAAGAAGGCCGCGGTAAGCTGCGAAAAGCCAGGGTGAGGAGCAAACATCCTTTGATCCCTGGGTAGCCGAATGGGGTAACCCGGCAGCTTTGAATGGCTGTCATCGGGCACTGAATCAATAGGTGTCCGAAGTGAGACGCAGGGAACTGAACCATCTAAGTACCTGCAGGAAAAGAAATCGAAGAGATTCCCACAGTAGCGGCGAGCGAAAAGGGAAGAGCCTAAACCTGGTCTGTGCGATAGGCGTCAGCCGTTGCAGACTGGGGGTTGTAGGATTCTGTGTCCTGGGTCTGACGGCCTGGGGTGAAGTGACAAAACTGATGCATAGTGGAAGCGCACTGGAAAGGCGTGCCAGAGAGGGTGATAGTCCCGTACGCGAAATGCAAGCAGTCTTCTAGCAGAACACCTGAGTAAGACGGATCACGAGGAATTTTGTCTGAAGCTAGGGAGCCCACTCTCTAAGGCTAAATACGAGATAGCGACCGATAGTGAACGAGTACCGTGAGGGAAGTGGTGAAAAGCACCCCGGGAGGGGAGTGAAAGAGAACCTGAAACCGTGGACCTACAAGCGGTCAAAGCCCGCAAGGGTGATGGCGTGCCTTTTGTAGAATGAGCCTGCGAGTTACCGTTTCAAGCGAGGTTAAGGAATTGAAGTTCCGAAGCCGGAGTGAAAGCGAGCCTGAACAGGGCGATGAGTTTGAGGCGGTAGACCCGAAGCCGGGTGATCTACCTATGGCCAGGTTGAAGCTTGAGTAAAATCAAGTGGAGGACCGAACGCTAATCTGTTTAAAAAGGTAGCGATGAGCTGTGGGTAGGGGTGAAAGGCTAATCAAACCCGGAGATAGCTGGTACTCCTCGAAATGGATTTAGGTTCAGCCTCGGATGGTTTTTTGCGGAGGTAGAGCACTAATTAGGCTAGGGCCCTTCACCGGGTACCAAACTTAGTGAAACTCCGAATGCCGTAAAACAAAGTCCGGGAGTGAGACTTGGGGCGATAAGGTTCTAGGTCGAGAGGGGAACAGCCCAGACCGCCAGCTAAGGTCCCTAAATCATGCTCAGTGGAGAAGGAAGTGTTGTGGCAAAGACAGCCAGGAGGTTGGCTTAGAAGCAGCCACTCCTTTAAAGAGTGCGTAATAGCTCACTGGTCGAGTCACAATGCGCCGAGAATGTAACGGGGCTAAGCATGATACCGAAGCTGCGGATCAGCAGTTTACTGTTGGTGGTAGAGGAGCATTCCGTATGGGGTTGAAGCGGGACCTGTGAGGGCCCGTGGACTTATCGGAAGTGAGAATGCAGGCATGAGTAACGAAAAGACAGGTGAGATTCCTGTCCGCCGAAAGCCTAAGGGTTCCTGGGTTAAGGCAATCTTCCCAGGGTTAGTCGGCTCCTAAGGCGAGGCCGAAAGGCGTAGTCGATGGGAAACTGGTTAATATTCCAGTACCTTTTGTCAGACTGATGGGACGACGCATGAGGTGAAACACTGCCCCTTATCGGATTGGGGTCTAAGGCACGAGTTGTTGAGATTGGTAGGCAAATCCGCCAGTTGAGATGAGTGTTGAAAGATAGGCGACTTACGGGAAGCCCAAGAGTGAGTAATCAAGGTGCCAAGAAAGAGTCTCTAGGGTTAATTTGGCGAAGGACCGTACCGCAAACCGACACAGGTGGGCGAGATGAGTATTCTAAGGCGCACGGGAGAACTCGGGTGAAGGAACTAGGCAAACTACATACGTAACTTCGGGATAAGTATGGCCCTCGCAAGAGGGTGGCACGGAAATGGCCCAAGCGACTGTTTACCAAAAACACAGGTCTCTGCTAACGAGCAATCGGAAGTATAGGGGCTGACACCTGCCCGGTGCTGGAAGGTTAAGGGGAGTGGTTAGTCGCAAGACGAAGCTGCGAACTGAAGCCCCAGTAAACGGCGGCCGTAACTATAACGGTCCTAAGGTAGCGAAATTCCTTGTCGGGTAAGTTCCGACCCGCACGAATGGTGTAACGACTTGGGCGCTGTCTCCACCCGAGGCCCGGTGAAATTGACAGACCTGTGAAGATGCAGGTTACCTGTGGTTAGACGGAAAGACCCCGTGAACCTTTACTGTACCCTGGTATTGAAACTTGGCTTAGCATGTGTAGGATAGGTGGGAGGCTATGAAGTTTGCACGCTAGTGTGGATGGAGCCGCCGTTGAAATACCACCCTTGTTAAGTTAGGTTTCTAACGGGTCCCGTTATCCGGGATCTGGACAATGCCAGGCGGGCAGTTTGACTGGGGCGGTCGCCTCCTAAAGAGTAACGGAGGCGCGCGAAGGTTACCTTGCGGTGGTTGGAAATCATCGTGTAAGTGTAAAGGCATAAGGTAGCTTAACTGCGAGTCCTACAAGACGAGCAGGTACGAAAGTAGGTCTTAGTGATCTGGCGGTAGCGCGTGGAAGCGCCGTCACTTAACGGATAAAAGGTACTCCGGGGATAACAGGCTTATCTTCCCCAAGAGTTCACATCGACGGGAAGGTTTGGCACCTCGATGTCGGCTCATCGCATCCTGGGGCTGGAGCAGGTCCCAAGGGTTTGGCTGTTCGCCAATTAAAGCGGTACGTGAGCTGGGTTCAGAACGTCGCGAGACAGTTCGGTCCCTATCTGCCACAGGCGTTGGATGTTTGAGAGGACTTGCCCTTAGTACGAGAGGACCGGGGCGAACACACCTCTAGTGTACCAGTTATCCTGCCAAGGGTAAGCGCTGGGTAGCTACGTGTGGACGGGATAACCGCTGAAAGCATCTAAGTGGGAAGCCCACCTCAAGATGAGACATCCCTGGCTCTTTAAGAGCCCTGAAGGCACCAGGAAGACTACCTGGTCGATAGGCTGGAAGTGTAAGCTCTGCAAGGAGTTCAGCTGACCAGTACTAATTAGCCGTGCGGCTTGACCATATTATCATGGGCTTCGAACAAGTTCGAAACCGCTGGAGTTCTCCGCCGTCTGCAAGCAGACGTCAGACAACTCCGGGGCATTTATCAAATACAACCATTTCCATCTCAAACCGGGGAAGTAAAACTCCCCAGTTTATTTCAAAGCGCCGCTGCGTTTATTTCAAAAACGTAGCGAGCATGGGTTTTGACAAGGCTTTTGCGAGCCGAACCCCGGAGCGTACTGGTAAGTACGTGAGGACGGTCGGCGACCAAAAGACGCCGGCAAAATCCAGCGCAGTAGTTTTTGTAATAAACGCCTGGTGATCATAGCGAAGAGGTCCCACCCGTTCCCATCCCGAACACGGAAGTTAAGCTCTTCAGCGCCAATGGTACTGCTATCGCGGGAGAGTAGGTCGTCGCCAGGCTTCTTTTTTATTCCACAGCCCCATCCAAACCAGGATGGGGCTTTTCTTTGCCACAACAAGAGACTCCCGTGAAGAAACGTTATTGACAGACCATCGCTGTGGGCTTAATGTGTGTGCGTTCACGCAAAGCGTTAACGTTCACAGGAGGCTTCAGTTGGCCCAAAAAGTATCAATATCCGCCTTGAAAGCCGGGGAACACGTCGTGTTGGGGGCCGACTTCGGTACCGACTCAGTCCGAGTCTTGGCCCTCGATCCTGCCGATGGCAAGACTCTTGGGCAGGGGGTCCGAAACTATCCGCGTTGGAAGAAAGGACTGTATTGCGATCCCGTCAAGCAACAATTTAGACAGCATCCTCTCGACTACCTGGAATGTCTTGAGGGTGCCGTCCGCGAGGCCCTAACCGCCAGCGGCCCGGACGCCGCAGCAAAAGTTCGGGGCCTCTCCCTTGACACGACCGGTTCGACACCGGTGTTTGCGGGCGCAGATGGAGTTCCCCTTGCACTCAAGTCCGAGTTTGCGGAAGACCCGGACGCGATGTTTGTGCTCTGGAAGGATCACACTTCGATTGCCGAGGCCGAGGCCATCAATGCTCTGGGCGCCAAATGGAAGGGTCCCAATTTCCTTGAATTTGTTGGCGGAATCTATTCGTCTGAGTGGTTCTGGGCCAAGGCCCTCCACATCCTGAAATCCAACCCCAAAGTCGCGAAGGCGGCGTCCACTTTGGTGGAACACTGCGATTGGATTGGTGCGCGTCTGACGGGGAACGAGGCTCCTGACAAGATCAAGCGCGGGCGGTGTGCGGCTGGGCACAAGGGCCTGTGGCACTCGAGTTTCGGAGGCTATCCCGATGCGGAGTTTTTGAAGGCCTTGGACCCTCGGTTGGTTCCGCTTGCGAAGAGCCTGGGCAATGCGACCTACACCGCTGACCACGCCGCAGGGGTGATTACTTCGGAGTGGGCCAAGAAGCTTGGGGTTCCCACAGGGACAGTGATCGGCACGGGAGCCTTTGACGTGCACATGGGTGCCCTAGGCGGCGGAATTGAGCCGCACCACCTAGTCAAAGTCATGGGGACGAGCTGCTGCGACGTGGTCACCTCTCCTTTGCCAAAGAAAGGACAATCGGAAACCGTCGTTGCGGGAATTTGCGGCCAAGTCGACGGTTCGATCGTTCCGGGGTGGCTAGGCTACGAAGCTGGCCAGTCAGCTTATGGCGACGTCTACGCTTGGTTCAAGAACTTGTTGGCATGGCCCCTTGTCCAATTTCTCCCAGCCGATCAGGCCGAAAAGCTGGCCGACAAGATCATTCCCGCCCTTGAAGCCGAGGCGACGCTAGTTCCTCCTTCCGAAGACAATGTGTTGGCCATGGACTGGCTCAACGGACGCCGCACCCCGGATGCTGACCAAAGCCTTGCGGGAGCTTTGACCGGGCTCAGACTGGGTACCGACGCTCCGAGGATCTACCGTGCTCTGATCGAGGCGACCGCTTATGGAAGCAGGGCCATCGTCGAGCGTTTTGAGTCGCAAGGTGTCAAGATCGAGGGAATCATTGCGATCGGCGGCATCACCCGCAAGTCGAAACTGGTTATGCAGATCTTGGCGGATGTGCTGGGCCGGCCGATTCGCGTTGGAGCCAGCGACCAGGCTTGCGCACTTGGCGCCGGCATGTTCGCCGCCACCGTGGCGGGTCTCTATCCGAACGTCGAGGCCGCGCGTGAAAAGATGTTCCCTGGATTCGACCTCAATTTCGTCCCCGACAAGAAGACAGCAAAGGTCTACGACCGCTTGTTCAAGAAGTATCAAACTCTCGGAACGTTCTTGGAAAAGAACAAGTAAACAAGGAGAATGCCATGATCGCTCAAAAACCCAATTTTGAATTCTGGTTCGCTACGGGTAGCCAGCACCTGTACGGACCCGAAACCTTGGAGCAAGTCGCCAAGGACAGCCAAGCCATAGTGAAGGGGCTGAACGCGGCCGGTACCGTCCCTTACCCCATCGTTTGGAAGCCCACTCTCAAGACGCCTGAGGAGATTTCGTCGCTCCTTGAGGCAGCAACGGCCGATCCCAAGTGCGCGGGTGTGATCACCTGGATGCACACCTTCAGCCCTGCGAAGATGTGGGTCCGCGGGCTGATGGTCCTCAAGAAGCCGCTGTTGCAGTTCCACACACAGTTCAACCGTGATATTCCCTGGGCGTCCATCGACATGGACTTCATGAACCTCAACCAAAGTGCGCACGGTGACCGCGAGTACGGCCACATCACCGCTCGACTGGGCCTGAAGAGGGCCATCGTAGCCGGGCACTGGCAGGATGGGGAAACTCAGCGACGCTTGGGCGTCTGGGCGAGGGTGGCCGCGGCGGTGTCCGAAGGCCGGACCGCAAGATTTGTACGCTTCGGCGACAACATGCGCGAAGTCGCCGTTACCGACGGCGACAAGGTCGCGGCGCAAATCCGGTTCGGTTGGAGCATCAACAGCTACGGCGTGGGGGAGTTGGTCCAGCGAGTGAATAAGGTTCCCTCCAAGGACGTCGAGGCCCTGGTCGAGGAGTACAAGAAGACCTACGTGGTCGGTAAGGACATTCTGGACAATCCCAAGCAGCTCGACCGGCTGAAGGTTCAGGCTCGGCTCGAAATTGCCCTCGAAGCCTTCTTGGTTGAGGGCCGCTATCTGGGTTTCACGACAAGCTTCGAAGACCTGTACGGTCTCGACCAGCTTCCCGGCTTGGCGGCTCAGCGGCTGATGGCCAAGGGCTACGGGTTTGCCGGGGAAGGCGACTGGAAGACAGCGGCTTTGGTGCGA
>Ga0265314_10004290_pt1 | contig 13318 bp, 10 predicted proteins | sample 4126metaG_FD_203106 | JGI IMG/M metagenome (GOLD analysis project Ga0265314, IMG submission 203106) | Rhizosphere microbial communities from Carex aquatilis grown in University of Washington, Seatle, WA, United States - 4-1-26 metaG | ecosystem: Host-associated > Plants > Roots > Rhizosphere >... | reverse complement strand
GGGCGCCGGAATGGGCGCCACGGCCGGGATCAACGGCGGGACGGCGGGCTCGGGCTCGACGGGAGCCGCCGGTTCGTCCGCCACCGGCACGGCGGGCTCCGGCAGCACGGGAACAGCGGGCTCGGCAAGCTCGGCAGGAAGCACGGGAGCGACAGGAGCGGCCGGCACGACGGGCACCGGTGGGGCGGCGATGGGGGCGGCCGGCTCGGCACCGCCCTCGGGCATCACGATCAACATCGGGGGGATGGACGTGCCCAAGGAGAACGCCATCGCGTTCATCCACATCGGCCACTCGAACATGGCTGGCCGGGGCGTCGATCTGCCGGCCACCCGGCCGTACTTCTTCGGCACACCCGATCCGCACGCGTGGATGTACCACAGCGGTAAGGGCTTCGCGCCCGCCGTCGAGCCGAACACGGCGGGCGACGGCGGCAACCAGATCAACGGCATGGTCTCCGGCGGTCCAGGCACCGCCCTGGTCAAAGAGGCGGCGGCGCTCGCGCCCGACAAGTACTTCATCTCGCTCGGCTTCGCGCAGAGCTCGGCCTACTGCTCGCAGTTCCTGCCGGGCGCTCTCTACTACGACAAGCTCATCGCGGGCCCGAAGGAGCTCAAGGGCAAGGTCACGTTCGCGGCCATCATGATCTACCTCGGCATCACCGAGCGTCACGGCACGCAGGCGGACATCAACAACTACCCGCAGTGCATCAAGCAACTCGTCACGGCCATCCGCACCGACGTCGGCGAGCCGAACCTGCCACTCATCATCAACGACTACGAGATGAACACGACCGGTCCTCTCGCGCCGGGCTCGTCCTTCTATAACGCCATCCACCCGCAGGAGCTCATGGTGCCGATGGTGGTCGCGAACTCGGTCCTCATCCCCACGACGACCGTCGCGATTCAGGACGACCACAGCACGACCGACGACCACCACTTCAGCCTCGACGGCCACAAGGAGTACGTGCGGCTCATGCTGCAGGCCATGAAGGACAAGGGCTGGTTCCCCTGGCAGTAGGTCCTCCCGCCCATGGTGTTCTCGAGCCAGATCTTCCTCTTCTACTTCCTGCCGGCGGTGCTGCTGCTCTATTACCTCGCCCCGTTCCGGGCGCGCACCGCCCTCATCGCCATCTCGAGCTACGTGTTCTACGGCTGGGCGAACCCCATCTGGGCCGTCATCATGTTCTTCGGCTCGAGCGTCGACTACGTCTGCGGCCTCGCTCTCGTACGGCTCTCGGGCCTGCCCGACCAAGACAGCCTGCCACCCGTCATTGGCCCCGAGGTGCCACGCACGCGCGGAATGAAGGCGGTGCTCGCCGTCTCCATCGTCACGAACCTCGGACTCCTCGCCGCGTTCAAGTACACCGGCTTCGTCGCTGAGAACGTGAACGCGCTCTCGAGCACGCTGGGCGGTGGCGCGCTCTTGCCCGTGGTCCACCTCGTCCTGCCCGTCGGCATCTCCTTCTACACGTTCAAGGCGATGAGCTACGCGATCGACGTCTACCGCGGCGACGCGCGCCCCATGCGCCGGTTCACCGACTACATGTGCTTCGAGGCGTTCTTCCCGGACCTCGTCGCCGGTCCCATCATCCGCTACGCCGCGATGGAGGAGCAGATGCGCCTCCGACGGCACACCTGGGAGAAGTTCGCGCGCGGCGTGGCGTTCCTCGCCTTCGGCATGGCGAAGAAGATCCTCATCGCGAACCCCATGGGCCACATCGCCGACACCGCCTTCAGCGCGGGCGCGCTCCGCGCACACGACGCCTGGTTCGGAGTGTTCGGCTACGCGTTCCAGATCTACTTCGACTTCTCCGGCTACTCCGACATGGCGGTCGGCCTCGCGCTCATGATGGGGTTCGTCCTCATCCAGAACTTCGACTCCCCCTACAAGGCGGACAGCATCACAGACTTCTGGCGGCGCTGGCACATCAGCCTGTCGACCTGGCTGCGCGACTACCTCTACATCCCCCTCGGCGGAAACCGAAAGGGGCCTCTTCGCACCTACGCGAACCTGATGACGGTCATGTTGCTCGGGGGCCTCTGGCACGGAGCCAGCTGGAACTTCGTGCTCTGGGGCGCGATCCACGGCGGCATGCTCGCGTTCGAGCGCGCCCAGGGTAAACAAGGCTTCTACGCGCGGCTCCCGCGAGCCGTGCGCGTCGCGCTGACCTTCCTGATCGTCTGCATCTCCTGGGTGTTCTTCCGAGCGAAGACGCTCTCGCTCGCCCTCGCGTACCTGGCGTCGATGTTCGGAGCAACCGATGCGGCCACCAGGCCTGCCGCCGACGTCGTGGCGGGAGCGATGTACACGCCCTATCACGGCGCGATGTTCGTCGTGGCCGCGCTCACCGTCTGGGCGCTCCCCAACACGTGGGCCTACACGAGCCGCATGCCGCTCGGGCGCGCCGTCGGCAGCATGGCGCTCCTGACGGCGTCGGTCCTCCTCATGTGGACCCAGACCGTCAACCCATTCCTCTATTTCCAATTCTGAGATGACCGCCCCGGATCACGCCATCCCCCTCGAGGCCCTCGCGCCGGGCGCCCGCGCGAGAGACGCCGATGTGCGGCGTGGGGGCCCTACCGATCCGTCACACGACGAGCGCCTGCGGCGGGGGATCATCGACACGGCGATCTCTCGCGGCGTCGCGCGCGCCATCGTCGTCACGTTCGTCGCAGCCATCTTCGCCGTGCCCCTCGCGCAAGAGATCCTGCAGCACGCGCGCGGCGAGGAGTCGGTCTTGCCCGAGCTCTTCCGCCACCGCCCCACGCGCGCGAGCCTCCGCCAGTTCGAGGACGATCTCGAGCAGGCGTCGTATCCGAAGGATTGGGTCCAGCCGCGCGTGCAGGCGCTGCTCTCGCAGGTCGGCCGCGTCGGCAACAAGAAGGCCGTCGTCGGGCGAGACGGCTGGCTCTACTACGCTCCCGGGATCGCCTTCGTCGGCGGCCCGGGGTTCCTGGCGACGGGCACGCTGGACGGTCGCGTGAGGGCCGCTCGCGACGCCGGTGGCCCCGAGCTCGCCGCCGACCCGCGCCCCGCGATCCTCTCGTTCGCGCGCGCGCTCGCCGCCCGCGGAATCGCCCTCGTGCTCTTCCCCGTCCCCGACAAGGCGATGCTCGAGGCGCGGCAACTCCACGGCCGAGCGGCCGGCGGCGAGACCGCGATCGCCCGCAACCCGAGCTGGGGTCAATTCGTCGACGAGATGACCGCTGCGGGCGTCGCCGTGTTCGATCCGACGCCGCGCGCGCTCTCGCCAGATGAGCGTCCCCGCTACCTCGTCCAGGACACCCACTGGACCCCCGAGTGGATGCAGGCCGTCGCGATCGACCTCGCGCGCTTCGTCTCTCACGAAGGTCGCCTGCCCGCTCTCGCTGCGCCACCGCCGTTGCGGGAGGTCGATCGGCCTGTCTCGCGGGTCGGCGACATCGTCGACATGCTGAAGCTCCCCGAAGGGCAGACGGTGTTCGCACCGCAGACCGTCGTCACGCGCGCCGTGGTCGATGGCGCCGGCGCGGATTGGGAGCCCGACGAGAAGGCCGACGTCCTCCTCCTCGGCGATAGCTTCACGAACGTCTACTCGCTGGACGCCATGGGCTGGGGAACGGCCGCGGGGCTGGGGCCCCACCTCGCGCTCGCGCTCGGCCGGCCCGTCGACGTCATCGCGCAGAACGACTCAGGCGCCTTCGCGACCCGCCAGGCGCTCGCGCGAGAGCTCGCCGGCGGCTCCGATCGCTTGAAAGGCAAGCGTGTCGTCATCTGGGAGCTCGCCAGCCGGGAGCTCGCGGTGGGCGACTGGAAAGAGGTCGCGTGGGCGCCGTGAAGCCGGGCGACGGTCGGACGGCCTTCGTGACGGGCGCCGCGGGCGTCATGGGGATCCGCCTCGTGCGTGGTCTCATCGACGCCGGGTGGAAGGTGCGCGCGCTCGTCCTGCCCGGCGATCGCATGCAGCGGCACCTCGCCCAAATGGGATGCGAGATCCGCGAGGGCAACGTCGCCGATGCAGCCAGCCTGCGAGGCGTATGCGACGGCGTCGACACCGTCTACCACCTCGCCGCCGTCATCATCTCGCACGATCCGTCGGTGTTCACACGGGTCAACCGCGACGGGACGGCGAACGTGGTCGCCGAGGCGGTCCGTGCCGGGGCGCGTCACCTCATCTATGTGTCGTCGGCGTCGGTGACCTATCCGAAGCTCACCCGCTACGGGCAATCGAAGCTCGACGCCGAGGGGATCGTGAAGAGCGCGACGTCGATGCTGTACACGATCGTCCGGCCGACCCTCGTCTACGACGCGGGTGGTGGCCAAGAGGTGCTGATGTACCTCGACTACCTGGGCCGGTTTCCACTCGTGCCCTTCATCGGCACCGGCCGCGCGCTCAAGAGACCCGTCTGGGCGGGCGACATCATGGACGGCCTCCTTCGCCTGGCGGGCAACCCCGTCGCGTACGGCAAGACGTACAACTTCAGCGGTCCCGACGCGGTGACGATCGCGGAGCTCGGCAAGAAGCTGCTCGCCCTCCACGGGCTTCGTCGATTGTTCGTGCCCATCCCGGTGGTGCTCTGCCGCGCGCTGGCCCGCGTGCTCGCCCGCGTGATGACGCGCCCACCGCTGACGCCCAACGCGATCGCCGGGATCGTCAACGACGCCAACCTCGATCCCACCCTCGCGATGCGCGAGCTCGGCTACCGCCCCATCTCCCTCGACGAAGGGCTTCGCCGCTGCTTCACCGTCAAGTCGCTCGGGCGCCAGCGCCCGACGGCCCTCGATCCCAAACCCGAAGGAAACCCGCCATGACCCTGCGCAAGACGTCGCTGCTGCTGTCGTTCCTCGCCCTCTCGCTCGCGGCGTGCGCCACGCTCTCGGGCGCGCCCCCAACGGGCTCGGAGGAAAAGCCCACGGCCGACGACGGCGCCGCGATGAAGCGCGTCGGCGACAAGGCCGGCGGGCTCATCGTGTGGTCGAGCTCCCGCAACGGCAACCACGACCTCTTCACGATGAAGACCGATGGCTCCGACGTGAAGGCCATCACGCACGGAGAGGAGGTCGACTGGTTCCCGCGCTTCTCGCCCGACGGCTCGCGGATCCTCTTCTGTCGCAGCAAGAAGGGTTGGGTGAGCGAGCGAGACGCCAACCAGAGCGCGAGGTGGGACCTCTGGACCGTGCGCCCCGACGGCAGCGAGCCCACCAAGGTCGTCGAGGACGGAACCTGGGGCAGCTGGATCGGCGACGACGAGATCGTGTTCGTGCGCGACGGCAAGGTCCTGCGCACGAAGCTCGGCTCGGGGAAGGAGCACTTGCTGCTCAACGGCCCGGCCGAAAAGACCCTCGACGGCGCCGAGCTCCAACAACCGGAGCTGTCACCCGACGGGCACTACCTCGCCATCACCCTGCGCGGCGCGCGCCGCGAGACGGGCATCTGGAACATCGAGGAGAAGACCTGGACGAAGACAGGCCTCGGCTGCCAGATCAACTGGTCGCCCGACGGCAAGGACATCTACTGGATGAACCCCACGGGCAACGGCGGCAGCGAGGTCTATCGCATGCCCATCGTGGACGGCAAACCGCCTGCGAAGGAGCCCTCCGAGGAGCAGATCAAGTTCATGGACATGCCGGGACGCCGCTCGCACGAGTACTTCCCGCAGCTCTCGCGCGACGGCAAGTGGCTCGTCTGGGGCATCACGCAGCGCGGACACGACCACGACACGGCCGACTACGAGATCTATCTCTGGGAGGTGGGCACGCCCCCCGAGGCCGGCGCGGCGCGCCTGACCTTCCACTCGAGCAACGACCGCTGGCCGGACATCTTCATCCCCGCGGCCGCGGCCTCGGCGCCCGCCCCTGCCGCCGAAACGACGGCGCGCGCCGACGAGAGCGACAAGCCGAACGCCAAGCACACCAAGAGGAAGCACAAATGAAGACAGAGCGGATCGCCATCCTGGGCGCGGGCGGATTCATCGGCTCGCACCTCGTCCCGGCGCTGCTCGCGGGACGCGAGGATCGCGACGTCGAGATCACGGCCGTCGACTTGACCTTCCGGAAGCTCGACGTCGACGACCGCCGTGTTCGCCGGATAGAGGCGTCGATCGATCGCCCTGGTCTCCTCGATGAGATCACGGCCCGAGCGACGACGGTCGTTTCGCTCACGGCGCTCTGCAACCCGTCCCTCTACAACACCCAGCCCCTCGCCGTCATCGACGCGAGCTACACCGATCTCGTCCCGCTCGTGAAGCTCTGCGCGGCGCGCCGCGTGCGCCTCGTGCATTTCTCGACGTGCGAGGTCTACGGCCGGCGCGCCCTCGACGTGGACGGTCGCCCCACAGCGACGATGAGCGAGGAATCGACCGGGTTGTTCTTCGGTCCCGTCGACCGCGAGCGATGGACCTATGCCTGCGCCAAGCAGCTGCTCGAGCGAGTCATCTGGGCGCACGGCGCGCACGGCGAGCTGGACTTCACGATCGTCCGGCCCTTCAACGTCATCGGCCCGCGCATGGACTTCGTCCCTGGCGTCGACGGCGATGGCGTACCGCGCGTGCTCGCGTCGTTCATGTCAGCGCTTCTGCGGGGCGAGCCCCTGCCGATCGTCGACGGTGGCAAGCAGCGGCGATCCTTCATCTCGATCGACGACTTCGTGGAGGCCGTCGTGCGCATCGTCGACCGACCCCGTGCTTGCCGACGCCACATCCTGAACCTCGGCAACCCCGCCAACGAGCTGAGCGTCAGGGAGCTCGGCGAGGCGCTCGCCAAGGTCTACGCATCCCGCGTTCGAAGCGCGCCTCCCGCGCGTTTCCGTGACGTCACGGCCGAGGAGCTCTACGGCACTGGCTACGACGACTCGGTCGAACGAATTCCCGACATCGCGAAGGCAAAGCAGCTGCTCGCGTGGCGGCCCGACACGACGCTCCTCGACATGCTGCCCGGGATCGTCGACGACTACGTGGCCCGGTACGGTCCCGAGATCGCCCGTCAGCAGGCGACGACTCGCTTGAGCGCGACATGAGCCTCGCGGTCGTCATCCCAGCCTACGAAGCCGAGCGACACATCGCGAGCGTCCTCGCGCGCGTGCTCGCGGCGCCGCTGCCCGACCTCGAGCGGATCATCGTCGTCAACGACGGCAGCCGTGACGACACCGCGAGGATCGTGACCAATCACCCTCGCGCGCGATGCCCGATTGACCTCGTGAATCGCCCACGGAACGGTGGCTACGGTGCCGCGATGAAGGATGGGCTCCTGCGCGTCGAAGAGACCAATCCCGACGTCGTCGCCTGCGTGCACGCCGACGGTCAGTACAGCCCCGAGGCGTTGCCGGCTCTCCTCGAGACGATGCGCACCCGATCGCTCGACCTCCTGCAAGGTTCCCGGGTCGCCTCGGGCACCGCCCTCTCCGGCGGCATGCCGCTCTACAAATATGTCGCGAACGCCGCCCTCAACGTCCTCGAGAACCGCACGCTCGGCCTGGCCATGACCGACTATCACAGCGGGTATCTCCTCTACGGGCGCCGCGTGCGCGAGCGCGTCCCCTTTGCGCGCCTCTCCGACAGCTTCGACTTCGATCTCGAGGTCATCGCCTCTGCGCGCGCACATGGCCTCGCTGTCTCGGAGGCCCCGGTCCCCACCCACTACGGCGACGAGGTCTCGCACCTCGCCCCCCTCCCCTATGGCCTCCGCGTCCTCCGGGTCCTCTGGCGCTTCCGGCGAGGGCACTATGGGCCCGCATAGAGGCATCGCCGCCGTCGGCGCCGCGCTGGGCACGCTCGCCGCCGGGTGCCACCCCTCGCCGTGGCCCGCGAAGACGGCGGCCAGCGCCACACACGCCGAAGTGCGCACGCTCAACGACGGCTACGCGAGGACCCGCTCGGTCGTGCTCGTGCGAGAGATCGCCGTGCCCACGCGCGCGAACCTCGACTACGCCGCCTATCACGCGAACTTCATGATCACGGACCCCGCGCCCGAGGGCGCGGCTGCCCTGCGCGGCGCCGTGGTTCCAGCGGCGCCCTTTCGGGGGTTGCTCGACACCACGACTCTGACCGCGGACATCGACCGCACGCCGCTCACGAAGGACGAGCGCGCGCGGCCCCTCGCCTTCGCGCCGCTCGTGGAGACGCTCGCGACTCGCAAGGTCGCGGGCGCCTCGGAGCTGGAGGACGTCGGAGCGGCCGTGCGGAGCGAGAATTGGGGTCTTCCCGGCGGACCCCAGCTCGTGCCCCAGGTCGCCGCCGAGGTCTACGTCCACGCGGCGCCGACACCCGAGGTCTGGGTCAAGGTCGAGTTCCAGCCCTGGTTCAAGGCGCTCGGCGCGCTCGCGGATCAGGACGGCGACGGCTTCCCCGAGCTCTACGGGCGCGTCGCCCCGGCGAACGTCGACCAAGCCGTGCTCGCCTTCATCGCGGGCGACTACTCGAGCAAGCCGCTCACGCCGGGGGAGATCAAAACCTGGGCGAACCAGCTCTCCGGGTATTGGTACCCCTCGTACAACACCGATCTCGTCCCACCCGGCCCCCGCTTCCCGAACGACACGACCGAGGCCGAGGTCAAGGCCGAGCTCGGCCGTCGAGGCTTTGATGCCCCCACGATCGTCATGCGCGGCAAGCCCCAGGGCAAGCCGACCTACGACGTCTTCATCGTCGACGGCCTCGCGACGGCGGCGTCCCCGAGCGCCGCGAGCGTGGCCCCCTTGCCCAAGACGCGGCCGAGCCCACGCCCCGACACCGTCGTGCGAGCGATCGACCGCGAGCTCGCCACGACCGGCGCCGGCTCCTGGGACAAGTGGGCCGCTTCCGTCGCTCCCTTCGCGGAGCTGGTGACCAGCGTTCTTCATCAGACGCCGCCCACGGTCAAAGGCATCGCCGGCACGAACGGGTTCCTGTTCTTCCGGAACAGCCTCGAGTACGTCGTGGGCGGCGATCTCGAAAAGCAGCCTCCGGGCAAGAACCCCCTGCCCATCATCGTCGAGTTCAAGCGCCAGCTCGAAGCGCGCGGCGTCGACTTCCTCTTCGTCCCCGTCCCGACGAAAGACGAGATCTTCCCCGAGGAGATCGACGGGCGCGGCCGCGCCTTCGCCGGCCGCATCGTCAACCCGTACGAGCGCAAGCTGCTCGCCGACCTGGGAGCCGCCGGCGTCGAAACGATCGATCTGCTGCCGGCCTTCCTGGCGGCGCGCGAGCCCGACAAGGTGGAGCGTGAGCTGGTCTTCCAGCACCAGGACACGCACTGGACGGACCGTGGTCTTCGACTCGCCGCGCGGCTCATCGCCGCCCGCGTCAAGGAGTACCCCTGGTACCAAGCCGCCGTCTCTCGCGCCCGGCTCGACCTGCGCTCGAAGGAGAAGATCTTCTCGCAGCACGGCGACCTCCGCTCTCGGCTGCCCGTCGCCGAGCAACGCAAGTACCGCCCGGAGAAGCTCGTCGCTCACCAGGTGGTCCACCCCGATGGAAAGCCCTACGACGACGATCCGGATAGCCCGGTCGTCGTGCTCGGGGACAGCTTCACGGGCGTCTACGAGCTCATGGCGCCCGAGCACGCCGGAGTGTCGGCACACCTCGCCCTCGACCTCGGCCTCCCCGTCGACCTCGTCATGAGCTACGGCGGCGGCCCGAACGTCCGCCAGAAGCTCCTCCGGCGCGGCGAGGAGGCGCTCACGGCGAAAAAGCTCGTCGTCTGGATCATGACGGCGAGGGACCTCTACAACTACTTCGAGGATTGGAAGCCGCTGGAGCTCAAGTGAGGCGCGCCGTGCTCGTCCTCGCCCTTCTCTCGGCCTGCGCCAGGAGAGGCCCAAAGGTCGCCGACGCGCCGTTCGCAGCCCGATTGCTGGCCATCGCGCATGACCTCGGGCCGACGACGCCCGACGCCACCAACGACCTCGAGCGCCTCGCCGCCCATGTGCATGCCGCCATCGAAAGGCGAGGAGCAGTGGCCGAGGTCGACGCCATCAACCGGTTCGTCTTCGACGACGAAGGGTTCGCCCGCGAGGTGGACGACGCCGACCTCTCGTACGTGCTCCTGCCCTCGGTCTTGAGCACCCACCGCGGGAGCTGCGTGGGCCTCGGCACGCTCTACCTCGCCCTCGGCGATCTCCTCCACATCCCCATGCAAGGTGAGGTCGTTCCGGGTCACTTCTTCGTCCGTGTGCGCGAAGGCGAGCGCTGGCGAAGCGTCGAGCTCTTGCGCCGGGGCGAGGAGGAGCCTCCCGACTGGTACGCCGCCCGGTGGCCGGTGCCCGCAACGAGCTCTCCCGTCTACAACCGCCCGCTCTCCCAGGACGAAGTCATCGGCATCGTCGAATACGACGCGGGCAACGACCTGAGGCGCCGGGCGCGCCTCCCCGAGGCACGCCGCGCGTTCGAGCGCGCGGCCGCGCTCTTCCCTTCGCTGCCGGAGGCTCAGGCGAGCCTGGGCGCGACCCTTCAGCTCGTGGGTGCGCTGGAGCCCGCCGTCTCGGCCTACCAGGAGGCGGCGCGCCTCGAGCCCGGCCTCCCGGGCCTCGCCGAGAACATCAGGCTCCTCGACGAAGAGCGCCGCAGCGGCAAAAATGCACCACGAGCGAAGGCTCGGCCTTCTCCGGCAACTGATCCGTGAATGCGAGAAACATCTGACCGCTCCGAGGATGAAGGCTTGCCGAGGACGACGGGTTCAGGGATCTCGCCAATTCCCCGAGAGCCGTCCCCCCTGCCGGCCGCCCCCGACTCTCCGGACCCCGAGATTCGGCGCGGGATCGAGTGGCTCTTCGAAAAGCTCAAAAATCGACGCCCGTAGCGATGACGCGCCAGGCGCCCGACGGCTTGTAATTCTTGGGATTCGGATGATGATCCGTAGACCCTACCGCAGCCGTCGGGGACTTCGTGCGCTGGCTCGTCGCATCACTCACGTTCGTCTCGGTGATCCTCGGATCCGCCCCCCGGATCTGGGCCTGCTCGCCGACCGTGCGTCTCGCGGGAGACAGGAGCCTCATCGCGGACCTGACCCCGATTCTCGCGAGCCGGGGGATAGCGACGAGCGGGGACTGTCCGGCCCTCCCGGTCTCCCTGGAGAAGCGAGGGGCAGCGACCGTCGTGTCTACGGGCCACGCCGACCGCGTCGACAGCCGAGAGGTCACTGACGTGCGCACCGCTGCCACGGTGATCGAATCCTGGGTGCGGACGGATCTCGAGGCCCCCTTGCTCGTGCACCGTCCCGTGGCGGACGTGGAGTCGCCCGATGAGATCGTGGCGAGGCTCTCCCCGGCGCCCCCACCGACGCACCGGCTTCAGCTCTTCACGCTCGGGGAGACGAGCCTCGCGAGCGACGGCACGACCGAGATCGGCTTCCAGGTGGGGGGTTGCGTGCTGGTGGGGCCCGCCTGCCTGGGCGGCCGCTTCCGTTTCGCGAACCTCGCCGATGCTCCGGACCAGTGGGAGGTCGTCATGGATCGCGAGGCGATCGACGCGCTCTTCGACGTCGATCTCCCCAAACACATCGGACCGTTTCGTCTCGCCGCGGGCGCAGGGGTCGGCCTCGGCTGGATCAGCACGCACGAAGAGCAGTCACCGCCGGACAGCAAACAAACGTACGGCCTACGCTTCGAGCCTCACGCGACAGCCTCGGTCTCGCTCTCGCGGCACCTCGCCCTCGAGTCCAATCTGTCCTTCGCCGTCGGTCAGACGATCCACACAGCGACGGCGACACCCGAGCGACTGCCGGGCGACCCTCGCTTCGCGTCCCGGCTCGGCGTCGGGCTCAGGTTCGAGGGCCCTTGAAGGGCAAGCTGATCGCGCTCCGGCGGGCGCGCGACGCGGCGTCCGCGCTGTCCGACGAGGCCCTCCTCGCCGCGACCGCCACCGGCGATCTCGCGGCCCTGGAGGCCCTCTTCGAGCGCTTCCACGTCTCCGTGTATCGCTTCCTGAGCCGGGTGACCACGGCGGACGAGGACGAGCGCGACGACCTCGTGCAGGCGACCTTCATGGAGGCCCGCCGTGGTGCGCGCCGGTTCCGAGGGGGCTCCGCCGTGAAGACCTGGATCCTGGGCGTCGCCGCCAACCTCGCGCGCCACCACCTGCGCGGCGAGCGGCGACGACGCGAAAAGCACGCAAGGTACGCCGAGGGCCTCCATCTGGTCGCCGAGCAGCCCGACCAGCGGATGGAGCGCGGCCAGCTCCTGAGCGCGATCAGCCATGCGATCGATGAGCTCCCACACGATCAGCGAGTCGCGTTCGTGATGTGCGATCTCGAGGGCATCCCGGGCGTCGAAGCGGCGAACGTGGTCGGCGTGCCCCCGGGGACACTCTGGCGGCGGCTGCACTTTGCTCGCAAGGCGCTCCGGGCCGCCATCGACAAGGCCACCGAATGACAGAGGCCGTCTGTCCCTCGGAGGAGGACCTCTCGCGCGCCCTTGGGGGGACGATCGACCCGGGCATCGCCAAGCACGTCGAAGGATGCTCCCGCTGCCGGGCGACGCAGGAGGGGTTGAGGACCGCCATCGCGCACGCGAAGGCGTTGCCCGACGTCCTGCCCGACGCCGAGCGAACGAACGAGGTCCGGACCCAATTGCTCGCCCGCGCTGCGGCGGAGCCCATGGAGCAGAGGCGGCGCCCGACCTGGATCGCCGGCGCCGCGGCAGCCGCCGCGCTGATCGCCGGCATCTGGTTCGTGAAGAGCCACCGAGAGACCATCGCGCCTCATTCGCATGTCGTCGTTCGCGCGGGTGTGGGCGCCCGCTACGAGCTGTCGCCACCACCGTGGGAGACCGTTCGCCTCTGGGAAGGCCGGATCGATCTCGACGTCGATCCCCTGGGCCCTGGCGATCGAGTTCGGGTCCAGGTAGGTGACGGTGAGGTGGAGGTGCGAGGAACGCGGTTCCAGGTCTCCGCGCACGACGACCACCTCGTCGGCGTCGAGGTCACTCACGGGCGCGTCGAGGTGAGGCCGGCTGGCCAATCCCAGACTGTCCTCGGGGCCGGACAGACATGGCAGCCTCCCGCGGCCCGGCCTCTGACGCCTCCTGAGTCGCCGCCGACGCCACCCCCCTCGACCAGCCCGCCCGCCCCGGCCGTTCCTCTGGCGACGGCCGCGTCACCACTGCGGGCCCATTCGATCGCGCGACGCGCCCCGAGAGGGCTCGAGCCGGGCGTCGAGCGCGCCCTTCGTCCGTCTCGACAGGAAGAGCTCTATGACGACGCGTGGGACGCCCTGCGCGGTCGGCGGTTCGATGAGGCCGCGGTCGGCTTCGAGCGCGTGCTCTCCGAGTCGCCGACGGGCCCGCTCGCGGACGAGGCGGCCTTTTGGCGGGCGACCTCTCTGGCCCGCGGCGGTCACCCTGAAAAGGCGGTGCCTGCATTCCAGGAGTTC
>Ga0265314_10004289_pt1 | contig 13319 bp, 7 predicted proteins | sample 4126metaG_FD_203106 | JGI IMG/M metagenome (GOLD analysis project Ga0265314, IMG submission 203106) | Rhizosphere microbial communities from Carex aquatilis grown in University of Washington, Seatle, WA, United States - 4-1-26 metaG | ecosystem: Host-associated > Plants > Roots > Rhizosphere >... | reverse complement strand
CTGTGGCCGTCCACCCACCACGCTGCTCACCATGCTGGCTACCGGCGCACCCTTCATCGCCGATGCCAATGATTGGCCGATGATTAACCAGAATCCGCAGAATACTTCTGTGTTGCGGAGAGCTTCTGCGTCGATCGTCAGCATAACGCCCTCGGGAATTCCGATTCTTGCTAATCAGCCTGCAACAATCACACTGCATGTTGCATCGGCATCGCCGCACGCCAAGGCACCCACCGGTGTTGCGAATCTTCTCGATGGATCTCGCAACATCGGAACCTGTGTCCTGGTCTCCGGAAGCTGCAGTATTACTCCGACGCTTGGGATTGGGATGCACGACCTGATTGCGGGTTATGTAGGAGATACCAACTTCGGTGTAAGTTACTCTGATGATCTGGTTGAAGAGGTCGAAGCTTCGGCAGCAACTACTCCGGTTTTCAGCCTTGCGCCCGGAACCTACACATCCGCGCAGACAGTTTCGATTTCGGACTCGACGCCGGGCGAGGCGATCTACTACACCACCAACGGAACCACGCCGACCAGCGGATCGACTCTCAACATTGGAGCGATCACGGTCTCTTCAACTGAGACTATCGAAGCCATCGCCACGGCCAGCGGCTATTCTTCGAGCGCGGTCGCAACGGCCAGTTACACCATTACTACGCCGGCGGCGGCGCCGGTCTTCGACCCCGCGCAGGGAACTTATACATCCACGCAGACGGTCGCTATCACGGACTCGACGCCTGGCGAGGCAATCTACTACACCACCAATGGCGCTGCGCCTACCGCCGACTCGACTCTTTACAGTGGACCGATCGCTGTCTCCTCAACAGAGACCATCAAAGCCATCGCGGTGGCGTCAGGCTATTTGGAAAGCCCGATGTCGTCGGCCGTTTACACCATCATTCCGCCGGCTGCCGCGCCTATCTTCAGCCCTGCGCAAGGAACCTTCAACTCGACGCAGACCGTTTCGATTGTGGACTCGACGCCAGGCGAGGCGATCTACTTCACAACCGACGGCGCTGCGCCGACCACCGGCTCGACTCTGTACAGCGGACCGATTGCGGTCTCTTCATCCGAGACAATCGAATCCATCGCGGTGGCGTCCGGCTATTCGCAAAGCTCCGTTTCAACGGCGGCCTACACAATTACTCCGCCGGTCAACGCTTCGCCAATCATAAATAGCATTTCGCCTGCATTTGCGGACGCAGGGGCAGAAACTTTCAAGCTTACAGTTACAGGATCGGGGTTTACATCAAGTGCGGTGGTTTACTGGGGCGCAACCGCTCTGACCACACAATTTGTAGACGCATTCCAAGTAACTGCCCAAGTTCCAGACTCTAACATTGCGAGCACGGGAGTTACGGCGATAACAGTTGAGATACCTGCGTCTGGCGCGAACCAATCCAACGCTCTGCAGTTTGAGGTGGATTCCGCTTCGGGAGCCACGTTCTCGCCCACTTTTACGCCCTCGTCGGCAACTGTAACATCGGGCTCCGCGGCAAACTATCCCGTCACCCTGCCAACTTCGGCAGCACAAGTTTCCGTAAGTTGTCTGAATCTTCCGGCAAACGCCACTTGCAGCTATTCATCAGCAACGGGCTCGCTAACAATTTCTACCGCTGCAGCAACGCCGTCCGGAACTTATCAAGTTACGGCGGTGTTTTCTGAAGCAGTCGCGGAGACTTCTTCCGCTCTTGTTCTAATGCCGTTACTCTTGTTGCCGCTTACTGCCGTCAGAAAGAAGTGGCAGGCCCGGAGAATCTGGTTGCTGATCGGGCTTGGGATTGTGCTCACAGCGGGCATCGCGACCGGTTGCGGGAGCGCAGGCAGTCTGTCGGCGACGATTCCTGCAACACATCAGGTGGTAAGTTCGGGAACTGTCAGCATCACCGTGCAATAGCGATCAGTCGGTTGTATATCGAATTTCGAGGCGGCGGATTCTGACGCAGGAGTAGGCGAGAACCACAGCAATGAAACCGAGAAGGCCGAGTACGGCGGCCCAGGCGGGGACTGGTTCAGTCTGCACCGTCAGCAGCGTAAAGAGGCCCTCGCCGGGAACATTGATCGGCATGAGGTGAATTAAATAAGAAGCTACGCTGATCTTTTGTAGCAGTGACGGCATGACCGGGTTGATTGCCTCCCAGCCCATGAACAGCAGGGCAGCCGGCATGGGATTGCGAAACATCATGCTGAACAGAAGGAAGACGGCGCCATAACCGAGACATGCGAGAACGACGATCAAAAGATAGCTCTCGAGTTGGCCGAGACCAGGTCCATGGAAGATATAGTCTTGTCCTGCCGCGCCAAATCCAGCGTACATCAGCGTGAAGTCGACGAGGACCGCGGTTCCAAACAGAAGAATTGCGCTGATTGATCCGGCGACAAACTTGGCCAGCAGAAGAACCTCACGGCGCACCGGCGCCAGGAGATAGAAATGCAGGCTGCGTTCAACCATCTCTCCACGGATAAGTCGCGAGAAGATGCCCAGGCAACCGAAGAAAACAGCGAGCCGGACGTAATAGAACTGCACGATACCGGCCAGAACATTAGTATCATCAGGGAGCCTGGAGGCGGGATTCCGGTCGATCAGCAGGTGGATGAGAATGATGACGGCTGGTACAAAGGCAAGGAAATAGATCCAGCTTGCCTTCCATGTGAACAGGTTCCTGCGAATCTCGATGCGCACCAGCCGCCTGCCTTGAATCCACCACAAGGCCCATGGCTGCTCACGAACAGACTGCACGAAGGCGCCGGCTCTTTCGGTCATCACGATGCACTCCCGTCTGAACCGATCAGATACTGGTAGATGGCGCGGGTATCGTCGTCTGCGGGCGCCACGGCATCAATCTTTACCAATCCCTCGATGGCAATTGAGTTCAGCAGCCGATAGAACTCGTCGATATCGCCGGTGCGAAGAAAGACGCCCTTTCCATCGGCATGAAGCCGTGCTTCGACGCAATGGTTGATGGAGAACATGCGAGAGGCCAGCAACTCAGGATGGTCGCAGCGGATGAGCACCTGCATAGGCTTGTCTCGCACTTCCTGTCGCACCTGGTGAATGTTGCCCTCGGCCACCAGGTAGCCGCCGGTGATAAGCACTACGCGGTCCGAAATTCTGTCCACTTCGTCGAGTATGTGGCTGGAGATAATGAGATGCATTCCCTGGCGGCTGAGCTCTTCAAACAGCGCGAGCGATTCAGCGCGGGCCATGGGGTCGAGTCCGTTGAGCGGCTCATCGAGGACCAGCACCCGGGGATGGTGCGCGATAGCCTGTGCAAGCCGGACTTTCTGGCGCATGCCTTTGCTGTAGCCGGCGATGCGTCGTTTTGATGCGTCTCCGAGCCGCACGCGTTCGATGGCTTCGTGAGCCAGCCGCGCCGCTTCCACTTTGCTCATCCCGTGGAGCAGCAGGCTGTCCATCATAAAATCCCAGCCGGTCAAGCCGCGCGGAAAGGAATCGAACTGGGCGCAGTAGCCCACCTCGCGAAAAAAGCGATTGGCGTCGCCGGGCGTGAGGCCGAGCACAGAGACATGTCCACTGGAAGGCTGCACCAGGCCGGTCATGAGGTTCATCAGCGTGGTTTTGCCTGCGCCGTTGGGACCCACGAGCGTGGTGACTCCGGGAGGAATGCTGAGCGAAACACGATTGACACCCAGGACTTCCCCGTAAAACTTCGACACATCTTCGAAAACAATGTGATCGCTCATCGAAGTCATCCCCGGACCACCTCGCGAGCGCGGATGCGCGCATTGAGCATGAATATGCAAATGAAGCAGATTGAAGCCAGCATTGCCGCGATGGCTATGTTAGGAAGGTCGCGGCCTATGCGAATTGAGTCCGGCATGCCCATGATCCGCGCCCAGAGCTGCGACATCATTACCGGCACATTGAGCAACAGTCCCCACTTTGTGCGCAGGATTGCACTCACCACGCCGCCAACACCGGCGGGAACAAACACTGCGGCGAAGATACAGCCGGTAGCGACCATTCTCCATTTGACCCACGACGATAGAGCGAGGCCGAGGATGGAAAGAAGCGCGATCCAGAGGACGGACCCGGCTAGCAAGCCGAGGGCTACGCGGAGATTGGCGCCAGCCCATGGCAGCGGCGATGTGTATCCCTGGTAAGCAAAGAGCAGAAGAGCCGGGACCCAGGTAACGAGGGAAAGAGACGAGAACAGCGCGATGAATTTTCCCAACACGTATCCGAAGCGCGAAATGGGATGGCTGAGCAGGATGGGGAGGGCGTTATCTGCGAGGTCGAACGATATCAGGCGGGGAGCAATCCAGGCAGTGAGTACTAACGCGAGCCAGCATTGAGTGGCGAGTATGTTGAGGAAGTAAGAGGCGGTGATGTTAAAGTGCGCTGAGCCTCCGCGCAGGATAAGCGTCCTGGCAATGGGATTATTGGCCAGATAGATGCCGACCAGGAAAACGAGGACGGGAATCATGGAGACAGCGAAGAGGACGAGCGTGATTTTGGAGGACCACGCCTCAGCAAGCGCGTAGCGAGCAAGCACAGCGATGCGCGACGGCAGCGAAGTGACCGGGCCAGTGTAGGCGCGATATTCGTGCTTAAATACGGACAAGTTCCCCCCTTGCCGGTTCGCTCTCCATGGCGCGCAGGAAGATGTCTTCAAGCGAATCGCGCCGGCGATGGATGCGCCGAATCTCAATATTGTTTTCTTGCGCGAGAACGTAGACGTCGCGCACTTCAATGGAGTCGGGCATGACCAGCTTGACCCGACCGTCAGGGAAGGATGCGCACTCGCAGCCCAGCCCGCGCAGCCGTTCACAGAACCCGACCGTCGAACCTACTGTCTCCATCTCAATGAAATTGCGATTCGATCGGCGCTCTTCTTCAATGTTGCGCAACGCTGCCACGCGGCCTTGTTTCAGGATCAGCACTTCATCGCAGGTCTCATCGATATCGCGGAGCAAGTGGGAAGAGATGAGCAAACGTATGCTGCCCTCTTTGCGAATCTCCTGAATGGTCTGAATCATCCGCTGACGGGCCATGGGATCGAGGCCATTGGTAGGTTCGTCGAGTATGAGGAGGCGCGGACCGTGCGCGAGTGCCTGGGCCAGCTTGATGAGTTGTTTCATGCCCAGCGAATAGGTGCTGATCTTACGGTAGCGAACCTCGCCCAGGCCTACATAGAACAGCGCCTCGTGAGCGCGCTCCAGGGCAATGCTTCGAGGCAATCCAGCAAGCTCCGCCATGAAGCGGACGAAGCGGACCCCGCTCATATTGCCGATGAATGAATCGTTCTCAGGCATGTAGCCAATGCCCTGGCGAATGCGTGCGCGGTCACGGCGGGTATCGAGCCCGAAGACGCGAGCCGCGCCACGGATGGGCTCATGAAAGCCAAGCAGAGTATTGATGAGCGTGGATTTTCCGGCGCCGTTCGGACCCAGCAAGCCGATGGCCTTGCCGCGCAACTCGCCGGTGACACCGTCAAGGACGGTTCGTCCACCGAGTCGCACTTCAAGGCCATCTAGCTCAATCATGCACACACACTTAATTACGGTTGGGCTGGCAGACTTGTTCCATTAATCCCCGACTTGTTTTGTGAATGCAGGATCGCTCCCAGAGTAAGGAAGTCGAACCCGAAGAGGCGGCTATCGCTGGCGGCCTCAATGCGGTTGTCTTTGCCCCAAGCACAGGCCACGGTGGGCCTGGAATCGGCGGCCAGCTTGCGGATTGCGTTCGCCGAATCACCACTGAATTGAGAGAGCAGAGGCGTCAGCACCGGGCTCAGATTTTGATATGCAACTGCGGAATAATTCTCATTTTGATCGCGTGGCAGCAGCGCGCGGAAGGCCGCAGATTGACCGAGCGAGTTGCCGCTCGTGTGGATCTGCAGCGAATCCATCAGCAGGGCTCGCTGTGGCGCCACGATCATAAAGCCGTCGTCAAACGTATAATTCGCCACAACGTTTCCGGTGGTAACGTCTTGAATTTCGTAATAACGCTGCGAACCGGAAGTGCTGGGCACGATGGCGACGGTATGCGCCTTGGAGCCCTGCGTCTGGCTGTTCACCGCCTGCACGAGTCGTTCGAGTGTGTTCTCCAATCGATCGGGGTCGTTGACTTCGATCACCATTTTCCATGACGGAGTGGGCAGGACCGGACCATCGAGCGCGATCAGAAAGTCGCCGCCCAGGTTGGCCATCAGGTCGTCGCGCACGTTGATCTGGAGCTTGGAATCAATCTCGCTCCAACTTGCACTGGAGCCCTTGGCCTGCGAAGCCATCTGCATGATGTCATCCGCGATAGAGGCCGGATCCTTTGAGAGCGTCGCCACTACAACGGCGGCATTGGGGCTCACAAAACCGAGCGACCCGATGGGCGCAGGGCTGCCCAGCCATGAAGCCAACCGCTGCCGCGCACCGGAAAACTGCAGGTTCAGATGATTTTGCGGCATGCCGTTGGTTTCGCGATGCTCGGCAATCAGGTACTGCAGATCGTTTAGGCCACTGCTTTCGAGAGCTTGATCGCCGTGCGACGTTTGCCCTCCGTGGTTCATTTTGTTCTGCAACATGGCATGCAGGTCAGCGGCAAGAATAATGCCGGCGCCACGCTGGTAAGCCGCAGTAATCTGCTTGCCGAAGCCACCCGCGGCAAATCCGCTGGCGCCTGCGTTCAACTGGGCGTCGAACTGCTTCAGGGTGGCGATGCTGTTGGAGAACACCACTTCATGTTCGCGCACCAGGGCATATCCACCATGGCCAGCGGGTGTAGCGCTCGCCCCGGCGAGCGAGTTCTCATCCAGCACAACAAGTCCGCCATTCGCGGTGGAGAATTGCTGCTTCAATTCAGCATCCAAACCGCTGCGCCCGATTTGAGCGAGAACGGCGATCCCGGGTTGATTCTCCTGTCCGGTGCCCACGATAACAACTTCATTGCCCAGATATTGGCTCACGTCGTGGATCTTCTCCACTAGCGAATCCAAGTCCTGGGTGTTACCCTTCTGGCCGCGCGCCCACCACTGCTGCAACTCGGGGCTTTGGCTCAACTGGTCCTGGAAGATGGCGTTGGCCTGGCTCAGGTATTCGCCCAGATTCGGAATGCTGATATAGAGCAAAGTGTTAACGGGCATGAGCGGCAGAAGGTCACTGCCGTAACGCGACTCCGGAAACGGAATCTGCGCAATGAGATGCTCCACATTGGCCAGTTGCGCCATGATGCCGATGTACTTTTCGCGATCGGCGCTCCATGCAAATTCCTGATCGAGCGGCTCGGGAGCGAGATTGTCGCTGGTAGCCATCTGCTGGCCCGGATGCAGCATTGCGTGCACGCCGGCGTGCGCCACATCGACCGATCCCTGCAAAACTGCAACGCGGGAGCCTTTGATTCCTGAATCGACAGAGAAGAGCGTTCCGGTAACGGCCACGCGGCAATCTGGAGTTTTGACATACAGATGGCCGGAGGTGCGGTGCGCGGCCGTGACAATCAGCGCGCCTTCATTGAGCGCGACAGTGGTGTTTCGCCCGCGTGCGCTCACGTCCAACGTGCTGCGCTGATTCATTTCAACAATTGAACCGTCAGAGAGACGCAGAACGGCATGCGAGTCACCCGAGGTGCGCATCCGGTCTCCCTCAACCAGTTTTGCGCCGGGTGTGAGCCGAGTATTTCCGGGTCCGGAGATGAGGTATGCCGAACCGTCAATCGACTGCACTTCTGCACGAACCCCCGGCGGTATCTGCCAATACGCCTTGTAGACAAAGAGTGAAGTCACGAGCAGCGCGCAGGAAAACGCAAGCGCCCATCCCCATGCTTGAGGGTGCCTCTGCGGCGTGAACGCGATGCGCTGCCGGGACGCAACGCAAGGCCGCGCCCAATCGACTGCTGTGTCTACGCCCCCTTCGCGGAAATGCCGCAGGCACAGGCCGCACTCGCCGAGATGCGCCTGCACCAGGAGCGTACGGGCTTCGGAAAGTGAGCCGGCGCGATACGCGTCCAGAAGTTGCCGCACGTCGTCGCAGTTCTGAATCGCACCAGAGAAAACTTCGGGACTTAGTTGAATGCCCAGTCGCTGCGCAGTTCTCGCAGCAGAGGCGGTAATGGCCTCGGTGCTCGGCACATCGGTGTGCAGCGCCTGCGTTGCTCTATCAAGAATGGATTTCTCTTCCTGTTTCATCGCGTCCCCCGTTGTAACTCAGTTAGTCGTTTCTTCAGTCTCGATCGCGCCTGGTGCAGTGTTACCGCTACAACCGCTGCCGACGTCCCCATCAACATTGCGATCTCGCGGTTGTCCAGTTCTTCCAAATAGCGCAGCGCAAACATCTCCGCAGCGCGAGGCGCCAGCTCGCCGATTGCCTGGCGCAATTGCCGGCCCAGCTCACGGCTCGAAATTCCGGTCTCAGGAGACGCGCCGGCCTCGGTCGATTCCATTGATGCAGCGGACTCCAGCGGTTCAGTGGCCGCAGCCTTACGACGCCTCAACAGGTCAAGTGCGCCATTGATGGCCGCGCGGTACAGATAACTCGCAGCATTCGCCATGGCCGCAGCTTCGCCCGAACCCAGGCGCAGAAAAACTCCCTGCGCAACATCTTCCGCGTCGGCCATATTCCCGGCGATGCGATACGCCGACATCAGCACGCGCCGATAATGCTCCGCGAACAGCGAGGTCAGGCGGTCGTTGTGTTTCTCTACCGGAATGATTGCGGCAGCAGCGGTCACGGAACCACTTTCTTGACTCTTCATGAGGATGACGCTCCAGCAACACAATTATTAATTGCGCTGATGATGATTACGGGGCGGCGGGGGTCGATGTTCCGCGGGAGGGTGGATCGGACGGGTTGGGAAACGGGATCAGGTTGTGCTATATTCATCAAGGTGCGGCGGCGATTTTGCCCTGCTGAACTGCGTGCATTGCAAGGCTGCCGCGCGGTTCGCCACCAGTCTTCTGGACGCGTAGCTCAACTGGCAGAGCATTCGGCTCTTAACCGACAGGTTGTAGGTTCGATTCCTACCGCGTCCACCATTAATTCAACAACTTAGCTATCCTCGCGCACTGCTTGCGCTCCGTTGCCTGGAATGTAAGCGCGATTGGCGTAATTCCGCAGTGATTCCTCGCGCTTCACTTGCCCCACTGTGATCAAAGCCATTTGATAGAGGCTGGATTCGCGACTATGATCAGGGGTTCTCTTAAAAGCGAGGTTCGTTCCATGCAGTGGCAAAAGTGTGCAATCTTCATCGTCGGCCTTTCAGTTTGCCTTGGCAGGGGAGCTGCAGCTCAGCAAGGGCAGGCCACCGCCACCGATCGAAACACTCACAAATCTGTTGCCGGGGATGTGCTGCTGGACGGCTCAGACTGGCGCATGGGGTCATTCGATTTCGGACAGGGTGTTACGGCCGGAGCTGACGGCGTGAAGTTTAATGACGGCGCTTTTCAGGCGGTGACCGTTCCGGGAGACACGCAATTGCAGGCCGGGTTTACGGGCGTGGCGGGGTTCCGCGAGAGCAAGGGCCTGATGGCGGTGAACGGCAGGGAGTGGTGGTACCGCAAGCATTTCAACGCTCCTGCTGAAGTGCCGGGGATGCTGAGCCGGATTGTGTTCGATGGATCGGATTACTTTACAACTGCATGGCTGAATGGGCATCTGCTGGGCACGCACGAGGGAACCTATGTAGGTTTCTCGTTTGATGTGACTGCGCTGGTGAATTATGGCGGCGACAATGTTCTTTCGGTGCTGGTTACGCATCCATGGGCGCCGAAGGATCGCGCGGTTGACGAATATATGGATGGCGATTTCAGCATGGCGCTGGGTACTCCGCTAACCGGCCTGCCATATCACATTGGCATTAACTGGGACGGGCTGCCTGACCAGGGCAATGCCGCGATTCCGATGGGGATTTGGCGCAGCGTGCACCTCAAAAGAGTAGGCAGCGTGACGATTGATGATGTGCATGTGGTGACGCGGTCTATTGAGAAAGATGGAAGCGCGTTGCTGCATATCGAGGCCACGGTGGGCAATGCAACCGGAGAGGAGCAGACCCGCAAGATTGAACTGTCGCTGACGCCGGACAATTTTGCCGGCGCGAAGCAAGAGATTCCAGCGTTGACGATTCGCGCTGTGCCTGGCGAGACAACGGCGGAAGAAGATGTGCGTGTGCCGAATGCGAAGCTGTGGTGGAGTTGGGATAAAGGGTCGCAGAATCTGTATGACCTGAAGGCTGGGTTCGAACCCGCGGCTGGATTGCCGGGCGATGAGCGCACGGTTCGCTTTGGCATAAGAACTGTGACGCGCGATGCGGATATGGCATATCACGTGAATGGGCAGAAGCTGTTCATCAAGGCTTCGTGGTTCCCGATTGAAAATTTCTATCGCTCCACGCCGACGCATGAGGATTACGAGCGGGACCTGCGCCTGTTTCGCAACGCCAACTACAACCTGCTGGTGAATTTTACGGTAGTTGAGAAGCCGGAGTTTTATGATCTCTGCGATGAGTTGGGAATCCTGGTAGTGGCAGAGATGCCGTTTCCTCAGTTTGGTCCGCAGCATGTGCTGGATAAAGCTAGCCCGCGACGAGAACCGTTCTTGAAAGAAGCTCGGCTCGAGGTAGCGCAGATTATTACAGCGGAGCGCAACCATCCGTCGATCATTCAGTATTCGCCGCTGGCCGAGGCGCATGACAAGGACAAGAACGAGTGGGGCAGTTTTGGCCCCGGTGGATACTACGCAACGGACCAGCAAGGTTACGACACCTTCATGTCGGAGATGAAGGACCTGGTGACAAAGCTTGCGCCAGACGCGGTGTTTCATGCCAGCCTGTGCGATCTGGGAGAGCAGCATTTCTGGATTGGAGCGGACTGGGATGCGCGGCACTACCAGGAACAATTCGATGCGAAGGCTGGATTCATTTCCGAATACGGCACTACGTCGATGTCGTCGTTTGAGAACCTGGGAAAGTATTTGACGCCCGCAGAGCAATGGGGGACAAAGGATAAGACCGCCAACTGGTTTGGCCTGCCTATTGACGGGACTGCTTACTCATATTGGACAGCCAACATGAACCTTGGTTTCTCAAGAATGATTGATCGCAGTTTGCGCTTTGTGGACGGCAAGCCGCAGTCGGCCCGGAACCTGGTGGAGGATACGCAGTTATACCAGGCATTTTTGTTACGGTACACAGCGGAGGCTTATCGCCGCAAGAAGTATGAGCCAATCAATGGCATTCGCAACTGGGACTTTCTGGAACTCGGGCCTGGCTCCCGCTTCGCGATTGTGGATTACGATCGCGTGCCGAAGATTGCTTATTGGTATATGAAACACGCGCTGGCTCCGGTGGCCATCAGCTTTGCATATAAGGAAGCGCTGGAATCGCAATTGGCGGGGAGCCAGTGGTCTGCGCCGGTGTGGGTGATCAACGATCTGGATCGGGAGATTCGTGGAACGGTTCATGCGGAGCTGCTGACGCTGGGCGGGGATCGCGTTGCGGCGGAAGATTTTCCGGTTGTGGTGCGCGCCGATGATAAGGCTGTGGCCGGAACGTTTACGCTGACGTTGCCGCACGCAGCAGGAGTGTACGTGCTGCGCGCGTCGCTGCCGGCGGAGGCTGCGGGTGGGAATTCGGTTGAAGAGATTTCGTACGTCAAGGTAGTGCCCACCGCGTTTGAAGGTTCGCATCGGGTACTGCTGATTGCGCAGTCAAAATTCTCTGGACCCGTTGCCGCTTTGCTGCGCTCGATGGGCGTGGGCGTGGATGTCTACGATGAGAATTCCGTCGCGGAGATGTCACGCGACCTTATTGATGGAGGGAAGATTCACGCGCGTTATGACGCGATCTGGGTGGGCTGCTTTGAATTTCTTGGAAAGGTTCTGCCAAAGGAGACCAGCGAGGCGATCGCGGAGGCGGTGAAGGCGGGCTCGGGACTTATTGTCACCGGAGGCGAGGGGAGTTTTCACGGAGGCGATGGACACGCGGCGTTGATTGAAGCGACTGATTTGGCTGCGGTGCTGCCGGTTGAATCTTTGGGGCGCGAGGATGTTCGGTTTGGCCCGTACCAGGTGAGCGGCGCTTTGCCTTCGCCCAGTATGATGACCGATATAACGCGTGCGGGTAATGACGATGTAAGTTCTTCGGGGATTTCATCGGAGAGCCTTGAGTTGTTGCGGCGCTACGGACTGGTTGCGTTCAACCAGGTTTCAATCAGACCAGAGTCGAAAGTTCAGCTCGATATCAATGGGCAGCCGCTGCTGGTTACCGGCACTTACGGGGCCGGCAAGACTGCGGCGTTTTCCGGTTTTACGCCGGAAACGAGTGAACTGGACAACCTGCCAATCGATCAATACCTGGCGGACGAACCGGCGCTTCATGCATATTTCGACCTAACCGTAGATATGCTGGCCGATGTGCTGACGGGGCCTCAAAAGAGTGCGCCAGATTTGCTGGCCATTCACGAAAAGCCTCTGTTCCAGACGCTGAAGGAGCAACCGGAAACAACGCTTCTGGTAACAAAGTTCGGCAGTTCGCGCGACGACAAAGGCGTAGTGCACTCAATGATTCGATTTGAAAATCGTGGAGGCTACGCGCACCTTGTGCATTTGAACTCCGAATGGAATGGAACCGGGCAGGGGCCGTTCATTGTTGAATTCAGCGACAACGACTTTGAAATGCTGCCGAAGGAAGCGAAAGAGATCGAGATCGAATCGCGACCCGAGAGTCCCAATCAGCAAATGAACTGGACGCTGACAGTGAGCGCCGCCAATGCGCCAGGGACAACGCTGGCGTTCTGAGAGCGCACACTGGTACGCTCGCGTGGCTATGAGAATTGAGCGAGGGCCTCGGCCGCGCGAAGGGCCAGGCCATGGGCTACCGAGGTAAATTCGTTGCCGCCGCGAATGCGGTCTTTGCCGAAACGCGTCTCGAAGATGCGGCGCACCGCTGGCACGAACGAGCTTCCACCGGTAAGAAACACGCGGTCAACTGAGCGCGGATCGATGCTTGAGTTTTTGAGGAGCTTGTCGATTGACTCTTCAATAATCTGCAAGTCGTTCGCGATCCATGACTCGAATTCGCGGCGCGTGACGGGAATGCGCAGATCCATACTGCCATCGCGAAAGCGGAATTCTGCAGCATCGTTGGTGGATAGCTCGAACTTGACTCGCTGCACGGCTTGGTGAAGCTGGTAGCCCAGGTCTTCGTCAATGAGCGTAATCAAGGTCTGAATTTTTTCCGGTTCCAAGGCTCGAATGCGCGCGCTTTTCAGAATCTCTCGCACGTTGTTGGTACGCAGAAACGAGAGATAGTGCCATCGCTCAAGGTTGGCGTAGATCCACGCGGGGACGGCAGGCAGGAGCTTATGGAG
>Ga0265314_10004288_pt1 | contig 13321 bp, 6 predicted proteins | sample 4126metaG_FD_203106 | JGI IMG/M metagenome (GOLD analysis project Ga0265314, IMG submission 203106) | Rhizosphere microbial communities from Carex aquatilis grown in University of Washington, Seatle, WA, United States - 4-1-26 metaG | ecosystem: Host-associated > Plants > Roots > Rhizosphere >... | reverse complement strand
GATTCCGTTTTTCTTCGTCATTGCATTCATCATCGGACTGTTGCCGGACATCGTTTACGGACGCATGTAAGACCGCAGCGTGGAAGAGGACATCAAATCATGAACGTGCGACTCCTTTTTAAAAAATCTCAATTCATCGGGGCGGCAGTGCTGGCGCTGCTGGCCGGGTTAGCCGGACGCTCTGCCGCCGCCGCGGAGGAAACCGGGTATTCGTGGCTGTTGCCGGAAGACGCGGGGACGTACGGGCACAAGGTCGACGTGCTTTACGGCGCGCTGCTGTATTCGACGAGCATCGCCTTTTTGATCGTTGTCGCGGCGCTGGCGTATTTCTGCGTCCGCTATCGCGCGAAAAAAGGCTCGAAGGCCCAGTACACGCACGGCGACAGCTGGAAGGCGATGGGCGTAACGGGCACTCTCGCGTTGATGGTTTTTATCTGCATCGATATGAACACGGTGCGGCTGAGCAACGCGGCGGCGAAAGACATGCAGCACCCGCCGGAAGGCGCGATGCGCGTGCATGTCCAGGCGCAGCAGTTTTCGTGGATGTTCCACTATCCGGGCGCTGATGGAAAATTCGGGCGGACGGATGCGAAATTTATCAGCGACTCCAATCTGTTCGGCGTCGATCCGGCCGATCCGGACGGCAAGGACGACGTCATGAATGAAGGCGTGATCTGCGTGCCGGTCAACACGCCGGTGGTGCTGGAAATGCGGTCGCGCGATGTGATCCACAGTTTCTTCCTGCCGAATTTTCGCGTGAAACAGGACGTGGTGCCGGGCATGCGGACACAGCTGTGGTTTCAGGCGACGCGGACGGGGACGTTTGAAATCGCCTGCGCGGAACTGTGCGGAATGCTGCATTCGCAAATGTCGGGCATTCTCAGCGTTCGCACGCAGGCGGAATTCGAGAAATGGTTGAAGGAAAAGGCCGAGAACTGAAGCGCAGCATTTGGGACGGGCATTCATCGAGAGGGATTCAATCGTGAGCACATTGGTTGCAGAGGACATCGATTCAAAAGCGTCAGGCCGCGTGCTTCACACGCACGCCGACGAAACGTTTATCAGTAAATACATTTTTTCGTTCGATCACAAGATGATCGCGATCCAATATCTCTTTGGCGGGCTGTTTTTCCTGCTGATGGGCGGGTTGATGGCGCTGATGATCCGCTGGCAACTGGCGTATCCGTATGAGCCAATTCCGATCATCGGGCGGATTCTGTTTCCAGACAACGGCGGCGCGTTGAGGCCGGAAGTTTACAACATGCTCTTTACGCTTCACGGCACCATCATGGTCTTTTTCGCGCTGACGCCGATTGTGACCGGGACGTTCGGAAATTTTGCGATCCCGCTGCAAATCGGCGCGCGCGACATGGCGATGCCGTGGCTGAATATGCTCTCGTTCTGGTTCTTCCTGGTCGGCGGATTGATCCTGTTGTGCTCGGCCCTGGCGCCAGGCGGAGCAGCGGCGGGCGGCTGGACGTCGTATCCTCCGCTGAGCGGACGTGTCGCGCAGCCGGGACTGGGACAGACGCTGTGGATTCTGAGCCTCGTGTTTCTGGGAACGTCATCGCTGCTGGGCGCGATCAATTACATCGCCACAACGCTGACGATGCGCGCGAAGGGCATGACGCTGATGCGCATGCCGCTGACGGTGTGGGGGCTGTTTTTCAGCGCGGTGCTCAACCTGCTGTTCATTCCGGTGATCGCGGCCGCGCTGATCCTGCTGTTGATGGATCGCCTGCTCGGGACGCAATTCTTCGGCGCGTCGGGCGGGAGTACGCCGCTACTGTTTCAGCATCTGTTCTGGTTCTTCGGCCATCCGGAAGTGTACATCCTGATCCTGCCGGTGTGGGGAGTGGTGTCGGACCTGCTGTCGGTGTTTTCGCGCAAGCCGGCGTTCGGCTACAAGGCCACGGTTTATTCGATGTTGATGATCACGATTGTCAGCGGGATCGTGTGGGGCCATCACATGTACACGGCCGGAATCAACCCGGCGCTGAGCAAGGCATTCATGTCGCTGACGATGCTGGTCAGTATTCCGTCGGCGATTTTTTTCCTGAACTGGCTGGCGACGCTCTGGCGCGGCTCGATCCATTTCACCACGCCGATGCTGTTCAGCATGGGCGTCGTTTTTGTGTTCTCTCTCGGCGGATTGACCGGGATTTTCAATGCGGCGGAGACGCTCGACATTTTCCTGCATGACACCTATTTCGTGGTCGGCCATTTTCATCTGACGCTGGCTGCGAGCGTGCTGCTGGGCGTGATGGCGGGACTTTATTTCTGGTTCCCGAAGATGTTTGGCCGATCGCTGAATGAGACGCTGGGGAAAATTCACTTCGCGGTCTCATTCGTTTCGGTCGTTTTCATTTTCGTGATGATGCTGTACCTGGGTTCGCACGGCATGATGCGGCGGATCGCGGCGATCGGAAAATACGAATACCTCACGCCATTCCAGCCGGTGAACGTGATGATTTCGTACGGCGTGATGGTCTTCGGCCTGGTGCAACTGGTCTTCATCTACAATTTCATCAGCTCGCTGTTCTGGGGAAAGAAAGCGGGCGTCAATCCGTGGAACGCGACGACGCTCGAGTGGATCGTGCCCTCACCGCCGCCGCACGGCAATTTCGGCGCGGAACTTCCAGTGGTGTATCGCGGGGCGCACGAATACAGCATGCCCGGCGCGGCGGAGGATTATACGCTGCAGACGCAGGCGTAACGGCGGGTTTCTGGTCCTTAACGGCGGAAGTCAAAAAGAGAGGCGGAAGGGGTTAAATCGCCTCTCATCGCGTCAACAATGCGTGAGATTTTTCAAACCTTTATTTTCTTGTCGCTGCAAGCCATTGTTCGCTCTCAATTTGTGAGAGCGAAAAGAATTTTGCCAGAAATTCCGGACAAATCGAGATGGCTAATTGTCTTAGTATAAGTGAGGGGAGATGTTGAGCTCCGCACCTATCCACCCGAACGAATCAGCGTAACGCCGGATTATTTCTTCTTCTCTTTGGGCTCGATCGTGATTTTGATGGGGTTGCTGGGGTAGACCGCGCGCAGGTTGCGGCTCTTGTCCTTGTCGATCGGGACCTGGCCGTCGCCCTGAACGATGAAGCTGAACGTTCCTTCGGGCAATTTGTCGGTCGGGATCGAAATCTTCGTTTCAGTCTGGCCCGGATCGATGCTCTTGGTCGGGATCGACATGTTCGGCGGCAGCGCGTATCCGGAGCCGTTGATCTGAATGGCGTTGGGCATGTCTTCGCGGCGCGCGACTTTCACGGTCAGTTCGAGCGGATCGCCCTGCTTCACGGTCGCTTCCTTCGGTTCGGCGGTAACGGAGAACGGCACCTTTTCGCGCACGGCGAGCATGGAACTGCGTGCGAGCCGGGCGAGGGCGGGGGTGTTCACGGTGTCCCAAACGATGGTGCCGCCGCGCGCTTTGCGAACGAGCTTCTGCTTGCGGACTTCGCTGGTGCCGATGAATTGAATTTCGCTTTCGCCGATCGCGGCGTCCGGCGTCGCGCTCAAAACCAGAGTTCCCCACTTCACGCCTTTGCCGATGACGATGGGATCGGCGGTGACGCCGGGCGGGAGGTTGCGCGCTTCGACAGTGATCGGTTCGTCGTGCCCGTACATGCGCCAGACCAGCACGTCGACGCGTTCGCGCCCGCCCTGACGCAGCAGGTGTGAATCGAGTTTGATTTCGTCGGGCGCCTGGCAGATCAGGCGGAAATCGGGCAGCGGGTCGCGCTGAATTTCGAGATGGTACGTGTACTGCGGGCCGCCCTGCGCCTGGCGGAAGAGATGCTCGAGACGAATCGTGTAATCGCCGTCGGCGGGAATGTTCTGCATGTGATAGATGTCGCGCGAGTTCGAGGTGAAGCGAATCTGGCCGATGTTCTCGCCCCAATCCTGCGGCGAAGCGAGCACGCTGCCGTCGGCCTTCAAAATTTCCATGTCAGGATCGGCAGGAGTGCCGATGCGGTTGGAATCGACGACGATACTGATTTTCTCGTCCTTCTTCGCCGCGAAGACGAAACAATCGGAGTCTTCCCTGTCGAAGTGACCGTCGACCGCGCACGGAACTGTGACGCGCTGCGCTTTTTTCGGATCGTTGTTGGGCTCGACTTCAGCGATTGCCGGAAGCGCATTATAAAGGAGCAGCTTCGAGTTCGACGAGCCGCCGTCGCCTTTGAGGCGCACCTCCATGCCGTCGAGCAGGGAGGCCCAGGGGCGCACCATTTCGCGATATTCCAGCGTGGTCAGCACTTCAGGATCGCTCGGCACGGTCACCTGCTTCACGACTTTTTGCAGCGGCCGGCCATTGATGCTGAGCTCGGTTTTTTCTCCGCCCGGAAGATTGCGGCCGTAAAACGTGATCGGCGCGTTGGTGCCGGGCGCGGCGCCGGCGGGCGAAATGAAATCGATGTATGGAACGTTGTGGGTGATCGCGACGCGATAGAAATAATCGTTGCTGCCGTTGTAGGTGAAGTCGGTGAGCTTGATGAAGTAGTCGCCGTCGGCAGGGACATCGAAATCGATGAACGGATCGCGTTTTTCGTCGCGCAGATCCTCGTCCTGGCTCATCGCGAGCTGTTTTCCGTCGGAATTGTAAAGCCACATGAAACCGTCGAGGCGTGAATCGATGCGCCAGGCGTTGCATTCGATGAGCACGCGCTGGCCGGCCTTGGCGGCAAAGACGAGCCAATCGACGTCTTCGCTGCCGCCGATGCGACCGTTGACGGTGCTGTTGAGCGGGACGCGCGTGCCTTCAGTTTTTGAATTGTTGGGTTCTTTCTCCTGCGATTCGTCGAAGTCGCTCACCACGAACGTGCGCGGGTTGCTGATGCCGGCTTTGGCGATGACGCGAACATCGTAGTCGCCGACGGGGACGTTGGCTGCGACGGTGACTTTGAAGCGGCGCGGTTTGCCTTCGTTCTTTTTCTTCTTGTCCTTCTCTTTGTCTTTGTCGTCGGGTTTAGAGGCGTCGTCGTTGATGAGTTCGGACGTGATTCCGGGGTGGCTGAAGTAAAGCTTGATGGGGTCTTCGAGCGTGGTGGCGCTGATTTCGACGTCGAGCGAGGTGCCGAGTTTCGCGCCGCAAGGAAAGACGTTGTAGAGACGCGGGATTGTGGTTTCGGCGCGCGCGGCAAAACTGAGCAGAAGGAGTGAGATAATTGCGATTGAAGTGCGACGGATCATGTACGTACCTTAGTTCGCCCCTTCAGGGCTCAGACTCTCCGGCCGACGCAACCTGGGGCTCCGCGATTCCGCTCTTCGAGCGAAATCGCTCCACCCCAGGCTATTATAGTTCGCGCCTTCGGCGCTGACGGATCAGAGGATTTCCTTGATAGGTTCGCCGTAGTTCAGGATTTCGACAGGGCGGTCGGCTTCGTTGTTGAATGTTTTTTCGCGGCTGATGCCGAGCTGGTTGTACATCGTGGCCAATACGTCTTGCGGCGTGATCGGGCGTTCTTTCGGGAATTCGGCGCGCGCGTCGCTTTCACCGAGAACGATGCCTTTCTTGAGGCCGCCTCCGGCCATGACGACGGAGAAGACATTGGGCCAGTGGTCGCGTCCGGCGGTGGCGTTGATGCGCGGCGTGCGGCCGAATTCGCCCCAGACCAGAACGAGCGTCTTGTCGAGCTGGCCGCGCTGATGCAGGTCGTCTATCAGCGCTGCGTAGGCCTGATCGAATGTTGGAATCTTCTTCTTGAGCTCTTCAAAGTTGTTGTTGTGCGTGTCCCAGCCGCCCATGTTGACGGTGACGAAGCGCACGCCGGATTCGACGAGACGCCGGCCGAGAAGTGCGCTCTGGCCCCAAGTGTGGTGGCCATAAATGTCGCGCAGCTTCGGATCTTCCTTGCTGAGATCGAATGCTTCCTGCACTTTCGGCGACGTGACGAGCTCGAACGCCTGCTGCGAGAACGCGTCCATGCCGCCAATCACGCCCGAGGCGTCGGCATCGCGGCGCAGCGTGTCGAAGTGTTTGAGCAATTCCTGGCGGTTTTGCATGCGTTGCGAAGTGATATTGCCGGCTGCCTGCAGGTTGCGAACTTTGAAATCGGCTGCGTTCGGATCGCCGTGCGTCTCAAACGGATTGTACGCAACGCCGAGGTAACCGGCGGATGCGCTGCGCGGCGTGTTCGGCACGGAAACGTACGCGGGGAAACCAGAGAGTCGCGGCCCCATTTCATGGCCGATGATGCTGCCATAGCTCGGCACTTCCTGCGCGGGAATATCGTTGGTCGGTTTGTAGCCAGTGAGCAGGAAATGACTGGCCGATTCGTGGCCGGAATCTGGATGCGTCACCGAGCGCAGGATGGAGAGCTTGTCGCAAACCTTGGCGATGTTGGGCATGTACTCGGAGACCTGGTAGCCGTCCAGGTTCGTGCGGATCGGGTTGAACGTGCCGCGGAATTCGCTCGGCGCTTGCGGCTTCAAGTCCCACATATCCATGTGGCTCGGTCCGCCGCCCTGCCAGATCAGGATGACGCTGATGTCTTTAGGCGTGGTGCCTTCGCCGGCCTGCGCGGCTTTGGCGCGGAGCAGATCGGTCAGCGTCAGGCCGCCGAACATCAGCGCGCCGGCTTTGAGAAAGCTGCGGCGCGAGACGCCATCGCAACTTTTGTAACAGCCGTTGTGGACGTCGATAATCATGGGCAATTCACTCCACACTTACGGGGCTGAGCGCCCCGCCCACTTAGTGATTGAACAAAAACTCTTTTGAATTCAGCAGCATCCAGCAAAAGTCTTCCACGGCAGCTTTTTTGTCACTCGACGCATCGATCAGCTTCGCGGCGTCTTTCTCTTCGTCCGCCACCGGCTTGCGTCCGAAGCTGCTCAGGTAGAGGTCTTCGATCATTTCGTTGCTGTTCTTTTTGGCTTTGAGCAATTCGGCGACGCGGCCTTTTCCGTCTGAAAGTTTCGTCTGAATTTCGCCGGAGTTCATCAGATGCAGCGTCTGGGCGAGGTTCGGCGCGTAGCTGCGTTCGCATTCGCAGGCGGTTTCGCGTTCGCTGCGGCCGAAGACATGCAGGAAGTAGCTGCCCACGGCGTTGTCGGGCAGTTCGATCGCGCGGGTGCCGAGCGGCAGGCCGGGGAATTTTTCGGGCGATCCGGTTACGGTGCTGACGGCGTCGAGCAGCACTTCGGCGGAGAGGCGCTTGGTGCGATAGCGCGCGAAATTCTGGCGGTCGGTCGCGTTGTAGCCGGTCGGTTCGGAGCTGAGCTGGTAGACCTCGGACTTCATGATCACTTTGATCAAGTGCTTCAGGTCGAACTTATTGTCGACGAAATCCCTGGCCAGGCCATCGAGCAGCGCGGGGTTGCTGGGCGGGTTCGTGACGCGCATGTCGTCGATGTTGTTGACGATGCCGATGCCCATGAAATGGCCCCACATGCGATTTGAAATCGCCTTTGCGAAGTACGGATTGTCCGGCGCGGTCATCCATTTCACGAGATTGACGCGCGGGTCTTCGCCGCGGACGTAATCGTATTCGGGGCCGTTGAGGCCTTTCGGCTTCACCTGCTTGCCGGAGCGCGGCTGCGTGGTTTCGCCGGTTTTCTGGACGAAGATCGCCTGGTCGGCGGGAACGTCGCCCTGCTTTTTACCGACGCGCGAGAAGAACGCCGCGAAGCCCCAGTAATCGTTCTGGCTGAGTTTTTCATACGGATGGTGGTGGCAGTTTGCGCAGGACATGCGCGTGCCGAGGAAGAGCTGGCTGGTGTCGTTGACGAGGTGGACCTGGTTGCGCACGGTGCGGTACCAATTCACGGCCGGGTTGTCGCCGACTTCGCCCTGCGCCGTGAGGATTTCGCCCACAAATTTGTCGTATGGTTTGTTCTGAGCAAAGCTGTCGCGGATCCAGGCGGCAAACGCGAACGTGCCGCGCTTCTGCTCTTCGCCTTCGCGGCGGTTGCGCAGCAGATCGCCCCACATGTTGGCCCAGAAATCGGCGTATTCGGGGCGTTCGAGAATCGTGTCGATCAGCTTGTCGCGCTTGTCGGCGGCGGTATCGGCGCAGAATTTCCGGATTTCATCGGGCGTCGGCAGCGTGCCGATGGCGTCGAGGAATGCGCGGCGGATGAACTGTTCGTCGGTGCAGACGGGGCTGGGCGCGATCCCCAACTTGTGCCACTTATCGAGAACGGCCTGATCGACAAACCCGTGCGGCTGGAAGTGCGCGTAGGCGTCGGCTGGAACGTTCTGGCTGTATGGGACAGAGAACTTCGCGACGTCCACGAAGCCCATGTAGCGCACCATGATCGCGCCTTCGCCGGTGTGGTCGAGTGTGTTGACCAGTCCTGTGGCGTCGACCTTCAGGATGTCGGGCTGCTGGCTCTTGTATTCAGTCTTCTGCGTGACGTCCTGCGTCGAATCGTCGGTGTAGTGCGCAACGACGCGCAGTTGCTGTTCGTTCGCCGCACCGACGATGCGTTCGCGCGGGAAGACTTCGATCGAAGCCACCTTCGGCGCGTCGGGCGAACCTTTTGGCATGCCCTGTTCGATCCAGCGGCGAATCAACTGGTAGTCGGCCGAATCCGCAGAAATGCGCGGACCGCCGCCGTGGACGGTCTGGCCGGTGGCTTTGCGCAGAAGAAGAGACTGTTCGGGCGCGGCGGGGAAGACGCGGCGTCCGCGGCCTTCCTTGGTGATCGCGTCGAAGTCGAAATCGGGTTCGAAGCCGAGCAGCGAGAGGCAGAAGCCGTTCTGTCCGGTGGCTTTTCCGTGGCAGCCGCCCGCGTTGCAGCCGGCTTTGGTCAGAATGGGAATGACATCGTTGGTGAAGTGAACGGGGCGCTCAACGCCGCAGCCTTGAACGACGATCTTCGCGGTGGTCGTGACTTTCTTTTTCTTCTGCGCGTCCTGCGCGATGATTTTGACCATTGCGATGCCGTCGAAGACGGGAATTATGCGGCCGTTTTCAATCGTGATGACGCCGCTCTGCTTTTTGTCGATGGCGTAAGCCGCGCTGCGCGTGACATCGTGCAACGATCCGTCGCTCATCTGAATGCTGACGAGCAATTGCGCGCGTTGATCGGCGTTTGTGAGCGTGATTTCGGCGGGTTCGACGAGCAGGCCGGTAGGCTTGGAATCTTCGGCAAAAACGGGCGAGAAAAGCGATGACAGAAGGGCAGATGAGATTACAAAAAGAACGCTGAGACTGGCGTTTCGTTTGTCCATCGCCCGTAACTCCTGCGATACCCGGCGGCATCGGTGAGAGGCTGATATTGAATACACTTCTTGAATTATGGAAAGTCACACAAATTATGAATTCAAACTGACTTTTCCTTCGTTTTGAGTGTTTTTAGTAATGTCCGCCGTGCTTTTTGATCTGCACCTGTGCATCGAGAATTACTATGCCCCAGAATTGCTTTCGTTTGGTTTCGCTTTGCTCGGTTGTGATGGCTGTTCTTGCCATCTTCGACGCTCGGGCGGGCGACGTGGATTTCGACAAAGATGTTCTCCCGATCCTGAAGAAAAATTGCTTGGCTTGCCACAGTTCGACCAAGCCCAAAGCCGAGCTGATTTTGGAAACGCCAGCGCTGATTCGCAAAGGCGGTGAGAGCGGGCCAGCGGTCGTTCCAGGGAAAAGCGGCGAGAGCCTCCTTATTAAAGCAGTGACCGGCAAGACCGACTCGAACATGCCTCCGAAGAAGAACAAGGTCGACGCAAAGGAATTGAAGTCCGACGAGATCACGCTGATCAAGCGTTGGATCGATGCCGGCGCCAACGGAACCGCAACGAGCGGCAGCGGCGCGGGAACTGGCGCGGGTCCGGTGGTGTGGCGTCCGCTGCCGGCGAGTTTGAGTCCCATTTACGCGGCGACGTTAACGGCCAACGCGCAATATGCCGCGTGCGCCCGTGCGAACCAGATTTTTGTGTATCCTCTTCCAACGAATCAGGCGGCAACGCTGCTGGGCGATCCGGCGCTTGGCGGCGGCGAGAATCCCGTCGCCGACCGCGATATGATCGAATCGCTCGCGTTCAATCCGGACGGGACGCTGCTCGCGTCGGGCGGATATCGCAACGTGAAACTCTGGCGCCGCCAGCCGTGGGGCAAAGACACGCAGCTCGAAGTCGGACCGGTGCTGGCGTTAGCGACAAGTCCCAACGGAAAACGCATTGCAACCGGAACCGTGAGCGGCCTGCGTGTATGGGATTCGGCGGGAAAATTCATCAAGGAATTTCCCGGACACACGGGGGACGTTAAAGCGCTGACGTTCTCGCCCGATAGCACGCTGCTCGCGTCCGGTGGCGCGGATAAGACCGTGCGCATTTGGAAAGTTGACGGCGGCGACGAAGTGACGAAAGTCGAAACGCCGGCGATAGTGTTGGCGCTGACGTGGTTGGGCGACGGCAAGCGCGTGGCAAGCGGCGGAGCGGACAACGTGATTCGTGTCTGGCAGCTTCCCGAATCGAGCGGGCCGTTGACAATGGTGAAGGAACTGAAGGGACACTCGGGGCCGGTGAACGCGCTGGATACGCTCTGGCCGGACGGAAAACAAATTCTCTCTGGAAGCGCCGACGGTTCAGTTCAGGTCTGGGACGCAGAATCGGGCACATCGGTTCGCAAGATGAATCACGGAGGCTCGGTCGTTTCGGTCGCGGTGCGCAAAGATGGAAAACGGTATGCCTCAGCGAGCACTGACAAAACCGCGCGGCTGTGGAATAACGAAGGCAAAGAAGTCGCGGCGCTGAAGGGCGATCGCCGTGCACAGGAAGCGGCCGACGAGATCGACCGGACCCTGGGCTATATAAAGGAGGAGGTCGCCTTTCATAAGACGGCTCAGCAAAATGCCGAGAAGCAGCAGAAAGCCGAAGCTGAAGCGCTGAAAAAGGTGACGGACGCCCGTACTGCGGCCGAGACTGCGGCCAAACAGAAGAAAGAAGTGGCGGCCAAAGCAATCGGCGAAAAAGACGCGGCGGCAAAGTCGCTCGCCGAGCCGATCGCGACGCTGAAAAAGGCGCTCGAGGCCAAAGAGAACGGCGAAAAGGCGGCGGTGCAGACTCAGAACGAAGCCAAGTCCGCACGCGACAAAGCGGGCGCCGCGAAGACGGCGCTGACGCAGGCGAGCGATGCGAAACAGGCTGCGGAGAAGGCCGTCGGTGCGCTCGGATCGAAAGCCAAGCCGAACGATGTGAAAGCCGCGAAGGATAAACTCGCGGCGGCGCAGACGGCGCTTACACAGGTCGAAGCCGGAAAGATTGCGGCTGAGAAAGCGCTCGCGGATGCGGAAGCCAGGGCGAAAGCGGCCGAGGATGCGAAAAATGCGGCCGGCACGGCGTACGGCCAGTTGCTCGAAAAAAATAAAGATGCGGATTCGAAAATGAAGGGGCTCGAAAAAACCGCCGCCGATGCCGACAAAGCGGCGAAAGACGCCGAGCATTCACTTTCCGTCGCCGATCAGTCCCTGACGCGCGGCCAGGAATCGGTGAAACGCGCGGACCAGGTCTTTGCCGCGGCGAAGGCGGAAGTCGAACGTTTCGAGGGATTGCAGAAGCAAAATGAAGCGGCGCTCGATGCGGCGAAGAAAAAAGCTGCGGAGTGCGAGAAACCGGTCGCAGCCGTGGCGTTCTCGTCCAACAATCTTTTGCTCGCGACGGCAGGCGAAGACCATCTGATCCACATGTGGAATGCGGAAACGGGCGCGGCGGGCGAAGTGATCGCGGGGCACGGCGCGAACGTGGCTGCGCTGGCGTTTCTCGCCGACGGTCGGCCGGTTTCGGCCGGCGCGGACCCGGTGACGTACATCTGGCGCGCCAGGCCCGAATGGAAACTGGAGCGCACACTGGGGACGAGTGACGAGGCTTCTATTTTCTCCGACCGCGTTCTCGCTCTGGATTTCAGTCCCGATGGAAAATGGCTGGCCACCGGCGGCGGTATTCCGGCCAGGGCGGGTGAGATCAAAATTTTCGACGCCGCGAGCGGGGCGCTGATCCGCGAGCAGAAAGACGCGCACAGCGACACGGTGTTCGGAGTGAGTTTCTCGGCCGATGGAACGAAGCTGGCGAGCTGCGGTGCGGATAAATTTGTGAAACTGTGGAACACGGCTGACGGCAAGCTGGTGAAATTGCTCGAAGGCCACACGCATCATGCGCTGAGTGTCAGTTGGAAACGCGACGGCCGCACGATCGTGAGTTCCGGTGCGGACAAGGTCGCGAAAGTCTGGGACCTTGTGACGGGCGAGCAGAAAAAAACGATGGAAGGCTACAAGAAGGAAGTCACGACCGTGAAGTACATCGACAATAAAAACGAGATCCTGATGGTTGGCGGCGACAGCAAAATCCGGGTAGTGAAGGAGGACGGCGGCCAGGTGCGCGAATTCAAAAGCGGCGGCGAGTATTTGCAATCCGCGGCGGTGACGCCCGACGGAAAAGTCGTGATTGCCGGCGGCCAGGACGGCGTGCTGCGGGTCTTCGACGGCACGAATTCAAAAGCGCTGCGCACGTTCGAATCTCCGAATGCGCCGAGGGTTGAAGAAAAAAAGGAAGAAAAGAAAGAGGAGAAGAAGGACAAGAAGAAATAAGTGATTACGGTGTTGCGCGATCAAGTTCAAGTGCGTCGCCGGAAAACAATCGTCGGAATTCGTCAATCGACCACCAGGACATTCCGGCGAGCGGGTCGGCGATTTGAATGAGGTTTTCCTTGAATCCGATCACCGCAACGGCGTGGCTGGTGGTGAATCCTTCTCGCAGCGAGATGACCGCGGGCTGGCGCCGCGCTATGAATTCCTCCCAATTGCATTTCACAATCTGAACGCGCCAGCCCAATGGGGCCGCAACGGATTTCAATCCCACCGCCATGCCGAATGCCGTAGAACCGAACATTCCGGTCCCGCAGAGCGGAATCATTTTCGCCTCGGTCGCGTCGGGATCGATTCGCAGGTGGCGCAGCAGCGTTGCGCACGACGCTGCGCCGCAGGTGGAACTTGAATTCTGGCGCACGACGTTGTCTGTGTCGATGTTCGCGGGCAACGTGCCGATGTTCCCGAGCAGCCAGCCCTGCTGGTCGGCTAGACGCAGTGTCGAGAATCCCGTGAGCAGGATTACGAACAGTTTCATCAGCCACGTTTTTCTACCCGTGCGAAGTTCGGCCTGTCGGGCGCCGAGCGCAAATAGAAACGCAGCCGGAGGCGTGAACCACGCGCATTCCAAACCGACGAGCGGCGCCCAAATGAATGCATACGGCAGCCAGTTCAAATTTCGTGCGAGCAACGCTCCGGCAATGAGAAAGAGCACGCAACAGGCCGCCGCACTGGTTGCCGCGAGTTTGCTCAGCACACCGATGCGCCAGCCGAGGATTGCGAAGCCGTATGTCGAAGCCCA